>ERZ772766.1734-NODE-1734-length-11430-cov-2.448264_pt1 | contig 11430 bp, 9 predicted proteins | sample MGYA00511379_ERZ772766 | MGnify/ENA primary metagenome ERZ772766 (study PRJEB29015, sample SAMEA2737895) | human oral metagenome | biome: human oral; feature: human-associated habitat; material: dental | place: China | collected 2116 ...
CAGGAAGATATGGAATACTAAGATACAAAGCAAAACCGAATGAACTCAATAAAATACATAAAAATTACGGATAGAAGGAGGTATAAATGGCAAATAAGGAAAAGCTAATGTCCGGTGAATTAACAGAAAAGAACGAAACACCTGAACCGGATATTAAACCGGTCTCTACGGATAAACAAATAGAGTCGGTTTATACACTTGAAGAGCTTGCAGGAAGTGCAAGGCAGCTTTTTGGTGTGAGAGAAGAATGTGTTGTTGCAGCGTTAAAAGCTGTAAATATTACAGAGTGTACGGTTTCAAAGGCAAAAGAAATAATAGAAAAATTTATCAACAGGGAGGTTAAATAATGGCAGAGACATATATTGTCGGTGAATCAAAAATAAGACCCGGTGCATATTTCAATATCCAGAGGCAAGGAACAAATTCACAGGCAGACATTGTAAACGGAGTAACGGCAATTATATTCAAATCAGACTTCGGACCTTTGGGAAAGGTAGTTGAACTTAGTTCTTCAGACGGATATGGGGATGTATTCGGCACAGGAGGAACAACGGATGCAATCAGAGAGGCTATAAGCGGTGGTGCAAAGACGATTATTGCATGCAGAGTCGGTAACGGAGGCACTAAAGCAACTATTACACTTAACAATAAAGATGCTGAAGAGTCGGTAACTATTACTGCTGTATATCCGGGAAAGAAAAACTTTACTGCTACCATAAGGGAAAAGCTTTCTGACAGTACATTAAAGGAGTGCATCATATATTCCGGTACTACAGAGTTTGAAAAAGTTGAGTTTGCAGTAGGTGCAGGAGAGGCGGCAGCACTTGCAAAGGCTTTTGAAAATTCAAAGAAATTCAAAGCTGAGGTAAAGAGCGGTAAGGATAATTCTATAATGCTTAATGTATCACAGAGTTTATTTACTGCCGGTACGGATCCACAGACTACTACAGGTGATTATTCAAATGCATTTGCAACCATTGAACCATATGATTTCAATACTATATGTGTTGATACAGAAGATACGGAAATACACCTTTTGCTTCAAGCATTCATAAACCGTATATTCAATGCCGGTACACTTGCACAGGCTGTGGTAGCTGAAAAGCATACGGTAAGCTTTGAAAACAGGGTAGCTCATGCCTCAGCTTTTAATGATGAAAAGATTAATTATGTAGTCAATGCACATATAAGTGAGCAAGGTAAGGAGATTGACGGTTATCAGACAGCGGCAAGAGTAGCCGGAATGATTGCCGCATTAGCTTCAAACTCTTCATTGACCCATACGGTAGTCAAGGGGTTTACTGAGATACTTGAAAGGCTTACAAATTCTCAGATCAATGAAGCTGAGAAGAAAGGCTGCATAGTACTTTCTTATAACAGTTCAAAGCAGGTGTGGATAGATAATGCTATCAATACTCTTATAACACCGGCTGATAATCAGGATGACGGATGGAAGAAGATAAGAAGGGTAAAAACAAGGTTTGAGCTTATCAGAAGAATGAACATAACGGCTGATAACCTTATCGGTAAGGTTGATAACGATAAAAACGGAAGAGCTACGGCAATCAGTCAGCTTCAATCAGTGGGTACCGCAATGGTATCTGAAGGAAAGCTTATATCATGCAAGGTTTATGAAAGTACTACTTTTAAGGCTGACGGAGACAGTGCATGGTTTGAGATTGCCGTAGTTGATAAAGACAGCATGGAACATATTTATCTGACATATAAGTTCCAGTTCAGTACTAATGAGTAAGGAGGCAGTAAAATATGATTAATACAAGAGCAGCAGGGGACGCAAGGTATGCAAGAACCGGTAAAGACGGAGCATTTTATAATGCAGACGGTGTATTGCTTGCGACTGTGGAGTCTTTTACATCAAATGTTTCTTTTAACAATGCATCATATTCAGTTCTTGGCAATGCTCAGGAACTGGAAACGGCAAATACATTTAAGGTTACCCTTACAATGTCTCAAGTTGTTGTTGAAGATGATGAATTTATAAGAGAACTTGTTGAGGCAATGCAAAAACAGACAATGCCGTCTTGGAATTTTCAAGGAACGATTACAGGAAGAAACGGTTCAGAGCAAAGAATGGTATACAGTGAGTGTGTACCTTCAGGCCAGATAGATTTACAGAATGTTACAACAGGTGATGTTATAAAAAGAGCATGGAATTTCGCAGTAAATCAGCCGCCTGATTTACAAAGTATGCTTAGTATAAACTAGGTTTAATCAGCAGAATAATAGGTTAAATAATAATAAATGTATGGGAGGATGTATTGTCATCTTCCCTTTTTAAAAGTTAAAGGAGATTAATATGGCAGAGAATAAGAATAAAGCAACTGTAGGAATAGTAGAGGATTTAGATACAACAGATGTAAAAGAAGTTGAGCTTGATGAAGAAGAGGCAAAGAACCATATAAGAATGCATGAAGAGGACTTCATTCAGGGCTTAATTGATGCATCGGAGTATGTAGTTGAAGAAACACAGTGTATTGAGATAGCAAGGGGCGGTAAGGTATTTTTTGCATTTAACATAAGACCTTTAAGCGAGGAAGACTATGATAAATGTAAGAAAAAGTGGACTAAGTATGTAAGAAATAAGCAATTCGGTATGAGACTGCCAGAAGAAACCGATAATGTGAAGTACAGAGCAGCACTTATACACCTTGCAACAGTCAAAGAGGACAGGGAGAAGCTTTGGGACAATAAAAAGGTATGGGAAGAACTTAGAACAAAGGGATTTCAGATTCTTAGCGGTTTAGATGTGATCAATTATTGTCTTAAAGCAGGAGAAAAGGATAAAGTTCTTGAATGTATAGATACACTTAGCGGCTATGAAAGTGCAATAGAAGAAGTAGCAAAAAACTAATAGAATCCGGTGGTAAAACCTGTCTACTGCATCATATATTTCAGCGAACAGGCATAACACCGGATGAATTTTATAAAAAGCCGAAGGGAGTGCAGGCATTTATGCTTGCTTCCACAAAGATATACATTGATTCAATGAGTTCCACGGAAAGCTGATTTTTGGGAAAGGAGGTATAAATGGCTGAAACGGTAAGAATTGAGATACCGATAGAGACAGTGGACAGAACATCCGCAGGGGTATCAAAAGCTACCCAAAGTATAAACAGTGTGGTAAATGCAGGTAAAAGGGCAGGTGAGTATGTATCTAAGTTCCTCAAGTCCACACAAAAGACCCAAAAATCACTTGCATCATGGGCAAGTAAAAAATACCAGATATTACTTGAAGCAAAGGACAGGATTTCACCGGCACTTACCACCATATCAAGAAGTATAAAAGGTATAGCAGGCAAAACGTGGAATACAACGATAAAGGCAATTGACCTTATAACCTCGCCTGTAAGAAAGATACTCGGTCTTTTGCGGAATCCTTTACTGGCAGCAGGGGCAGTACTTGGAGTAACATTCGGATTTACGGATACGATCAATACCTATAAAAACTTTGAGGCTGCCATGTCTCAGGTGAAATCAATTAGTGGTGCAACAGAAGAACAGGTTGCAAAACTTACTGCCAAAGCTAAAGAAATGGGAGCAACTACCAAATTCACTGCAAAGGAATCGGCGGATGCATTCAACTATATGGCAATGGCTGGATGGGATTCTGAAAAGATGCTTGATGGTATTGAAGGAATTTTAAATCTTGCAGCTGCCTCAGGGGAAGATTTGGGAAAGACATCAGATATAGTAACTGATGCATTAACTGCTTTCAGACTTAAAGCAAGTGATGCAACACACTTTTCTGATGTACTTGCACAGACGGCGGCATCTGCCAATACAAATGTAGGTCTGATGGGAGAAACTTTCAAATATGTAGGTGCAATGGCAGGAACTCTCGGATATAGCATTGAAGATGTCGGATTAATGGTCGGTCTTATGGCAGGCAACAGTATAAAGGGGTCTATGGCAGGTACACAGCTTAATTCAATATTTACAAGACTTTCAACAAATACCCATGGTGCCAGGGATGCTATTAAGGAGCTAGGGATAAATTTCTTCGACTCGACAGGAAAAGCAAGGGACTTATCCGACATAATTGATGAGCTTAGAGCTGCAACGGCAGGATATACGGATGAACAGAAAGTAAACCTTGCAAATACAATAGCAGGTCGGAGAGCTCAAGCAGGGCTTTTGGCAATACTCAATACTTCACAGGAAGATTATGACAATCTTTCAAGGTCAATAAACAATGCTGACGGTGCTGCAAGGAGAATGGCAGCAATACGGCTTGATAATCTGTCGGGAGATATTACTTTGTTCCAATCAGCACTTGACGGTCTGAAGATATCACTTGGAGAAAGGATTTCAAATTCTTGGCTTAGAGATATCGTTCAGTGGATGACAAGGCATATTCCGGATGTCGAAAAAGCTTTTCATGAGGCTATGGATGCAATAGAAAGAAATGTTGACAGAATGAAAAAGAAGTTCAAGGAGATAGCCGGTACTGATGAATGGAAGAATGCAGGATTTTTCGGAAAAGCAAAGATACTGTGGGATGACTTTATAGTAGAGCCATTTAAGGAGTGGTGGAAGGCAAAGGGTAAGAACAAAATCAATATGGTTGCTCAAGATATAGGTTCTGCCATAGGTTCAGGGCTTAAGTTTGGAATAGCAACGCTTTTTGGAATAGATTTGTCAGAAACTATTGATGAGGGAAATACTCTTGGAAGGTCTTTTGCTAAAGGCTTTTCTGAAGGTTTTGACTTTGATTTGATTTCAAAAAAGATATTTGCAGGTTTTGGTGGTCTTATAAAGAACGCAGGTAAGTTACTTCCCGGTGGACAAAGTGCCGATTTATCATCCTTATTTTCAGCAATAATGCTTATGAAAATAGGCGGTCCTTTGTTTGGACTTGGCAGAGGGTTCTTCCAACTTGGAAGTGCTTTGTTTGGAACAGGCGGTGCAGGTACTGTAATGGCAGGTGGTGTCGGTTCAGGTACTTTAGGTACTATGGGAGGAACTTCATTGGTAGGCTCTTTAATGGGATCTACCGGTAATGCAATGGTATCAGGTAGCGGACTACTTGGAAGTTTAGCAAGTGTAGGATATTCACTTGTACCAAATAGCAGTGCAGGTCTCTACTTTGGAAGTACCGCCGGAACTATGTCAGGAGGAATGGCAGCACTTGTAGGAGGTGGAGCAGTTGCCGGTGGTCTTGCAGCCGGTGCATCACTAATCAGTGCAGGAGCTGATACATATAAGGCTATTTCATCATCAAAAAAAGAAGAGCAGGATGCACTTATGGCATCTGCAGGATTAAAGTTTGGAGGAGTTGCAGCAGGTGCAGCTGCAGGAGCGGCACTAGGTTCTATCGTTCCGGTTATAGGTACGGCAGTCGGAGCTTTAATCGGTGCAGGTGTGGGCGGTATCGGAGGTTGGCTTGTAGGAAACAAGATAAAAGAGGACTATAAGGACAGTGTGGAAGAAATGGAAGCCATGGCTGATAAAGTAAAGGCTGTATACAATTCCACAGGCATATCAATTGACAAGACATCAAAGTTTGCAAGTAAGGAATTAAAGGATGCATTTAATGATACAACTTTAAGTGCTGAAGAGTTTGCTTCTATGTTTCAAGAGTCTTGTGCCAATATAATGAAAGAATCATTTGGAGATATAAAGTTAGGGCTTACAGATGTTAAGAAACTTGCAGAAGATATCACATTTAAGGATATGAAAAGGGGACTTGATGAATTTAACAGAGCCACGCTTGCAACAAATACTTCACTGACAGCATTAAATGCATCCGTTACAGAAGTAAAGCGTAAAAACTGGGATGTAAGTCTTGGCATGAAATTATCTGAAGAAGAACAGGAAAATTACAAACAGACTATAGACTCTTTTGTAAAAAGCACACAGCAATATGTAAGTGATAATCATTATGAAGCTACATTGGCTTTGAAACTTCTTATAGGTGAAGATACAGATACTACGGTTTTTGACTCAATGTATGACAATTTTGATGAACAGATAAGAAGTATAAAAAGTCAAATGAATGATACAATTAGTAATTCACTTATTGACGGAATAATAAATCCGGAAGAAGCTAAAGCAATAGAAAATCTACAAAATCAGATAACTGATATAAGTAGTATGTTCAGTGAAGCAAAAAATAAGGCTGAACTTGACATGATAGGCATTAAATTCAAAAACAGCGGAGCTGAACTTACAGCCGAAACTTTTAAGGATTTACAGGAACAAATAAAGGCTTCTATAGAGTCAGGTACTGGTATATACAATGATGCACTTGAAATTACCCTTAGTAATTTACATCTTAATCTTGCAAATGGTTCAATTACGCAAGAACAATATGATGATCTGATTAAACAGGCTAAGGCAGGGTATGAATCATATGTATCTGAACTGACCATGAACGGAGTATCGTTCAACTTACAAACAATAGCAGATGTATATGGAAACAGTTTAGATGGTATTTTGCCACAAATCGAAGGTACTACCTCAGAAAAACTTCAAACGGCATTTAATAATGCAATGATTAAAAGACCTAATGTGAGTGCATGGGATGATGCATTTGTAAAAGATATGTTTAATCTTGAAGGGGTGAGCCCGGAACTTCAAACGAATATGATTTCAATGCTTACATCAACCGCCGAGAGTGTTCCGAGTGCCGTTAAAGATAAAATGTTACAAGCATACAAGGATTCTGTTCCGAGTTTTTATGATATATATGAAAATCTTGATTTCAGGACTATGGATAAACAAATGTATGAAAAAATAGTCGGTTCAAACTATGAAGCATGGGATTTTATTCCAAGTCAGTATGGTTCTTTGCTTGACGGAATACCTGAAGATAAATTGGATGCTGCAGCAAGAAACTATTCACAAAAGATACATGATGCATTAGTAAGAAACCTTGATTCAACATCATTATCCGAGTTTATGAAAACTTATATGAGTAACGGTATGAGTAATACAATGGCTGAACTTGGACCTGTTTCAAATCAGAAATATTCAGCATTGAAAACAGAGTATGATACAGCAGGGTCAGAACTTGCCGGTATGTTAAACGGTTCAGCATCAAAAAGTATAAGGGGATATTCTTCAACATACAGATCTGATTTTGAAGCTGCACTTAATACACTTACTTCCAGTCCTTTTAATGTAAGTCCGGTTGTAAATATAAAACCGACTTATAATATTCAGCCTGTACAATTTCCAAATACTTCGTTAGTTCCAACAAGTAGCGTTAATGTTACAGGTACTGCTACAAAGCAAAAAACTGTAAGAACAGGTCATGCTACAGGTGGACTGGTAAGTGGGAAGCAGTTGTCTTGGGTTGGAGAAGAAGGACCAGAGGCTATAATTCCATTAATACCAAGTAGAAGAAGTAGGGCAATGAGCTTGTATGAGGATGTAGGTAAGATACTTGGTGTAGGTTACAATGCCCTTGGAGGAATATATTCTGGTACAAATCACACAGGCTATAATTTAGAAGCTGACACAAATACTCCCATAAGCTATGGTGAGGAAGCAGTAAGTACAGGTATAGAAGCAGGTAATAAAACATCAGGAAATATAAGTGTCAATATTCAGGTATCTCCGGAATTTGTAATAAATGGAGGTGAAAAGTCAGAAACAGATATAATGGCTATTATAAGAAAGAATATGAAGTCTATGGCTGATGAGCTTGGAGGTGAGATTGCAGAGCGTCTTGAAGCCGTATTCTCAAATATGCCGAAAGTAGGGGAGGTGTAATGTATGCCAAAAAGTATTATAAGACTGGTGGAAAAAGGAAGTAATAACACTTTTACTTTTCCTTCCAATCCGGAAAGTATAAGCGGTACGCTTGGAGCAAAGTATCAATCTTTTGATATTATATCCAAGGGTGCTGTTAAGATACCTAAAGGAACTGAAGTAACAGAAATAAAATGGAGTGGAACATTTTTTGGAAAATCTAAAAAGAATGAAAGTATTGTTTTATCAAGATATTATAAGATACCAAAACGATGTGTTGCTCTTTTAAGAGAGTGGCAGGAAACAGGTAAAATACTTAACCTTATAGTTACCAATACTTGGATAAATCTTGATGTGACAATATCTTCTTTTACACCCGAAGTATATGGTGCTTATGGAAATATAAAATATTCAATTACATTTGCTCAGGCAAAAGATTTGAAAATCTATACTACTAATGAGTTGAAGATTGATGCTTTTGTAAAAAAGACTGTACCGAGAAATGAAACGGAAAATAATAATACATCTGCTGCCGGTGCAAGTTATACAGTAGTTAAGGGAGACAATCTTTGGAAGATAGCTGCAAGGAAACTTGGAAGTGGAACAGCCTGGACAAAGATATACGATGCAAATGCAGCCGTTATTGAAGCGGCTGCAAAAGCTCACAGAAAGAAAAGTTCAGACCACGGACACTGGATCTATCCTGGAACAGTGCTTCAGATACCTGCTTAATAAGGAGGATACATGATAGATATTTCAAAACTTCAATATTGGGCTGTAATTATAGATGAGTCCGGAAACCAGTATAATATTAAGGAATATATACATGGTCTAGGTTGGGAAGAAAATGAAAACGAGATATCCGTTCGTATTTCTTTTACTGCAAGAAATAATGAAACTTCAAAGGGAAAGTTATCTTCACTTATAAAACCCGGTTGTATTATAGGTATATTTGCAACTGACGGCTTGGGACGAGAAGAAGAAGTTGCAAGAGGATTTATAACAGACTGGAATCCTATATTGCAATCATCCGGTGATGATATAAAGTGTACAAGTTATGATGTACTTTATAATTTGCAAAAAAGTCAAGACAACAGATTTTATGCTTCAGGAACCGGAACTCAATCAATCATTACTGAATTGTTTAAGGATTTCGATATACAAGCTAATGACTATAAAGGACCCAATGTATCGCATGGAAAGCTTAAATATAGTAGTTCTTATGTTTCAGATATTATCCGTGATGTTTTGGATGACGCAAAGAAAAAAGGTGCAGGAACATATTTTCTAAGAGCTACTAAAGGTATTGTTGACATAGTGGAGCGTGGAAGCAATCCGAATGTATATGTATTTAATTTGAGTAATACAAAATCAATAAGTTCCACAATGACAACGGCTGAACTCGTTACAAGAGTTCGTGTAATCGGACAGGCTGATAAAGAGGGTAAATCAAGTGTAGAAGCTACCGTAAACGGACAAACAAAGTACGGTATCAGGCAAAGAATATATACAAGAGGTTCTGACGAGTCTTTGGATGCTGCAAAGAAAGCAGCTCAGGAAATCATTGATGATAAAGGAATAGTAGAACAAAGTATTACTATTACTGCACCAGATGTACCCTTTATCAGAAAAGGTGATTTGATCTATGTTGTAGGTGGAGTAGCTGACAGTTATTACTTTGTAAAAGGAGTTCGTCATGACTGTGAAAACTACAGCATGACAATGGAGATTGAGATAGCCAAACAGGAAACTGTTACAGAAGAAAATAAGACTGAAAGTAAGAAAGAATACAATGTCGGGGATGTTGTGAACTTCCATGGCGGTACTCATTATGTATCTTCTTATCCCGGTTCAAAAGGATATAACGCAAGAGCTGGACAGGCTAAGATAACAATAAAAAACGGTTCAGGAAAAGCTCATCCTTGGCATCTTATACATACGGATGCATCAAGTAATGTATACGGATGGGTGGATGAAGGTAGTTTTGATTAAGAAAGGCTAAAGGAAATAATATGGCTGATAATAAGTTTGATGAGAATGCAGGTACAAATAAACTGGCAAATGTATTATCAAGCAGAATGAAAAAAGAGGGAGAAAGCCCTCTTTTTGTTGATTTTGGAGAAATACAGGCAAAAGGAAGCCTTGTTACAAATACATTTCCGGTACCTATTCCCAAAGGTCAATACTCCATTTGCCGGAGTGTATCAGGATTAGTAATTAATGTATCTGGAGGAGATCATGGAGGGCATACATCAGGTTCAGGTAAGCACAATCATGCAATACCGTTTCCTGTTTTGAAACCCGGAGACAGGGTACTTATAGTATGGGTACAGAGTGAAGCGGTTGTCATTGATGTTATAAAGAACTCATAGGAAGGAGGTTGTTTATATGCCCCAAAAGCCGCTTCAGGTAGTGGAAGTACCTGAATTCATAGAACAAAGCTTGGAGTATGATAGGAAATACAAGCGTACAGTAAAATGGGATACTGAAAAAGGTGATTTTGTAAGAGATGGAGCTAATCGAATGGTAGAGTGTCAAGGTGAGATTGGCTTTATGATATGGTGCTACAAAATGGCACAAACTGAAAGATATTCATGCATAGCATACAGTAGTGATATAGGTGTTGAACTTGAAAATGCACTAGCAGCAGATGATCATGATATCGTTGAATCAATGGTACAAAGAACGATAGAGGATAGCTTAAAGGTAAATCCTCGTACAGAGTATGTTACCGACTTTGATTTTACATGGAATGCTGATGAAATGCATTGTACTTTTATAGTAAAGGGTGTTGAATGGGATAAACTTTTCAAAATATCAATATAGTTAATGATTTGAAAGGATGTGATAAATAATGGCACAACTTAAGTTTACAAACCCGGAGTTTCTTACCGGAAGTACTGAAGATGAGATACATCAAAGAATGATGGCAAATCTTCCTAAGGATATAGATGATATGCCTGGAGGATTTCCGTATGATTTTACAAAACCTGCTGCAATTGAAAAAGCGGAGTTCATCAACTACCACATGTTAAGGGCTATCATGATTGCATTTCCGCAGTACGCATGGGATGAATGGCTTGATCTACACGGACAGCAAGTACATTTACAAAGGCATCAAGCAGAAAGAGCAAGCGGACACATACATGTAAAAGCTGTAAAAGGTACATTAATCAAGGCAGGAACTTTATTTTGTACTCCTGCTACAAATGAGTCTCCTGCTTTAGAATATGCCACATATGAGAATGTAACTATAGATAATTCAGAATTTGCTATCATTGGTATAAGAGCTGTAAATCCGGGTATTCTATCAAATGTTTCTGCTAATACGGTATGTATTATGGTTAAGCCTGATAAAAACATTACATCAATTACAAATCCTGATCCGATAACAGGAGGGGCTGAAATAGAAAGCAACGATGCCTATTATGACAGAATAGCAGCTGAATATGATAACAGTATTACATACATAGGCAATGATAGTGATTATATAAGGTGGGCTAAAGCAGCAGGAGCAGGTGATTGTATTGTAATATCAGCACATGAAGGTCCGGGAACGGTAAAACTTGTGCTTGTAGACAGAAACGGACAGCCGGCAAACGAAACGCTTATAAATTCTGTATATAAGTATATAGTTTCTCCGGACAACAGAGCTAACAGGTTACTTCCTACAGCTTGTGCAAAGCTTACTTGTGTTGCAGCAAGTACTGTAAA
>ERZ772766.1744-NODE-1744-length-11372-cov-2.557303_pt1 | contig 11372 bp, 5 predicted proteins | sample MGYA00511379_ERZ772766 | MGnify/ENA primary metagenome ERZ772766 (study PRJEB29015, sample SAMEA2737895) | human oral metagenome | biome: human oral; feature: human-associated habitat; material: dental | place: China | collected 2116 ...
CCCTTCTTGATACCATGTGCTATACATGGAGCATAGCCTATGATAAGAGACGGTCCCGGATATGCCTCAGCCTCAAGTATAGCCTTTAAGGTCTGATTGTAATCAGCTCCCATAGCTACCTGAGCAACATATACATAACCGTAGCTCATTGCAATACTTGCAAGATCCTTTTTCTTAACTTCCTTACCGCTTGCAGCAAACTGTGCTACAGCACCGGTATTGGTTGATTTTGATGACTGTCCTCCGGTGTTGGAATAAACCTCGGTATCAAATACGAAGACATTTATATCCTGTCCGCTTGCAAGTACATGGTCAAGACCGCCAAAGCCTATATCATAAGCCCAACCGTCTCCACCGAAGATCCACTGGCTCTTCTTTGAAAGTAACGGAGCGTCATTAAGTAAAGCCTTCGCATCTTCATTATCTACACCTTTAAGCAGCTCGATAAGCTCATCACTTGCCTTTGTATTGGTTGAACTTTGCAAGAAGGTATCAAGGTATTCCTGACATGCCGCATTAAGCTCAGGACTTACTGAAGCCTCAAGAAGTCTTTCAACTTTAAGCTTTAATCCGTCTCTTATAGCTCTGTTTGCAAGGAACATACCGTAACCGAACTCCGCATTGTCTTCAAAAAGTGAGTTTGACCAAGCCGGACCTCTGCCCTGTGCATTGGTGGTATAAGGAGTTGAAGGAGAAGAGTTACCCCAGATTGAAGAACAACCTGTAGCGTTAGCTATGTACATTCTGTCTCCGAAAAGCTGTGTAATAAGTCTTGCATAAGGTGTCTCTCCACAGCCTGCACAAGCTCCTGAGAACTCAAGTAAAGGTTTCTTGAATTGAGAGCCCTTTACTGTACTTTCCTTAAACTTAGCAATAACTTCCGTCTTTTCAGGTAATTTAACCGCATAGTCATAGTATTTCTGCTTTTCAACCTGCTCATCATAACTCTTCATAACAAGTGCCTTCTCACCCTTCTTACCCGGGCATACATTAGCACATGAAGAACAGCCGGTGCAGTCCATCTGTGATACTATAACCGAGAACTTGTAATCAGGCATACCGTTAAGTCCTACATTACTAAGTCCCTCAGGTGCATTATTGACCTCGTTATCGGTCATTGCAAAAAGTCTTATAGCGGAATGAGGGCATACATATGAGCAGAAACCGCATTGGATACAGTTGTCGCTGTTCCACTCAGGTACCGATACGGCTATACCTCTCTTTTCATATGCAGCAGTTCCGCTTGGGGTAGTACCGTCTACATAGTCAAGGAAGGCTGATACAGGAAGGTTGTTACCCTCTTGTGCATTTACAGCGGTTTGAATATCATTAACAAATCTTGTAACTTCATTTCTTCCTTCTATAACAACTTCACGGCTAAGACCTTCATCTTCGCAGTTAAGCCATTCTTTAGGAACATCTACCTTTACTATCTCCTGTGCACCTGCATCTATAGCTGCCCAGTTCTTCTTTACGATCTCTTCACCCTTTTTACCATAGGTCTTTGCAGCTGCCTTCTTCATAAGCTCTATAGCCTCAGCCTCAGGTATAATGTTGGCAAGTTTGAAGAATGCTGACTGCAATATAGTGTTGATACGGGTTGCACCCATTCCGGTTGCAAGACCTATCTTAACACCGTCAATTATATAGAATTTTATGTCATGCTCAGCCATATACTTCTTAACCTGTCCCGGAAGATGATCTGCTATCTCATCTTTTGACCATGAACAGTTGAGAAGGAAGGTTCCGCCATCTACAAGTTCCTGAACCATGTTATACTTATGCATGTATGACGGATTGTGGCAGGCTACAAAGTCGGCTTTACGAATCAAGTAAGTAGACTTGATAGGCTTATGTCCGAATCTTAAGTGAGACATGGTGATACCGCCTGATTTCTTTGAGTCATAGTCAAAGTATGCCTGAGCGTACATGTCCGTATTGTCACCTATGATCTTAATGGAGTTTTTATTAGCTCCTACAGTACCGTCAGCTCCAAGTCCCCAGAATTTACAGTTTACAGTTCCCTTAGGAGTTGTGATAAGAGGCTTTCCTATCTCTAATGAAAGATGTGTAACATCATCCTTGATACCTACTGTAAATCTTTGTTTTTCAGTATTCTCATATACTGCAACTATTTGTGCGGGAGTGGTATCCTTAGAGCTTAAACCGTATCTTCCGCTCATTATATTAATATTTTGGAATTTGGTTCCTCTTAATGCAGCTATTACATCAAGGTAAAGAGGCTCTCCTATAGCTCCCGGCTCCTTGGTTCTGTCAAGTACTGAAATATGCTTAACAGTATCAGGTATAGCTGCTACAAAAGCTTCCTTGGCAAACGGTCTGTAAAGTCTTACCTTTATAAGTCCGACTTTAACACCCTTATTTGCAAGGTAGTCTACAGTTTCTTCAATAGTGTCGTTTACGGAACCCATAGCAACTATTATATGCTCTGCATCCGCAGCACCGTAATAGTTAAATAATTTATAATCGGTTCCTATTTTTGCGTTGATTTTGTCCATATATCCTTGTACTATTTCAGGAAGCACTTCATAGTACTTGTTGCAGGCTTCTCTTGCCTGGAAGAATATATCTGGGTTTTGTGCTGAACCCTTAGCTACAGGATTGTTTGGATTCAATGCTCTTTTTCTGAATGCATCTACAGCATCCAAATCAAGCAAATCTCTTAAATCTTCATAATCCCACATTTCAATCTTTTGAATCTCATGTGAGGTTCTGAAACCGTCAAAAAAGTTGATAAACGGAACTCTTCCGCTTATTGCTGATAAGTGTGATATAGGTGTCAAGTCCATAACTTCCTGTACGGATGATGAACACAGCATAGCACAGCCTGTCTGTCTGCAGGCATACACATCAGAATGATCACCGAAGATACTGAGTGCATGTGTAGCTACAGTTCTTGCTGACACATTAAACACTCCCGGAAGCAGCTCACCCGCTATTTTGTAAAGGTTCGGAATCATAAGCAACAAACCTTGTGATGCGGTATATGTTGTTGTAAGTGCGCCGGCAGTTAATGAACCGTGTACTGCACCTGCAGCACCTGCCTCTGATTGCATCTCTGTAACTTGAACAGGTTGTCCGAATAAATTCTTACGACCTTCAGCAGACCACGAATCAGTGTGCTCTGCCATATTTGATGAAGGCGTAATCGGATAGATCGCAGCAACATCTGTAAAAGCATAAGATGCGTGAGCAGCCGCTTGATTACCATCCATGGTCTTCATACTTCTTTTTACCATAAATAATATCCTCCTACTTTATTATGTTTAAAATTAAAACAAAAAAGCTTCATATTAATTATAGCAATATATCCAGTAATTGCCAATAATAAAAAAGCTTTTTTGTGTATTATTATTGAAACATTTTCGGCTTTTTTCTAAATAAAACCCGATTTATTTTCCAATAAAAACTATTTAATTATATTTTGTAAATAACTTTATAAAACAAGTGCCCTTTTATATAACAGGTGTACAGATCGACTTATGATTTTTACAGGTAAAAAGACTTAGACAACAGCTTATATACCTGTAAAAATCAATATAACAGCTACTTGCTTTTAATAAATAATATCGTAATGCAAAATCATACTAAGAAGTAGGTTTAGCCTCTATAAAGCCCGAGTCCTGTGTAGTTGGTGCTTGTGTAGCCACAGCGGTAGTCTCGGCAGCAGTACTTTCTTTGCTGCTTTCCTTAGTGCTTTCTTTGGTACTCTCCTTAGCCTTAGTGCTTTCTTTGGCTTTCGTACTTTCCTTAGCCTTGGTAGTTTCACTTGACTTTGTAGTACTGCCCTCCGTTGCCGCAGCTGTTGAAGAATGTGCCGTGCTTTCCGCACTTTCCGTACTTGACTCGGATAAGGATACTTCACTTGAGGCGGCACTGCTTGTGCCTCCAAGCTTTACAGAACTTCCCGATGAATTTCTCTTTATTATAGTAGGCTTTCCCTTATAAGTACTGTTGTGTAAGAATTCATCGGATACTACCTTATCTCCCTCTTTTTTTACAATATTTGTGATCCATCTGCTTCCCTTTGAGCCCTTTTGAATAGTCTGTTCTACTCCGGTTGCCATATTGGGGTCTTCTTCATATACGGTTTGCGGGCTTTCATACTCAGACATCTTCTTGGAACTCATACTTATCTTTTCGCCTTCTTTAAGTATAGGTATACCCACTATTGATACTGTAAGTTTTTGATCAACTAATTTGGCTCTTATAGCTATAGCGGTATCGGAGCTGTTTACAAACTTCATGTCAGGTCCTGCATATCCGTCATAGCTTACCATAGCATCTTCTCCGGGAGTTACATAAGAAGGCTCAAATGAGTGTGCGTGTCTTTCGGTAGTCTGTAAGCCTGAAAATACAACCGCATTATACAGTGTGGATGACACCTGACATACACCTCCTCCGGGCTCTTCCACCAAAACACCGTTAAGGTAGGCACCTGCCGGCTTATAACCTCTTTCCAAGGTTCTGTTTCCTGTAGTGTTATTAAAAGAAAACTCTTCTCCCGGTGCAAGTATGCGTCCGTCTAAAGCACTTACCGCAAGACCGATATTGGTATTTCTATCCTTATTGGTTGTAGTTGTGGTTGTAAATGTACCTATTACTTTGTACATTTCCTTTGCCTTGGCTTCGCTGATCTCAGCATCAACCCTTTGGGACTTTACATTTATATTTATCTTGAAGTTTTTTTGCTCTATGGCTGTCTTTATATCATTAAACAATGTATCTTCATCTATTTTTGTTCCTGAAGCTTCTCCATCATATATAAATGAACCGCTGGCTTTGTCAAAGCCTGCTATAGATCCGTTTTTAGGAGCTACATTCCATTTTTTTGCCATATTTGCGATTTCTCCCTTAATGGCATCATCCATATTGCTTAAATCTAAGCTATAAGTTTCTTTCGGAGTCCCTCCGTAAACCTCATTAAGTATGTCATCTATGCGTGATTCTATAAGATTTTTAACTTCATAGGTGTTATCCTCGGTCTTTCCTTCCAAAGTTGCCTTCATATCCCAAGCGTAGTTTTTCATTATGGTCTCTTTTGCCTGTACTTTTGAAAGTCCTGTTATAACTATGTTGTCAATCATAACAGCCTTGCTAAGCTCGGATACCGATACGCTTTCCGTTGTGGTTTCTGTCGTTTTTTCTTTTTTAGGCTTTAGTGCTCCCATAATAGCACTTACTACCCATATTATTATTATAAGTATAAGTATGACCGCTGCTGCTGCAGCTGCAATCATAGGATAATTAAATGTATTTTTATATTTTCTTCTCGGACGATAACTGCCTCTCGAGGAAGAATTATTTGATCTATATTTAGAATTTCTTGTACTTTTATTTAAATGTTCCCTGTCCATAACTCACCTGTATATACATTAATATGATTTTAAGTATAGCATATAAACTTAAGTAAAAATAGTACAAAAATTTGTTTTTTTTGTGTTTTAAAAAAGAAAAAAATGTAATTTATTTGCATATAAAAAATACGGCTCCACTTCAAAACCACTCGTATTCAAAGCCTTAAAAAGCACTGATAAATTCAAGAAAAATACTTATAATACTTATATAAATTGATTTATCGGCTTTTGTTTTTTTCTTTGTAAGCCTGATCTAACTAAAAAAATAAAGGACTGTTTATTAATATAAATACACAAGATATCCTTTCTTTTAATTAAAATCAGATTCCAATGTGTTTTTTAATATAACAGTCCTTTTTATTATTTTTGTTACTTAGTTAATTCTTTGAAATACTCAAAGGCTTCCTTGTCAGTGAACTTCTCATGAACGATCTTATTTATCGCCTTGCTCATTGCTTCAGGGCTATTTGACTGGAAGATATTTCTTCCCATATCAACACCGTTGGCACCGTCTCTTATAGACTGATAAGCAAGGGTAAGCGCCTCGTCCTCTGCAAGTTTCTTGCCTCCTGCCACTACTATAGGTACAGGGCAGGCTGCAACAATTTCTTCAAAGTCTTCACAGTAATAGGTCTTTATGATGTTGGCTCCAAGTTCTGCAAGTATTCTTGTTGCCAGCTTGAAAAACTTAGGAGTTCTTTCCATTTCCTTACCTACAGCAACTACTCCCATTACAGGAATAGAGTATCTTACTCCGAAATTAACCGCCTTTGATAAATTCTCCAAACTTGAAAGCTGACCGTCTCCTCCTATAAAGGTCTGTACTGCAAGACAATCCGCATTCATTCTGCAAGCTTCTTCAGCATCTATTGCAAGTATCTCATGACTTAAGTCATCCTGTACCATAGAAGAACCTGATGTAGCTCTTAGGGCAATTCCCTTGCCGGCTGCCAAAGCAGGGTCTACACAGCTTCTTATAGCTCCTCTTGTACCCATAAGTACATCTATGTTAGGTAACACCCTGGGAATTATCAAGTCAAGCCTTTCAAGACCTGCTGTTGAACCCATAAAATAACCGTGATCAAAAGCAAACATCACTGTATTTTTGCTTTCAGGATTAAATATATTGGAAAGATGTTTCTTCATGCCCCAATCAAGCGAATTGGCACCTTTAACATAAAAACCTTTATCATTTGAAAAAGGTACATCTAAATAATAATTCTTCGCCACCTTTAAGTTATCTAAATCTGCCATAATCTTAACCAAACCTTTCTGTATATTACAATGATGTTTAAGTCATTATAAAGATAATTTTAATAATCGTAGTCATTTACATTTTCTTTTGTAAATGTCAGTCTTTCAGGAAGAAGCACAACACCGTTGTTGCTCTCTGCCGTCTTAGCTCCCGGTACCAGAACATCGTTTGCCAATACTTCCACTTCACCGATAGAAGGTACATTGATCTTATCTCCTACCTTAACGGTATTGCCTGCAGCTATATAAGCTGTCATATAGCAACCAAGTGCTCCTTGTATACCGCAGTCCCAAAGTCCCCACTCTTCAATAACATCAGCCTCGGCATAGTCCTTGATTGACATAGGTGAAGCAAATCCCGTTATAGTTACATCTTTCTTTGTAAGACCTGCATTCTGAGCTGCCTTACACTGTCCCGGAAGTGCTGTAGAGTCGTTACAGATAATCAGGTCTATATCTGAGTGCGCTTCAAGTATTGATGCACCTATAGACACAGCCTTCTCCGCATCCTGCTCTGAATAGTAGTTGCTTGGTGCAACATTGACCCAGTTAGGATACTTTTCTTTAATATAAGCCTCACCCGCTACCTGCCATGAGTTCTGATCTGCAACTGTAGCCTGTGAATAGTGCCAGCAATACTTAATAGCATCCTTTTCAGGATCCTTGCCCCTCTTCTTAAGAGCATCCGTACCCATGTCTATAAGCATCTTTCCGAGTATTTCAGGTGTACCCTGAGATACCATAATAGTTCTTGCAGAGTCTGATACGTCTGAATCCCATGTACCTATTGTTACGCCCATAGCTGCCGCATCTGAAAGTGCTGAGTCAAGACCTGTAGCATCTACTGAAGATACACAGATACCGTCAACTCCTGAAGCTGCCGCATTGTTGATAACCTGAACCTCATCTGCAACGGAAGCATTAGGAGAGCCTTGATAATCTACTGTAAATCCCCACTCCTTAGCATACTTTTGAGCACCTTTGTTAGCTGACTCAAAGAAAGCATTACCGGTAAGTTTAGGAACAAAAGCTATAGTAAGCCCCTGTACAGACTTAACATCTGCATTTGCCTCCTGTGAAGAAGCCGCTTGACTGCTCTCACCTGACTGTGCACTTGAATCGTTTGCAGCGGTTGTGGTCTGCTCTGTAGTTTTAGCACTACAAGCACTTAAGCTAAGAAGTGCAAGACCCAATGCGGTTAATGTTAATAAGTTCCTTTTCATTAAAAGTACCTCCCTTTTTAGCAGTTCTCACTGCCTATATTTTTAAGGTGATTAATCACCATTTTTTAACTTATTTATATACTTCTTAAAAGCCGGACTTGAAATAATTGCTCTTCCTATAACAACTATTAAAAGTAAAGCACCTACCGGTATGTCAAGATATTGCTGCGGAACTTTAAAACTGAGCGGCAGACCGAACTTAAGTATCCCTATAATTATCGCTGCCAAAGCTGTTCCTATTACCGAACCTTTTCCGCCTGTAGACAGTGTTCCGCCAAGTACTACCGCTGTAATAATAGGAAGTGTTAAAGTTGCCCCTATATCCGACTTTGCAGTACCCAGATAAGAAGTAAGTATAATACCTGCTATAGAAGCACTGATTGCAGAAAGTACATAGGTACTTAAGGTAATAAGCTTTGTGTTAATACCCGAATACTGTGCAGCATTCTCATTGACTCCTATAAGAAATATCTTTCTTCCATATACAGTTTTATTTAACAATAGAAAGGCGATAATTGCCAGTACCAGGAATATTAATACCTGTAAAGGTAAAACTCCGCCAAATCTGTATTTTGAAAGCTGCGTAAAACTTTCCGGGAAACCGCTTATTCCTTTATAACTTTCCGTAGCGGAAACATTGGACACAAGCAGGGCAAGCCCCGAATAGAGGAAACTTCCTCCCAGCGTTACCACCATGGGCTGCACATTGCAATAGGCTACAAAAAATCCCGATAAAGCGCCGCAAAGCGCCGAAACGACAATTCCCAAAAAGGCGGCAAACCAAATATTGATACCGAAATCCTGCCATGAAACGCCAAGTATTATGGAAGTAAGTCCTACCAATGCACCTGCCTGTATATCTATACCTCCGGTAATCATAACAAAGGTAACAAATAATGATATAATACATATTGAAATTATATCATTAAGACTTCCGAATAAAACTCTCGGCATAAGAAATTTAGGATTCTTAGTTGCAAATACTACTATTTCAAAAATTAAAAGCAGTACGAGTATATATTCCCAAGAGGATGCTTTTTTAAGTAAGCTTGTTTTTTCTTTATTCATTGTTACTCTCCCCTATCTTAGATACTGTATCACCGCCTGATGTTCTTGCTAAAAGTACCTCTCGCTTATTTTTAATAATCTCTCTGTTTTGAGTTACAGTAGTTACAACAACTATTACTATAAGTATAATTCCTGTAATCGTATTATCATAGTCCGATGAAAAGCCTAAGAACACCAAACTCCTGCTTATAGAAGACATTATAGTAGCTCCTATGGTAGCTCCAAGTACACTTCCCTGTCCTCCGCTAAGTGCTATACCTCCTATAACACAGGCTGCTATCGCCTTCATCTCATAACCGTTTCCGACTATAGGTGTAATGAAGCCGACTCTTGATGAATACAGCATACCCGCAACTGCCGCAAAAGCTCCACAAAGCACATAAGACAAGACCTTTACTTCCTTAGTCGGTATACCGACCAGGGCGGCACCTTGAATATTATCACCTATGGCTTTAAAATACCTTCCGACTCTTATATTATTGGTCATATAGAAAATAACACACACGGTAATAATAGTAATTAAATAAAAATAAGTTATACCTTCTTTAAAAAACAGTCTTTGAGTAGCGGCGTTAGTAAAGTATGCCGGCAAATTTTCTACCCACTCACCCTTGGTATATACATAAACAAGTCCTCTTATAAGTCCGTTTGTACCCAATGTAAAAATCAAAGACGGTATGCCCAAATAAGTAACTCCTATTCCGTTAAAAAAACCTATAAAAGCACCTATGAGTACTGCTGCAAATATTGCAACAAATAAATTGCCGCCGTCTCTTAATATAGTACCTCCTACGGCAGCGCTAAGCCCCAGTACCGCACCTATTGAAACATCTATCTCACCTGTCAGAATTACAAAAGCAATTCCTACAGAAAGTAATACAAATACTACTGAGTCATTTAATATATTAAGCAAGGAAGTAGGCTGTAGGAAGGATGGATTTTTTATTCCGACTCCCAGTATCAACACTATAAGGAATAATAAGCTTCCTGTTTCCCTTATTCTAATTAATTTTTTCAGCATACTAAACTCCTTTGCTTTCCGTGTTTGCTACATTAAAGGAAGCATTCATTAAAGATGCCTGTGATATCTCTTCTTTTGCAAGCTCTCCCTTGATATGTCCCTGAAACATAACTACGGCTCTGTCTGAAAGTTCCACTATCTCTTCCATGTCGGATGAAATAAGAAGTACTGCCGCACCGCCTGCTTTTAATTCTTTTATAATTGCATACACATCGGATCTTGCTGCCGCATCTATACCTCTTGTAGGCTCATCCAAAATAATAAGTTTAGGTGCAGTGGAAAGTATTCTTCCTATTATAACTTTTTGTTGATTTCCACCCGATAAACTGCCTGTCTCCTGATCTTGACCGGTTATCTTGGTTTTGAAATCGTTTACATATTTTGCAGTAATTTCTTTTTCTTTTTTTCTGTTAAGCCAAAATGAACCTAAAAAATCATTTGATAAAAGTGATGATGTAGTATTGGCTGCTACGGAACTTATTCCGAAAAGTCCGTTTAATCTTCTGTCTTCAGGTACATAATTGATTCCTACAGCAATAGCATCTTTGGTAGAGATACCGGTTATATCTTTCCCCTCAAGATACGCCTTACCTGAAAGTACATCTTCCATTCCGAATATTGTTGTGGCAAGCTCCGTTCTGCCTGCACCTACAAGTCCGGCAATTCCGAGTATTTCTCCGGGATATACCTCTAAGCTTACATCCTTAAATCCGTATCCGCTGTAATTTTCAAGGCTGAATACCGGTTTTAATTTATCATATTCTACATTGGCTTCACTCTCGCTTTTTTCTTCAAACTCTTCTATATTTGGCGGGAGCAAGCCTTTTATAAGCATATCCTTTGTAAATTCGGATATCTTACCCTGTACGGTTATAACTCCGTCTCTCATTATCGCCACATGAGTACTTATAGTGAATACTTCCGTAAGTCTGTGAGTTATGTATATTATACCTATGCCTTTTTTCTTTAAGTCTTCCACTACTTTAAATAAGGACTCCACCTCTTCAAAGGTCAGTGATGAAGTAGGCTCATCAAGTATAAGAACCTTACTTTCACGCATAAGACCTCTTAAAAGCTCTACAAGCTGCTGTTCCGCTATGGATAAACTTAAAGCCTTTCTGTCAAGATCAAACTTCCAACCTATCTCATTTAGAATATTATCAAGTCTTTTATTAAGTACTGCCTGACTTTCTCTAAAACCTATAAGTATATTTTCTCTTACACTCATATTCGGAAAAAGCATGGGTTCTTGAGGAACCATATATATACCCTTTGCAAGTGCCACAGAAGGCTTAAATGTATGTATCTTCTCACCTTTTACGCTTATAGTGCCTGTATCGGGCGGATATATACCCATAATAATCTTCATTAAGGTTGATTTTCCGGCACCGTTACCGCCTATGAGGGATAAGACTTCGCCCTCGTTGA
>ERZ772766.1747-NODE-1747-length-11368-cov-5.760276_pt1 | contig 11368 bp, 16 predicted proteins | sample MGYA00511379_ERZ772766 | MGnify/ENA primary metagenome ERZ772766 (study PRJEB29015, sample SAMEA2737895) | human oral metagenome | biome: human oral; feature: human-associated habitat; material: dental | place: China | collected 2116 ...
AAATCAACAAATATTAAGATATTTAACGGGAATTAAATATCTATTTCAAAAAACAGGAGCAATCAAATTAACACAGATAATTGATTTGAATCGAAAATTTACTTATGATGAAATGTACAAATTGAAAGATAATCTATATCAATTTGATATGTTAGTAAGTGTTCAGAAAGATGAAAACGGATTATATTCGATTCAAGGTTTAGCTTTCTTGAATGATATTAAGTTTAATGATAAAAATCTGGAAGATATACACAGATTTGATGTTTACAAATTCTTTTACGATAACAGAAAAATATTTGAAATATGAAAAAATTCTTGAAAATATTGTTTAATACACTTATGGTTGGAATGTTTATTGTAGATTTGATAATATGTTTGATATATTTTGAAGATTATTACAATATTATTGATAATTTTAAAATTATCGAAGATGTTGAAAAATACAGAGAAATGTTGATTACATTCAATCAAATCTATATTGGAATACTTATTTTACTATTAATGAAAGATTTATACAAATATGAAAAAGAACAACTTCCAGAGTGTAAATGATTTATTTGGAGACATCGCAAGTTATATAAATGAAATCAAACCATTTATACTTGCTAAAAATAAACGATTAAATATAAATATAACTGATAAATATTTATTGGTTGAATTTATTGGTGTTTCAGAAGACATGCAATTAATATGTGTTCAGAAAGATGATTTGTTTCAAAAACAATGTAAATCAAATCAAGAAGTAATTGACAATAATTTTTGTTTCAAAGTTAGTTTTTCAAATTATTTTTGTGCTGAACAATTAATTAGTATCTTGAAACCAGAATTTCAAAAGAGATATGATTCGGTTAAACAGGAAATAATTGATGAAACACTTAAGTTTATTGATTCAGATAAATACATTAAACTTAAAAAAGGTATAAGACTTTTTATTGACGGTAAATTTGTTGATTGTAAATTTATTCGAAATAAAAAGATTAACGGAAAAATAAAATTCAACAGACTTTCAATTTATAATTTAATTAAAATTTATGATACTATCTAAAATTAAAATACTCAAATCAAATGCAGGTCATTATATAGGTCGAACTTGTATAGATGACAAAACAGGATTGGTTGAACCATACAGTAGATTATCAGCTTATTTTAAAGCATCACCAGATTCAGATGTTGACGCTTTATACAGGAAATCTGTATTTATCTGTCATAACAAAGATGCAGATGGATTTATGAGTATGGTTATTGCAACATTATCTGGAATATATGATTATGATGATGTAATCGGTTATAATTACGAAACAGAAGGTGTTGATTGGGTTGATAATCCGGAAGCTCTTCAGGAATATTATAATATATATTTCATAGATGTTACACCTCCAATTGAATGGTTACTTACGTATTCCAGTTGGTTTAACAATATCATCATTATAGACCATCATCAGCCTAAACTTGAAACAATCAAATCTTACAATTTTGAGAATGTTGAAATAGTTGATGAAACATTTAATTTCAAGTGTGTTTCAGGTTGTACATTAGCTTACGAATACTTTGATTTACATAATAGATTGAAGAACAAAGAATTCGAAAGATTCATAGAAAACATTGGTTATTATGATACTTGGAATTGGATTAATCTTGAAAAATTCAAACAAGTAAACATATTATTTGGTAATCAACAAACTTATATTGATTTTGCTAAGATAAAACTTGGTGAAATACATAAATCAAAGGATATAAAAGAATTCTGTAGAAATTGGTATTATGACAATGAATATTTGAAATCATTAATCGCTCCTCAATCATATCAGTTATTATTAGAAGATGAAAAGAATGAATATCTTCAAAAGTTATCTGAATTGAAACCAATAATCATTGATAACAATATTGTTTATGTTTTTGAAGGTTATTCAAAACCAACATTTCAATTTGCTATTGATAGTTTGTCAGATGCAACATTGAATGGTTGTATATTTTTATTCCGACCTGAAGATGAAACAGATAAAACGAGATATAGTGTAAGAACATTTGAAAGATGTAATCGAACCGCTATTGATTTTATCAGAAAATATGGTTTATCATCAGACGGAGGACATAAACATTCAGGAGTCATTCACATAGATTTAGATAAATATAAAGATGAAAGAAAAACTAACTTATAGAAATTATGTAGCTATTGCAATATTTTTGATAACAGCATTAACGATTATCTGTTATACGATAATAAACAGAAATATTGATAGTGATGGAAAAATGAATCAAACAAACATTGAAAAATATAGAAATTATGGAAATTGTTAGTATCATAATCATTTTATTCCAGTTTTTTACAATTATCTATCAGATGATTACATATAACAGTTATAATATTATTCGAAAGATAAGATATTATGGTATTTATGATGAAAACGATAATCTTTTGAAAGTAATTTATCTTTACAAACAAGAATTAATGTTTTCTGAAACAATGAAGATAAAACAAGATTATAAAATGTTTAGACAACAAACTGTTTTTGTTAGGGAATTTGATAAAATAGAAAAATTTTAAAAATATGGAAGCAAGATTAATTCAAATTTATAATGATTTGAAACGATATTCTGAAGAATATTACGATTTAAACAAAGATTCCAAGTTATCAGATGAAGATTATGATAACTTGGAACAAGAATTTTTTGATATATACGAAGAATTAGATGATGATTTGAAAGAAAAATATCAAAAGCTATACGATGATGTAGATACAGGTAAATTCAAAATAATCGAAGAACAAGAGAATAAAACACTTCAATTGTCTATTGAAAAGATTAAATCAACAGATAATGAAAATGCTTTGCAAACAGTGAAAAACTGTCATAATATTGTCAAAAGACTTTTGAGCATACCTAATCTAACTAAATCTGATGTTTTAAAGAATAAGGTATTTTATTGTCCCAAATTTGATGGTATATCATTAAAGATTTACAAAACACTTATAAAAACACAGATTCTAACCAGAGGTGGACAAGATGTAACTGATATTTTGTATAATAACAAAGATATTCAGAAAGCTATCAATTATATGATGGATAAACAAATTGATGTAATTCATGGTGAATTGTTATTATCGAAACGAGTATTTAACGAAAAATATTCTGATAAATATACAAATCCTCGTAATGCCGTAGTTGGTGTGTTGAAAGAAAATCCAGATGACTTAAGTTTTGTGTTTTATACAGATGGTGTTAATCAGTTATTTAATAAAATGTATCTTGATTTAACTGAGCAAGATATACAAGGTTTATGGAACAGATATTACAATTATTATAAATCTGATAACTTCCCATTTATGGTTGATGGTATTGTGTTTACTTCTATTGTCGACAGACAATTATTAACATCTGAAAATTCACAATATCCAAATAACTTTATTGCTTTAAAATTTCCAGCATCTATTGTACAAACAGAAGTACTTGATATAGATTGGACTATCAAAAAATCTGGTAAATATACTCCTGTTTTAAAAGTTAAACCGGTTTATATTGATGGAAGTACGATAGAATTTGTATCAGCATATTCTTATCATAAGTTGAAAGAATTTAAATGTGGAATTGGAAGTATTATCAACACAACAAAAGGTAATGATATTATACCGAAAGTTGTTAAAACAATCAAACCATCATTAGATTTCAAATTACCAGAAAATATCAAATTAGATGGTAAACATATATTTACAACAGATAATAATGATATTGAAATCACTGATAATTACAAATTCACAAGAGGTTTAATTTCATTAGGGATACAAGGAATTGGTGATACAATAGCATCCAATCTTGGTAATGATATATTCAATAATGATATTATCGAGATATTCAATGTTCAGAAGAAAGTTGATGTTATTGGATATTTAGGTGTTGATTCAGCTAATTACAATAAGTTTTCAGAAGTATACAATATCAAAAAATTAACTCTCGATAAATTGATATTTATGCTTCAATTTCCAAGTTGTGGAGATGTCTTAAGTCGAAGATGTGCTGAAATTATAACTAAAATAAATACAGATACTACTGGAATGAATAAATCTGTATTGTTCAATGTTTGTCAAGGAGAAGGATTTCAGAAGATTAAAGAATCCATACAAAGATTGAAAGAATACGGTGTATCTGTGATTAAACCAATTGTTGTTAATGAAGATACAATTACTTACGAAATGACCGGAACTCCCCCATCAAATCTTTTCAAGAATAAAGCAGATTTCGTAAGTAAAATGACTGAAAAGTATCCAAACTCAAATAATCTTCCATTAACAAAAAATACAACTATATTATTTACTGATGATTTAAACAGTTCATCAAGTAAAATGAATAAAGCTCGTAAATATAATATTCGAATCGTACTGTATAAGGATTATGACAATATTTCTTAACTTAAGAAATTATGAAAATGCCTTATAATTACACATATTTACGACATATATTAATAATAAATAAAAACAAAAGAAAATGATACATTCATTATTATCAAAGCAAAATTATATTCAATCAGCTAATGAAGCAAACATACTATCAATGATTAATAAAGGTATTAATACTTATGATGGTTTGTTTGAAGCTTTGAATTTGTCTGAAACCGTCTTACAATCAGAATTATCTCAGTTAACAAATAATGGAATGTTAGCTGAAAACAAGAAAGGACAGTATGAATGGGGCAGACCTGTTATCGGAAGTCTTGTAACAATGGAAGGTGATATGTTTTTGCCGGTAAATATTGTTTACATGGACGATATGATTTATTTATCGAGAGGTGAAAGTTGGTACAAAGTTGATACTGAATTTGATTTGAGACGAATTGTTTGGAATTCAATAATTCCCTATGTTGAAGATGGTGAAGAAAAATATGATACAACATTAATTGATATGTTACGAAATTCTGTAAATAAAACAAAGAAATCTCGTAACAAACAATTATCAGAATATGAAAATCTACGAAATAAAGTAGTTCCATACTCAGAAAAATTGAAATTACATTTATTAACTATTGGAGAAAATCAGACAGATGTTGAAATCGTAATGATTATCCCAATAAAGGTTTCAGAAGATATTGTTGTTGAATTTCGTAAATTTGGAATCAAACAAGCAATAGCAACAGAAGACTTACTTACAGCTTTGAGAAGACCTCAAAATATGAGAGATTTCAAAATGGATATTGTACTTGATAAGATGATAGATTGTCGAGATTTGTTCTACTCTGGTAATTGTATTCCTGTAAAATGGACTGGAGACAACAACAAAACATCTTTTGAATTTGCTGAATTGAGTCAAGTTCGAAAAGATAATATCAAAATAACTTATAAGGAATATACAAATGATGGTGAAGTCTATATTACAGATGAAATGATGTCACCAGAAGAATTACAACAAGAATTGTCTGACCCTAAAACATTCCCATTGCTTTATGAAATTTTTAAAGAAAATGAATTTATGTTCGAGTTTTAAAAGATGGAAATATAGAAGATTCGATAATAATCTTAACTTCTTTAATAGTTGGTATATAAATTCTTTTGGTAATAAAGTTTATCGAATAGATAGAGTTGACAGCAAAGGTGGAATGTATATGTACGAATATGATATGTATAATAACACTGACCTAAAGTATGTTGGATATAATTGTTGTTTCAATTTTGATTCATTTATGTCTGAACATACACAAATAACAAGTATATATCTGTTCGATACAATATTGAAAGAATATTTAAACGAAATATCTGCAACATTACTTTCAGATTATAGTTATGAATATTTTTCTTTTAAAGAAAATTATATCAAATTCAGATTAGATTCGAATATAATGTTTGATACTGAAGAAAAAAGATTCATAATCAAAGTTTCAAATAACAAATACAGAGAATCTTTGAAATTATTTAAAATAACCAAAAAACAACTTAAAAAATATTTCTTATGATTGTTACCAAAGAACTATTAATATATGATAGAACTCTTGATAAAGCTTATTTCATCTTTGATTTGATGGATATGTATCAACTTGTTAACATGACGGTTACAAAAGATGTGGAAAAACAATGTTATCATGTTAAATATGCTGTCAAAGGTTATCAAGAAAAAACAGCCCAATATGGTTTTAGTTACGAATCAGAAGCTGAAGTCAGAAACGATAAGTTAAACGAGATACTTTCAAACATGAAAAATGATAAATATCCAAAATATTCAGTATGGACTCAAAACAAATAATAGATGTAATAAAGGAAGCTTTAGATGACCACAAAGATTTCAGGAGAACTAAAACTCTCGTAAATACTGTATATAATATATTATGTGCTATTTATTTGGAAGATAAAAAACACATAATATTGGAAGCACCAACAGGTACAGGTAAAACTGTTATAGCTTATATGGTGAATTTTTGTATGCAAAAGATAGAAGAAAACAAATTTCAATCATATCTTTTAACATCATCTAAAATATTACAAGACCAAATTGAAGCAGATAAAGAAAAATTCAATTTTAATGATAATATATTAGCTATTTTGAAGGGAACATCAAATTATGCTTGTTTACCTATAAAACCTGAATCTTACAAAAACCGTTATTGTAAAGGTATGTCTGCTGATGCTATTTCGTTGCTTAGTTGTTATCAGAATTGTCCTTATTTAGTTGCTCGAAGTAAAGCAGTTTCAGCTCAAATTGCTGTTATGAATTATGCTTATTATTTGACAACTATTCAAAACTCTTATGGTAACTTTACAGGTCGTAGATTAACAATTTCAGATGAATGTCACCTACTACCTACAATTGTAAATGATTTGTTCAATTTTGATTTGAATGGTTATCGCATATGTTTAAGTAAGATTATTGATTTGTTGAATGGTTTCAAAATGTCTTTTGGTAACTCTCAATCAGCAAATGAATTGATTCAAATATGTAATAATCATCTTAAATTATTTTTGAGAAGTAAGATTACATTTGATGATTTCAAAACATTTATCTATGATTTTATAGAAGTATCAAAAAAATATAATGAATTCTTAAGTAAATTGAAAGAATATTGTAATTCAAACAATATTTTGAATCATTTGAATTTATTTAAGAAAGATATGGATTATATATATGATAGTTTTGAAAAATTGATTAATGTTGATTTTATTGATAACTACATAAAATCATTATTGGAAAGACCTGAAGATATATTGGTTGAATCTATCAAACAGGAAAAATCTGAATTTTATAATCATATTGTTAGAGATTTAGACGAAACAAATGCTGTAAGAAGATATTTTGTCAAACATGTTGATATTGGAATTTACATGTCTGCTACAATTGGTAATGTTGATGATTATGCAGTAATGTTAGGATTAGACGAAAATGAATACAAAGCATATCGATTAGCTTCTGATTTTGATTTTTCAAAAAGTCCTATATATTTAGTTAACAGTGGTTATCTTGATTATAAGAATTTTCAGGACAATATTGATAATGTTATTGTTGATACATTGAAGATATGTAAGTTACATTCGAATGAAAAAGGTATAATACATACTGCAACATTTGATATAACTGAAAGACTTCGAAACAGATTATCATTGGTTAAAGATAAAGAATTTGTTGAAAGATTTTTATTCTACTCAACTCCTGAGGAAAAGAATATTGCTGTTGAAAAGATTAAATCAGATGATGGTAAAAACTATATAATTGTGGGACCGAGTCTTTACGAGGGATTATCACTTTCAGATGATGTAGGTCGTTTTAACATATTAATCAAGGTACCATATTCATCTTTGACAAACTACTTACGAAAAAAGATTGAACGTTATCCAAATTGGTATATAAACAATACCAAAGAAAAGATAATACAAGCAATAGGTAGAACGAATCGTCATAAAGATGATTGGTCTAAAACTTATTTGATGGATAGTTGTTTCAAAAAATTTATGTATAATAACATAAATAATAACATTATACTCGAAAGAATTCAAAATTTTAAATAATAATTAAATATGGAAACGAAAATTTTAAACGAACAAGAACAGAACAATTTTAAATTATGGTGGAAAGCTTATTTATTGATGAGAAATTATAATCGCAAGTATGTTGAATATCATAAAGATGTCAACAATAAGGAAGCTTATTTCAAACTTCAATTGGGTGATAATTTCTTCTCAATTAACAGTATCAATGAAACTCTAATCAATGATAAACCTAAGAATTTCAAGATAACAACATTGTTAAAGCAATTTCAAGGACTTTCAGAAACTGCTGTTAAACAATATATTCTTGATTTTGAAACATTTGTGAAGAATGAAGAAATTATTAGTGGTTTGAAATATAATGAAACCGGACAAAGTTTGTTATAAAAATGATTTCAAAACAAATTACAACTAATCAGAAACCCATAATTAGTTATTTTAATCGGGAAGGTGATAATCCAACATTAAATTATGAGTGGGTTAATAACCTTTCCGATATAAATATTATTCGTACAAGGTTTTTAGATGATAAGTTTATAGATGTGGTGAATGCTTATAAATCAAAGCTTTACTTGCATATTGTGATTTCAGGATTTGGTCAAACACCTTTGGAACCTGAATCACCTACTGTTAAATATATGTTTTTTGCTCTTGATAAATTGATTAAATCAGGATTTCCACAAAATAAAATTCTTATCATAGTTGACCCAATTATACTTAATCTCAATGGTTTAAAAGCTCTCGAATTGCTTTTGAAACTCTTTACACAATATAATGTATTGCGATTAAGAATTATCAGATTTGAATTGTTATCTCAAAATGATTATGAAAGATATATAATCAATAAATACAAGAATGATTTAAATCTAACTAAATTAGTTTTAATTGACCCTCGATTTTATAAAGAATATTATAAACTATTCTATAAATTTAGAGATATAATTCAGATTGATGACGGTAAAGAACAATTGATAGGTGTGAGAGAATTGATGCAATTTGGATATGGTCCGTTAATGAACGGTCAAAGATTAATTGAGTATAAAAACTTTAACAGACGACTTCCAGTTTTGAGAGAACTGTGAAAAATGTCAATGGAATATTTAGCATATATTTAACTATGATAATATCATAAATGCCTATACAAAAAGTTTTATACGACATATATTTATACAATGAAAATCTATTTGGTTTGTTTGTCATATAAAGTAAATTTTTAATATTATTATGATATAAAACATATTCCAAATAAATTTTGGAATATGTTTTTATCTTTGAATTTTTAATATTATGGAAATTAAAGAAATTGAATTATCACAAATAGATTGGACTAAACTAAATAAAGATGATTTTATTAGTTTAAATGAGAAGATTAATGAATCAAAATTAACTCAACAACGGAAAAAACGAATAAAAAACAATGAGAAAAAATTGTTGAATTTAAGAGGTAAATCATATTTATTACCTGTAGCGGTTGTAGAACGTTTACAAGAAATGAAATCAGAAAAACCTCGTCAGAAGTTAATTGAAAGTATTTTGATTAATTATAAACCAATAGAAGTTGAAACTTTATAAAAATCAAATATAAATATAAATATTTTAAATTGTTTAAAAATGTCAGAAAAAGCAACTGAAAAGAAGGCAGCTGAAAAGAAAGTACTAACAGCTGAAGAATTGGCATCAATCAATGCCGCTATTGAAGTATTGAAACAATCTGGTCTTGTATCAAAAGATTTTGAACAAGTATTGAAACTTGTACCAAATTGGCATGATACTGAAGCAAACAAAGAAATTAAAAAAGAAGTTATTGAATCATTCAACAGTTCAGAAGAATTCAAAAACTATATTGATGGAGAATTCCAAGAAGAACTTAAGAATGTTGTAGGTTTTGCTCGTCTTGCAAGTATCTTGAACAACATCAAATCTTTCTATGCTCGTAGAGAGTCTAAAGGTGCTCGTAAACCAAAAGTTAAAACTACAGTGTTGAACATTAAGGGTACTGCTTACAATGTTTCTGTAGAACTTTTGAAGCAAGTTAAAGCTGATGAATCTTTATCTCAAGAAGATAAATTCAAAGCTCTACTTGAAGACGCAAACACTACTAAAGTTGAAGTGGTTGACGTACTTTAATAAGAAATCATTTTGTTGTAAATTTAAAATTTATTTTGAGAAAGCTTGAATCAAATTTGATTCAAGCTTTTCTTATTTCATATAAATGTTGAAATTCATGCCCAACTTATATTTGGGCATTATATACGGCATTATTCATTATATTAATAATAAAACATTACAAACATGACAAATCAAACATTAAAAGAACATTACAAACATCTATTTGATGATTGTACAGAGTACAGACACAATCTGTTAGAAACATTATTTTCAAAAGGTTTCTGTTATTATCCATCTGAAAATACAACAGAAAAAGTATTTTTCAATGGTCTTGAGAAAGAAGGTTTAATAACAATAAAAGACGGTTACTGTAGATTACAGAATCAATTTAAAGTTGTTATTGGAATCTCTACAATAATTTATAGAGAAATTGAACTTGAAGTAACTACTGATGAGTTACAAGATTTAAGAGACGGTTATTTACCTGAAACTATTCAAAATTCAGAAGATTACAAACGTCAAATGTCTTCTGAAGATAATATTGCAGACAAATATATTGATACTGAAAATTTTGTATTAATTTAAAAATTAAATAATATGGAAGTATTCAAAAAATATAAAGAACATTATAATCTTATCAAATGTGATAAGGGTGTTTATTTAGTTGGTAGATACCAAAGAACAAATCTTTTAAATCAAAGAATATCTAATATTATGATTATTCAATTTTTAGATGAAAACGGTAATCATATATTAAATCCATCAAGAAATCAACATAAAATTAAAGATGTTTTATTCAAAGAATTTGCAATAAAAGAAAACAATATTGGTGTGGATAAATTTTGCCGTATTTTTAAATTGTCAAATAATTCAGAATTAGAGATAAATGAATTTTTGACTGAATGGAGTTATTTTTATCCAAAATATCAACAAAACATAATTGATTCAATAAGAGAAAAAATAAATTCAGAAATAGATGTATTTATAAATATATTTTTAAAATAAACAACAAATATGAAAGCAGAAATATTAAGAACTGAAGGAACAATGGTTGAATTACTCAATCCATTTATGATTGATGAATTTAAAAGAGCATCATCAGTATTAGTTGATTATAATCTCCCAGAAGAGGTTGAAAATCTATTATATACATTATTTTATGAGAAAGAATGTATATTACCTGAAAATCCATTTCACAAGGCAATCTTTGTAAGATTGATGGGTGAAGCAAGATTGATTACAATAGAAGGTGATAAATGTAAATTTGTTGAATCTATTGGTAATATATCAACAAATGAACG
>ERZ772766.1748-NODE-1748-length-11356-cov-36.553048_pt1 | contig 11356 bp, 8 predicted proteins | sample MGYA00511379_ERZ772766 | MGnify/ENA primary metagenome ERZ772766 (study PRJEB29015, sample SAMEA2737895) | human oral metagenome | biome: human oral; feature: human-associated habitat; material: dental | place: China | collected 2116 ...
GATCCTGACGGCCTGGACCGCTGCTGGTGGGGAGCGCTCCAAGATCGGGCTGCCCGTCGGTTATGAGGTCCGCCAAGCTGATGGAACCGTGACCCAGGCCTTCGAGAAGGGACAGATTTCCGTATCGCCCACGGGTACGGCGACGATCCGCTGATATCGGATCTAGGTGCGCGGCGAGGCGGTCAGGGGTGCATGAGACACTGGCCGCCTCGCCGTTTCTTCATCAACCGCCTTCGTCGACCAGCTTGCCGGGAAGGGCCTCCACATGAACCGAGGAATCGTCTACTTCCACTTCGATTCTCATCATCAGGTCCGTGACTACGTCGTCCATGCCCTGGCCTCCTTGCGCCCCCATGCGGAGCACATCCTGGTGGTCTCCAACTCTCCCGTCGACGATGCCGGCCGGGCTCGGCTGAAGGCCTCCTGCGACGAGATCCTTGAGCGCCCCAACGCGGGGCTCGACGTCGGTGCCTACCAGGCCGGGCTGGAGCACCTCGGCTGGGACCGGCTCGCCGACTTCGACGAGCTCATCCTGACCAACCACACCTACTACGCGCCGCTACGCCCCTGGGAGGAGGTCCTCACCCGGACCGGAAGCTGGCGCGACATCTCGTTCTGGGGCATGACCGAGCACGGCGTCATGCGCCCCCACCCCTTCCTCGCCAAGCGTGAGCTGCCCCGTCACATCCAGTCCCACTGGATCGCGGTGCGCCGCCGGCTCCTGGCGGACCCGGCCTTCCGGGAGTACTGGGAGCAGATGCCGCCGGTCTCCTCCTACCGCGACTCCATCCAGTGGCACGAGTCGCGCTTCACCGACCACTTCACCGGGATCGGCCACACCTACGAGGTCGCCTTCCCCGTGGACCGCTACCACTCGGACAACCCTGCCATCGAGGAGGCCCCGGCGCTGCTGGCCGATGGATGCCCCCTGCTCAAGCGCCGGGCGTTCTTCCACGACCCCCTTCACCAGGACCGGCAGGCCGTCGTCGGCGGGGACCTGCTGGAGGCCGCTGCGCAGGCGGGCTACAGCGAGGACCTCATTCTGTCCGACGTCGTCCATACCGCGGCCGCCCGTGACCTCATCGTCAACGCAGGGCTCACCGAGGTCGTGACCGAGTCTGCCCCCGGGTCCGCGGAGCCCGCCCCCAGTACGAGCTCGCCCGCGCAGCAGCCCTCGGGCTGCGTCGTCGTGCACGTCCCGGCAGCGGGGGAGGGGATCGAGCGCGCCGAGGCGGATGGTCTTGCTCAGCGTCTGGCGAGCCTGCCGGCGCACTGGCGGGTGGTGGTCACCTCACCCGAACCGCTGGATGCCGCCGACCTGGAGCGCGTCACCGGTCGCCGTCCAGCGGATGAGGACGGGGCGGCGGGGGACACGGCTGTCGCCTTCCGCGCGGTGCGTGACCTCGATCCGCGCGGAACCATCGCCTTCCTCACCGAGTGCGACGACCTGTGGGATTCCGGGCGCCCCGTCGGCTCCAGTGGCGACGGTGTCGGTGATGGCAGTGATGACAGTGACGGCAAAGAAGGCGGCGATGACGGTGTGGATCTCGTCCTGAGGATCACGGCGGGGTCCCTGAACGGTCCCGAGCAGGGGGCCGACGACGTCGCCCGCCGCCAGGTCCTCGACTGCCTGCTGGACTCGCCGGGACACGTGGCCGGTCTCATCGACCTCTTCGAGTCTCACTCCAGCCTCGGGGTGGCCATGCCCGCCGCCTGCCACATCGGCCAGCCGCACGGCGGGCCCCAGTGGGACGGCCTGGCCGGTGCGGCCGAGGCCCTGTCCCGGCGGCTCGGTCTGACGGCGGCCCTGGACCCGACCGCCCCGGCGATGCCGGTCGGTGCCATGTTCCTGGCTCGTCCCGAGGCGCTGCGCACGCTGAGCGAGGGTGCCAAGGAGCTGGTGCGGCTGACCGAGCAGGCAGCCGCCGATCCCGAGCAGGCGGTGCGGCGTCTGCGGCGTGCCCGCGCCGCCGAGGTGCTTGAGCTGCTGACCGTCTACGCGGCCATGTCCAGTGGCTTCCACCCCCGCGAGGTGCTCACTCCCGCCTGGGCGGGCCGGCTCTACGGCTCCCTGGCCTACAAGCAGCGAGCCCTCACCGCGGACCTGCCGGCCTACACCGACGAGCAGGTCAGGTTCCTGCGGGCCCGGTTCGGGCCCCGGGCCGGGCTGGGGTCGCGGGTGCGCTCCTACGTCGATGTCCATCACCCCGAGATGGCAGGCGCCCTCAAACCCGCATACCGTTACGTCACAGGTGGAACGAAGGGCATCACCGATGGTGTCAAGGGAGCGGCGAGATCCCTCAGCGGGCGCCTGCGCCCCCGGCGATCCGCTCGGCCCGCCTCCGACGCGTGAGAGGACCCCGCCCTTCCACGTCCCCTCCGCCTCATCGTGAGACCTCCACCTGTTAGGATCCCGGTCTATGGCACAGACAGTTCTCGTCACTGGAGCCGGCGGCTACATCGGCCGCCACGTCGTCACCGCACTGCTGGGGCGGGGCCTGACTGTCAAGGCCCTCGACCTGCGGCTCGACGACGTCGACGAGCGGGCTGAGAAGGTCCACCTGGAGCTCTTCTCCGGGGACACGGACATCTATGATCAGATGGGGCGCCCCGACGTCGTCCTGCACATGGCCTGGCGCGACGGTTTCAAGCACGCCTCCCACGCCCACCTGGACGACCTGGCCAAGCATTTCCACCTGATCGAGAACCTCTACGCCGGTGGCCTGCCCCAGCTCGCCGTCATGGGCACCATGCATGAGGTCGGCTACTGGGAGGGCGCCATCGATGAGAACTCGCCCTGCAGTCCCGCCTCGCTGTACGGCATCGCCAAGAACGCTCTGCGCGAGGCCACCTTCCTGTCCGCCCAGGCCCATGGCGCCATCGCTCAGTGGATCCGTGCCTACTACATCGTCGGAGACGACAAGTTCGGCAACTCGATCTTCTCCAAGCTCCTGGCCGCCGCCGAGGAGGGGCGCACCACCTTCCCCTTCACCACCGGCAAGAACCGCTACGACTTCATCTCCGTGGACGGCCTGGGCGAGCAGATCGCCGCGATCGTAGACCAGACCGAGGTTGACGGCATCATCAACGCCTGCACCGGTGAACCCATGACCTTGGCCGAGCGCGTCGAGGCCTATATCCGGGACAACGACCTGGGCATCACCCTGGAGTACGGGGCATTTCCGGATCGGCCCTACGACTCGCCCGGTGTATGGGGTGATCCGACGAAGATCCGCCGTATCCTCGCATCGAGCGCCAGCTGACGCGTTCGGGTAAACCAATATCATCCCGCTCTTTCATCTGCCGCAGTGAGCGGCTCTGAACCACTGTCTAGAAGGGACACCATGGCAACGCTTGGCGAGGACCCGAAGCGACTCGGGATCTTCTTCTTCTTCGACGCCCAGGGCGTCGTGGACTCCTATGTGGAGACTCTGCTCGCCGATATGGTGAAGAACCTCTCCGAGCTGACCATCGTCGTCAACGGCGAGCTGACCGCCAAGAGCTACGCCAAGCTGAGCGCCTTCACGGACAACATCATCCTGCGGGAGAACAAGGGGCTGGACGTCTGGGCCTACAAGACGGCCATGGAGAGCCACGGCTGGGAGAGGCTCTCCGAGTTCGATGAGGTCGTGCTGTTCAACGCCACCATCATGGGGCCGGTCTACCCCTTCAAGGAGATGTTCACCGAGATGGCCCGGCGAAACATCGACTTCTGGGGCATCACCTGGTTCCACGAGGTCCCCTTCGACCCCTTCGGCTATGCCGAAGAGGGTTATCTTCCCCGCCACCTCCAGTCCCACTTCCACGCCTACCGCCGCTCCCTGGTCACCTCCAAGGCCTTTCAGGACTACTGGGACGAGATGCCCGAGATCAACGGCTACGAGCAGTCGGTGGGCATGCACGAGGTTCCCTTCACCCAGCGCTTCGAACGCCTCGGTTTCACCTCCGACGTCTACGTCAACACCGAGGACATGGAGGGCTTCAACTTCAGCCCCATTCTCTTCGCCCCGGTCGAGGTCATCCGGGACAAGCGCTGCCCGATCTTCAAGCGCCGCTCCTTCTTCCGCCCCTACGACGACGTCCTGCGCCAGTCCGTGGGCCAGCCCAGCGCCGAGCTCTACGCCTACCTGCGTGACCACACGGACTTCGATGTGAACCTCATCTGGGACAACGCCCTGCGCTCCATGAACATGGCGGACCTGGTGAAGAACCTCCAGCTCACCTACGTCCTGCCCACGCAGACTGTCACCCGCGAGCCCAAGCAGCAGAAGGTCGCCCTCATCGCTCACCTGTACTATATGGACCTGGTCGAGCCGACGCTGAAGTACATCCGCAACATGCCCGAGGGCATCGACATCTTCCTGAGCACCTCGAGCCCGGAGAAGGTGGAGCAGGTCAAGGCCGCCTGCCAGGGGCTCCCCTACAACATCGAGGTGCGCCTCGTGGAGAACCGGGGGCGCGACGTCGGCCCCTTCCTCGTGGGGTGGAAGGACGTCGTCCAGAACTACGACGTCGTGTGCTACACCCACGACAAGAAGGTCACCCAGCTCTCCCCGTACTCAGTGGGTGACGGCTTCGCCTACAAGTGCTTCGAGAACCTGCTGCCGACGCGCGACTTCGTCAAGAACGTCATCGCCACCTTCGAGGCCGAGCCGCGCCTGGGCCTCCTGACTCCCACGCCGCCGAACCACGCCGACTACTTCCCGGTCTACACCTTGGGCTGGGGCCCGAACTTCGACCGCACCGAGGCGCTCCTGCACGAGCTGGGGATCAATGTCCCCCTCGACCCGGACAAGGAGCCCGTCGCACCGCTGGGCTCCATGTTCTGGTTCCGTCCCAAGGCCCTCAAGCCGCTGTTCGACCACGACTGGCAGTGGGAGGAGTTCCCACCCGAGCCCTGCGACATCGACGGCACCATCATGCATGCCATCGAGCGCGCTCACGGCTACGTGGCCCAGGGAGCCGGTTACTACTGCGGCTGGCTCTTCTCCGACTCCTTCGCCCGCATTGAGCTGACGAACCTGTCCTTCTACGTGCGTGACCTCACCTCCGCCATCGCTGACCGCTGGGGCAGGGCCACGGAGACGCAGATGGTGCAGATGATCCAGGCCCCGCCGACGACTCGGCAATGGCTCAAGGGGCGGCTGAATCGGTGGGTTCCGTCGGCTTTCCAACCGGCTCTCAAGGGGCCGGCCAGGCGCGTCTACCATAAGCTGCGAGGAGCCTAGTATCCGGGTGGTGCTGCGATGCCGGACATGACAACGAAACCGGCACAACATGCGAGGACAAGGACCAGGATCTTCTACCTGGACCTCATCAGAGCCTTGGCCGCTTTGCTCATCGTCCTCACCCACTTCAATGCCCACCTCCGCGAGCACGGCGGCGGGTACGTCCTGACCTTCGAGCCCTTCGGCATCTACCTGGGGGCCCTGGGCGTCTCCCTGTTCCTCATCATCTCCGGGGCGGCTCTGACCTTCACCTACCGACGGCCGATCGACCTCAAGCGTTTCTACTGGAAGCGCTTCCTCAACATCTACCCGATGTTCTGGACCGCCTGGGTCCTGGGAACGCTCTCCCTCTTCCTCGTCGCTAACGGGCGTCCGCCCAACGCCGCTCCGCTCCGGTCCTTCGTCTTCACGCTGTTGGGTATTGACGGACTCGCCCAGGCCTTCTACTTCCGGACGATGTATCTGCTGGGCGAGTGGTTCCTCGGTTTCATCCTCCTGTACTACGTGGTCTTCCCGCTGCTTCTGTGGGCCATTGACCGCTTCCCGGTCATCACCGGAGCCGTGCTCCTTGTGGCCTACGTCGCCACCATTGTCATCATGTCGCGCTACTTCCCGGCATATCCCTCCGCCGCGGTGCTGACCACGCGTCTTCCCGAGCTGGCCTTCGGCAGCTACTTCGTCCTGTACATCCGCCGGATCCACGGTGCCGTCGTGGTTCCGGCGGCAGCGGTTCTGGCCGTCTCAGCCATGTTCCCCGGGAGGATCCCCGAGGACGTGGGCACCACGATCGTGGGGATCTCGGTCTTCCTCATCCTCGTGGTGGCCGGCCGCTACGTGGCGATCCAGCCGGTGCGGGCCCTTGTCAGCCTCATCGCCACCTATTCCTACCCGATCTTCCTCGTCCACCACGTGGTGATCGAACAGGCCCTTGAGAAGATCGACGTCGCCGGCTTCTACCCCATTCAGCGCTACATGCTGCTGGCCGCCGAGTGCGTCATCATCTTCGCCCTGTCGGTGGCGCTGGTGAAGGTCGCTGATGCCGTCACCGACTTCTTCACCAAGGCATTCAAAGGCATGACCTGGCGGCCCGAGGTCTCCGAGGCTGAACGCTGACCCGCGCCGGAGACGGGCCCAGGCAGTCGGTCACGGCCCGCGGTAGTGGCCTACGACCCCTGGGCGTGTCGAAGGCAACGGCATCTGCTGGCACTATTGGCTCCGGCAGCGCTGAGAATAGTGGCGAGGTCGTGGCGTGCCCCGTCAGCGCGCCATCGGCCCGACTCGACAACCCAAGGGAGACTCTCGTGACCCGTACCTGCCTCGTGACAGGTGGTGCCGGATTCATCGGTTGCGCGATCTCGCGTGACCTGGCTGACGCCTTCGACCGCGTCGTGGCCATGGACAACATGCACCCGCAGATCCACCTGTCCCAGGAGCGCCCCGCGGAGCTCGACGAACGCGTGGAGCTGCACCGCCTGGACGTGTCCGTCGCCGAGGACTGGGACCTCCTCTTCACTGAGGTCACCCCGGACGTCATCGTCCACCTGGCGGCGGAGACCGGGACCGGCCAATCCCTCACCGAGGCCTCCCGCCACGCGAGCGTCAACGTCATCGGCACCACCCAGATGCTCGATGCCCTCGTACGTCATGAGATCCGCCCTGACAAGATCGTCCTGGCCTCCTCCCGAGCCGTCTACGGCGAGGGGCAGTGGGTCGACGCCGAGGGACGGATCACCTACCCCGGCCAGCGCACCCACGCGATGCTCGAGGCCGGGCAGTGGGACTTCGCAGGCCTGACCCCCTCGGTCCAGTCCTCCACCGCCGTCAATGCGTCCCCGGCCAATGTCTATGCCGCCACCAAGTTCTGCCAGGAGAACCTCGTGACCTCCTGGTGCGGATCGTTCGGCGTCACCCCGGTGCTCTTCCGGCTTCAGAACGTCTACGGCCCCGGTCAGTCCCTCATCAACCCCTATACCGGCATCGTCTCCCTCTTCGCCCGTCTGGCCAGGTCCGGTCAGTCCATCCCGGTCTACGAGGACGGTCAGATCGTGCGGGACTTCGTCTTCATCGACGACGTCGCCTCCGCCATCGTGGCCGGAGTCCTGCGCTCGCCTGCAGCGGCTCTGCCCTACGACATCGGCCTGGGGGAGCGGACCACTATCATGCAGGTCGCTCAGGCCATCGCCGAGCACTACGGGGCGCCCGCCCCGCACGTGACTGGCCAGTTCCGCGACGGTGACGTGCGTGCCGCCTGGGCGGATACCGCGCGTGCCCGTCAGATGCTGGACTGGGAGCCGCGAGTCGGCGTCACCGAGGGCATCAACCGGCTGTGCGACTGGATCGATGCTCAGACAGAGGCTTCTTCCACCAGCCCGTCCACCGGCACTGCGACGGAGGTGTGAATCCATGCGACTCTCTCGACTTCTGCGCTCGGAGGAGGCCCGCCAGACGCTGGACCTCACCCTGCGTCTGACCCAGCGCTCGGTCTCCTCCGAGTTCAAGGGAACGACGCTGGGCCGTCTGTGGTCCTTCATCAATCCCCTGGCCACGATCGCCATCTTCGCCCTCATCTTCGGCGTCGTCTTCCGCGGAGGCGTGGAGCCGGGCCGCAACTCCGGGATCGACTCCTTCGCGCTGTGGATCGGTATCGGGGTGCTCAGCTGGACCTTCTTCTCCAGCGGCATCATGATGTCCATGAACGCCCTCGTGTCCAACTCGGGGCTGCTCACGAAGGTCTACTTCCCCCGCCAGGTCCTCATCTATTCCGCGGTGCTGTCCCTGGCCGTGGACTTCGCCTTCGAGCTGCTGGTGCTCGTCATCATCGCCATGATCATGGGGGGCCCCGGGGTCCTCCTCATGATTCCGGCGCTGGTCGTCGTCACCGTGTTGGCGGGCATGTTCGCCGTCGGGCTGGGGCTCATCCTGTCCATCGGCACCGTCTACTTCCGGGACCTGGGCCATCTGTGGCAGATCTTCAACCAGATCTGGATGTACGCCTCCGGCGTCGTCTTCCCCTTGACCATGCTCAACAGTGTTCAGAACCGTCTGTTCGACGCCGGCTGGCAGATCAACGGAGCTCCGATCCCCATCGCGACGATCGCCCGGCTCAACCCCGCCGAGACCTACCTCGAGGCCTTCCGATCCTGCCTGTACGACTTCGCCCTGCCGTCACTGCCCGTCTCCCTGGCCTGCCTGGTGTGGGCGGTCGTCATGCTCACGCTGGGGCTGGCCTTCTTCCGCCGGCACTCGGCGAGCATCGTTGAGGAGCTCTGACACCTGAAGATGACTGCATCACAAGGAACCCCCGCATCGCCCGCCGTGCGCATCGAGGACGTCTCCAAGCGCTTCAGGATCTACCACCACCGCAACCAGTCCCTCAAGGGCGCCATCTTGCAGCGCAGCCGTGGCGTCTACGAGGACTTCTGGGCGCTGAAGGACATCACCTTCGACATCCCCGAAGGCAAGACCTTCGGGCTCATGGGGCACAACGGATCAGGCAAGTCCACCCTGCTCAAGTGCATCGCCAAGATCCTGGCCCCCAACTCCGGCTCCATCACCGCCCGCGGGCGCATGGCCGCCATGCTGGAGGTCGGCTCGGGCTTCCACCCCGAGCTCTCCGGACGGGAGAACATCTTCCTCAACGGCGCTATCCTGGGGATGAGCCGCAAGGAGATCGAGGCCAAGTTCGATGACATCGTTGACTTCTCCGGGGTCGGGGAGTTCATCGACCAGCCGGTGAAGAACTACTCCTCGGGTATGTACGTACGTCTGGGCTTCTCCGTGTCCATCCACGTCGAGCCGGAGATCCTTCTGGTCGACGAGGTTCTGGCCGTGGGTGACATGGAGTTCCAGGAACGCTGCATGGACAAGTTCGCCGAGTTCCGCGAGGACGGCCGCACCGTCGTCGTCGTCTCCCACGGTCTCGCCCAGATGCGCACCTTCTGTGACGAGGTCGCCTGGCTCGACCACGGCCGGCTCAAGGAGGTCGGAGCGGCCCCCGAGGTCATTGACAAGTACTCCGATATCACCCACGGCGCCAAGAAGGTCAAGGACGGACAAGGCACCCGCTTCGGCAGCGGGGAGGCCCAGATCACGCGGATCGAGCTGCTCGACCGCACGGGCAGGCCGGTGGGCTCCATGCGCACCGGGGACGAGGCCACCATCCGGCTGCACTACCGCTGCGAGGAGACGATCGAGAAGCCCGTCTTCGGCTGCTCCATCGACACCCGTGAGGGCACCTTCGCCTGGGGTCTGCACGGCCTCGACGACGGCTTCCAGCCCGAGACGATCGAGCCGGGAGAGGGGACCGTGGACGTCTCCATCCCCGCGATGATGCTGCGTCCGGGCGCCTACCTCATCTCCGGATCCATCCAGCCCTGGCAGCTCTCCAGTGTCATCGACGCCTACCAGAAGGCGACGTCCTTCGACATCGTCCCCGGACCGCGCATGGAGTCCGGGGGCCTGGTGGCCCTGGGCGCTCACTACGAACGGATCTCCCCGCCGCGCCCCATGGTCACAGTCGCCAAGAAGGACTGAGAGCACCGGCGGGGCTGTCGCTCAGCGCCGCCGGATCCTCTTGACGTGCTGTGCCACGGTGCGGAAGAAGGGCTTGACCGTGGCCTCCAGGTGGCCGATCTTCGCCTTGGTGTCGTGGAGCTGGAGCAGGACCTGACGGACCGAGATGTGCAGGTCGTACATGGCCTCATGAAGCTTCGCGATCTGGGCGTCCTGCTGCTTCAGCTTCTGCTCGAGCCGGTGGTAGTACTCCGCTGAGACCAGCATGAGTCCCAAGCCGTCCGGCTCGGTCGGGCCGTCCTTCGGGGAGGAGCCCGCGGCTATGTCGCCCTCCAGGGACAGCCGCGTGTAGCGGTCCCGAATGGCGAGATTGTCGATGCGGTGACGGACGGCGTCGACGACGACGGAATTCCCCGCTGTCGCATCGGTGGAGTCACGGTGGTGCCAGTGCGCCAGCGGCTCGCCGGTGATGAAGCCCACCGGCGAGGTCGCCAGCAGGCGGAGGTTGAAGTCCCAGTCGGCCTGGGTCAACAGCGTGCCGTCCCAGTGGCCGATGCGGTCGGCCACCTCGCGGCGGATGAGCTGGGAGATCGGCGGGACGTAGTTGGCCACCATCGTGTCGATGAGGGTCCAGCTCTCCTTGCCCGGCGCCAGCGCCTCTCGCTTGAGCTCGGTCAGGGCCTCCTCGGAGACGGTCTCGAAAATCAGGTCACAGCTCGCCGCCACGGCACCGTGGCCGGGGTTCTCATCGAGGTGAGCCACGCATGCCGCCAGGAAACCGGGCTCCCAGGAGTCGTCGTCATCATGGATGGCGAAGAACTCGCAGGAGGACACGGCTAGGCCGTCCTCCAGAGCGGCCTCGCGGCCATGGGAGGTCTCGTTGGTGACCACCTGGGTACGTTCCCGCAACCACTCGGATGCGCTCGCCAGGGCCTGGTCCACCGCTTCGCTCTCGCCGGCGTCATTGACGATGACGAGCTCGAGGTCCTGGAAGGTCTGCGCTCCAACCGACTGGACCGCTCTGGTGAGCATCAGGGGACGATTCCGAGTTCGGGTCACCACGGTGACTCGTGGGGCTCGTGCGGCTTGTTCAGCCATCTTCGGGGGTCCTCCTTGATCCGATGAGGGGCACGCGGCGTGCGTGGCGATTATCGCCGAAGGGCTCGGGGCGTCTGACAACGTCCCAGTTATGTAACTGTAGCCGTTGGGTGCGGTCGGCGTAGTCGGTTGCCGCAATCAGCGGTTTCTCGACGGGTGTCTCGTGTGCTCCCTCGTACGCCGACGCAGCTCGCGGGGCAGGCGGGCGACCGCCTGGGCGAGTCCTGTCATCACCGCGCCGCGCCGCGGGCCTCGTAATCCGCGCACCACTGTGCGGGCCAGCGCCTGCATCACCACCGGGGCCGGGTTGTGGGCGGCGGCCACCAGGATCCGGTTGCGAGCGTTGACTCGGATGAACATCGCTGAGCTGGTGCCTGAGGAGGAGGCGTGCTCGTGGAGTACCACCGCCTCGCGCACGTAGACGACCGCCCACCCGTGCTCGCGCAGGCGCCAGGAGAGGTCGGTGTCCTCGTAGTACATGAACAGGTCCTCGCGGAAGCCGCCCAGGGCCTGCCACG
>ERZ772766.1755-NODE-1755-length-11336-cov-3.892031_pt1 | contig 11336 bp, 12 predicted proteins | sample MGYA00511379_ERZ772766 | MGnify/ENA primary metagenome ERZ772766 (study PRJEB29015, sample SAMEA2737895) | human oral metagenome | biome: human oral; feature: human-associated habitat; material: dental | place: China | collected 2116 ...
AATATATTACACTGACAAACAATTAGTTAGATATTTACTGAATATCCCTAAATTAGCTTTCAATGCCATTTTAGTTTCATCTTCTCCAACCATAACTTACTTACCATTCCTCTTTATATTATAGGGGGATAGCAAAAAGAATAGGGTATGATGCCCTAACTATCATGATGGAGAACAGTAAATGCTTTGTTTCTCAGAAGCACTCTTGAACATTTGTCGAGCAGGCTTTTCCATCTCTTATGTACGACCCACAGAATAATCGAAGAGTAAAATGTAAATAAAGGTAAAAGGTAAAAATAAATGCACCACAAAGTTTGTAAAGAATAAAACTTTTCCATATCTTTGCATCAACTAATATCTGAAAGGCTGTACCCCATGAAACGCACCCAATAAGGGAACAAGAGGCCATGAACATCATCTAGGGGAAACAACGCCTTGATAACATCTTTTTGTACCGTGCATCATGAAAAATAATAACATCCAAAAGGCATATTGCCTCATTGCATTTTTGGTTCATTTCACCTGTGCCAATGCAGTACAGGTGAGTCAAAGAGCTGCGTTAGACATTGCAAGTAAGTACTTTAAAAAGCCCGAACTCGTAACCAGAAGTACCTTAAAGCCTGAGGGCGATCCCGCATTTTATATCTTCACCAACAGCGAGCACAAGGGGTTTGTAATCGTTTCGGGCGAAAGCGACCTGCCGCCAATATTGGGATATGGCAATCGGTTCACGCCCAACGACGCCAGGTTGCCCGACTACTTCTATTCGTTGCTGCGCCATTACGAGCTGTTGGTAATGGCATATCGCTGCAATAGGGTTGGTTTTTCAAAGTCTACGCTAAACGTGAAGAAAGAAATAAAGCCGCTCTTGTCGTGTACATGGAACCAAGAAATGCCCTTCAAAATCCATACCCCAAAAGAAAACAACGTGAACATGCCAACTGGCTGTGTTGCTACGGCTGTTTCTCAGCTGATGTATCACAACAAATGGCCGACAAAACGCCCGCCAGAGTTTGTCAATCAATCAGGAACTAATGCCCAAAAGAGTCGCGTTTATCTATGGAATGAGATAAAAGACAATAGCAAACAGATGGGCGAGGCGGGCATGGATGCCGTTGGTGTGCTGCTAAGCGATGTGGGAAAGGCCGTAAACATGAAGTACGAGGCCAAAGGAAGCATATCGAACATGCAGTGGGCATTAGATGCCTTGCGCAAGAATTTTGACTATTCTGTGAAGCATATTAATAAGGAGTACATGCCCAAAGGGATGTTTTATGAGCTTGTAATTAACGAATTGGCCAATGGCTACCCCGTACTCATTGGCGAAAGCAGTCATTCGTTCTTGCTCGATGGCATAGACAAGCAAGGCTATATCCACGTAAATTGGGGATGGGCAGGCGAAAACGACGGATGGTTTGACTTCAACACACTCTATACTCCGCTCGACGATGAGGTGTTTGGCACCGATGTCTTCGCCCTAGAAATGGAGGCCGTGCTGGCTCATCCCAAGACGGGGCATCATGTTCAATTCAAAAATATCAGGGGCTTGGAGGCTCAGGCCGTCGACGCATTTAGGTTCTTACAGCACGAGGTACCTAGAAACTTCCCCATCCAAGCTAGCTTGAAGAACATCGGTACATACAACGAAAGCAATGGAGAGCTTGGACTCTTTACGGGTAAGGTGGGATTAGCCCTATATAATAAGGAAGGAAAGCTGATAAAGGTTGTGGAATTTAAAGACCCCGCACTGCAATGGACAAGCATGTTCGTCACCAAGGACCTTCGGTTTAACAACATCAATCTTGCCGAACTGCCCAATGGCACATATACGGTGAAACCTGTATCCAACGAATTGGTATCGAAGCCCGACAAGTTTTCTGGCTGGCAACCCATCGCTTACAGCAATACTCAAACGCTTGTTGTATCTAAACACAAAGTGAGCGTTGAGCCGTATGAGTGGAACGACAAGCACATGGACTATACGTTTAACGCAAACACAAGGCTAAGCGCCAAAGAGAAATAAGGTTGAAGACTTGTAGTTGGTATGACTCTCCTTATCCACTGACGAATAATATGGCCGAACAACGTTCATCAGCTTACCATGTCACATCATGTACAAGGCGTCGCAGAGAGCGAATAATGCCATTTTTTTGTATGCCTGTTTACGTTTAATAGCACCAGCTTTCGTTTTTTGTAGCAAGAAAAGCGCGTTTTCTTACCATTGCAATGTTCGTGCAAGCATTGAGTTTAACGAAAATGCGCCTTTCTTGGTTTAGGTTTATTACATGTCCTGCCAACTGCTCAAAGCACTTTTCCATTTGCTCTTCATGTTCAATAAACAACTCATTATTTGGCATGTGGTTACCCTGTATTCTTTAAGCAAACTTTGTTAAACCAACTACGAAGGCAACATCCACAATCTAGCAAAAACAACATAATAACCTCCATTGTGTGTTATGGTGGAATGTTTTTTATCACCGACCACTAAAAAACACTAAAAAGATGATGCCTTTCGCCGTAAAATCAATAACTTTGCAAAATAGCGCATACAAACACCACCATCAAGACTGGTTGTACGCGTGTTGTGTCCAGCTAAATACAACACGTACAACCTTGCACGATGGTGACACTTACAAATAACCTATTATATCATTGCTGTATGAAAGATTTCTTAAAATCCGCCCTCGCATCCGCCCTCGGAGTGCTTATTTTCTGTCTCTGTTGTTTTGCTTTTATGATGATGAGCATCATTGGCATGATTGCTTCGGCCGACACTGAGACCAAACTGAAAGACAATTCCGTATTAACAATCAACCTTTCTGGTACCATCAGCGAGATGGCAGCCCCAGATATGCTGGGCTTTTTATCGGGCAACACCATCGAAAACAACGGGCTAAACGACATGCTATTGGCCATCAGAAAAGCAAAAAACAATGACGACATAAAAGGAATATACCTTGAAGCTGGTCCCTTGGCCGCAGGATTTTCCACACTGCAAGAGTTGCGTGACGCCTTAGCCGACTTTAAGAAGAGCGGCAAATGGATTGTTGCCTATGGCGACACCTACACCCAAGGCTGCTATTACGTGGCATCCGTTGCCAACCACATTTTCCTTAACCCACAAGGACAGGTAGATTGGCACGGATTGTCCTCGCAACCATATTATATTAAGGACCTCGCCGCCAAGTTCGGCGTGAAATATCAGGTTGCAAAGGTGGGCACATTTAAGAGTGCAACGGAGATGTTCACCGAAACAAAGATGAGCGATGCCAACCGTTTACAAGTGTCTACGTATCTCAATGGGCTGTGGGCCAATGTTTGCAAAGCCGTTTCAGAAAGTAGGAAGATTAGCATTCCTGCCCTTAACACATACGCAGACGAATATCAATTGTTTGCCGATGCGCAAAGTCTTGTAAAGAAACGTTTTGTAGACAAACTGCTCTATGCCGACCAGGTGAAAGGCGAAGTGAAGAAACTTCTTGGCATCGATGCCGACGAGAGCATCAACCAAGTAGGTGTTACGGCTATGTGTAATGTGTCACAAGATGTAGACACCGACGACGGAACCATTGCCATCTACTATGCTGAGGGCGAAATTGTACAGATTGCACCAGGCGGAATGTTTAACAATAGCACCAATATCGTGTCGAAAGACATTTGCAAGAACCTTGAAGACCTCAAAAACGATGATGACATTAAGGCCGTTGTGCTGCGTATTAACTCACCCGGAGGAGACGCTTATGCCTCTGAACAGATTTGGCATCAAGTGACTGAACTGCGCAAGAAGAAACCCGTAGTTGTGTCGATGGGCGACTATGCCGCATCGGGAGGTTATTATATGAGTTGTGGAGCTAACTGGATTGTGGCCGAACCCAACACTTTAACTGGCAGCATCGGCATCTTTGGCGTGTTCCCCGACCTTAGCGGGCTAGTTACCGAAAAGCTTGGAGTGAAGTTTGATGAGGTAAAAACCAACGCCAACAGTGCCTTTGGCAACGTTGCTGCACGTCCTTTCAATGCCTCAGAGATGGCTATGCTCCAAGGGTATATCAATCGCGGCTATGCAACTTTCCTTAATCGCGTATCGCAAGGGCGGAAAATGCCTGTTGCCAACTTAGATAAGATTGCCCAAGGACGTGTGTGGCTAGGCGCAGATGCCTTGAAAATTAAACTTGTAGACCAATTAGGAGGTATCAAAGATGCCGTAGAAAAGGCTGCACAATTAGCTAAAATCAAGGATTACGGCGTGTCCGAATATCCTGCACCAGCTAGTTGGCAAGACCAATTGTTCAACAGTGTGGTTCCACGCAACACACTTGACGAACAACTACGATTAACTCTTGGTGCCGCTTACGAGCCTTTCATGCTTATTCGCAAAATCAATCAGCGCGAAGCCATACAAGCTCGTCTGCCTTTAGAACTTAATATCAGATAAAAACAAACATGAGGACAGAAGGCGATTTCATCAAAATCCACGAATGGCTCACGCCTTTAAGCTGGCTCTATGGGCTCGGCGTAGGGTTTCGTAACCTGCTGTTTAGGCTTGGTGTACTCAAATCCAGGGCGTTCGATATACCCGTAATATCTGTGGGTAACATCACAGTTGGCGGTTCTGGTAAAACCCCTCATGTGGAATATCTTGTGTCATTGCTGCTAGATAAGATGAAAGTGGCCGTTCTTTCGCGAGGATATAAGCGAAAGAGTAGGGGGTATGTGCTGGCTAACAACGAAAGCACTATGTCGCAAATTGGCGATGAACCTTACCAAATGAAACAAAAATTCCCGGCATTGTACGTGGCCGTTGACAAGAAAAGGACGCGAGGTATAGACATTTTGACTAGTGATGAGCGTACAAAAGATGTTGATGTGATATTGTTAGACGACGCTTACCAGCACCGTTATGTTAAGCCAGGGGTGAACATACTCCTTGTAGACTATCACCGACTCATCATCTATGATAAGCTTTTGCCTGCCGGTTGTTTGCGCGAACCACAAGAAGGCAAGTCGAGAGCCGACATTGTGATTATCACCAAATGCCCCAAAGACCTGCGGCCAATGGAATATCGGGTGCTGATGAAAGCCCTTGACCTCTATCCTTACCAGTCGCTTTACTTCACCACATTGGTGTACGACGACCTAAAACCTGTCTACGGAAAAGGCTCGATTGCACTGAACAGCTTACCAAAGGGATGCAATGTGCTGTTGCTTACAGGCATTGCATCGCCCAAACAGATGCAAACCGACTTATCCGTGCACAACTTTAACCTACACCAGCTTGCTTTCCCCGACCATCACAACTTCTCAAAAAAGGATGTCCGTGCCATTAACAGCAAGTTCGCCGAACTTCCTTCGCCCAAGCTAATCATCACAACAGAGAAGGATGTGTCGCGCATCAAGTTCATAGAAGGATTCGAACAAGAAGTTAAGGACAACATGTACGCCTTGCCGGTTCGTATTCAATTCATGCTGGAACAGGAGGAAAACTTTAACAATAAAATAATAAACTATGTACGAAAAAATTCAAGAAACAGCATCTTGGTTAAAACAAAGGATGACAACAAGTCCCAAAACGGCAATCATTCTCGGAACGGGGCTGGGCCAATTAGCTTCAGAAATAACTGACAAATACGAGTTCCCTTACAACGAAATACCCAATTTCCCCGTTTCAACAGTAGAAGGACACGCGGGAAAACTTATCTTTGGCAAGCTGGGTAGCAAGGACATCATGGCAATGGAAGGGCGTTTCCACTTCTACGAAGGTTACGATATGAAGGAAGTTACGTTCCCCGAACGTGTGATGTACGAGCTAGGCATCGAAACACTCTTCGTTTCTAACGCATCGGGTGGCATGAACCCCGACTTCGTTATTGGCGATTTGATGATTATCGACGACCACATCAACTTCTTCCCCGAACATCCTTTGCGTGGTAAGAACTTCCCAACTGGTCCGCGTTTCCCAGACATGCACGAGGCTTACGACAAGCAATTACGCGACTTGGCCGACCAAATAGCCAAAGAAAAGGGCATTAGAGTGGTTCACGGTGTTTATGTTGGCGTGTCTGGCCCCACATTCGAAACCCCTGCCGAATATAAGATGTACCACAGGTTGGGCGGCGATGCCGTTGGCATGAGTACCGTTCCCGAAGTTATTGTGGCACGCCATTGCGGCATTAAGGTGTTTGGAATGAGCATCATCACCGACCTTGGACTGGAAGACCAGCCCGTGGAAGTAAGCCACGAAGAGGTTCAGGTGGCCGCTAACAAGGCACAACCGCTGATGACCGAGATAATGAGAGAGATTATCAAGCGTAGCTAAGGATTATAGTTACAATTTAATATCTACTGAATAGAGGGGCGGTATAGGCTTTTCCACAACCTTTGTGGCAATCGAGATGCCGTCCCACTCAGTATAGCAAACACCAGAATATGGTGTTTGTCCTGCCATATTGCCAGTCAACACAAAGCAATTGCTTTTTGTAAATGCAAGTAACGGCTGGCATTCATCCCTAGAAATAAATAACAGACAATGACAGAAATATCCGCCCTTGGCGAGTTTGGACTGATAAAGCGCCTAACAAAAGACCTCAAAACCAACAACGACGCAACCCTATATGGCGTGGGCGACGATTGTGCCGTGCTGCATTATCCCGATAGCGAGGTGCTTGTCAGCACCGACATGTTGATGGAAGGCGTGCATTTCGACCTCACTTACATCGACATGTACCACTTAGGTTTCAAGTCGGCACAAGTAAACATCAGCGACATCTTCGCCATGAACGGCACTCCTCGCCAACTCATCGTAAGCTTGGCACTAAGCAAACGCTTTAAGGTGGAAGACCTTGAAGAGTTTTACGCAGGACTGCGCGCTGCTTGCGAACAATGGAAGGTAGATATTGTTGGCGGTGATACTACATCCTCTTACACTGGCTTAGCCATTAGCATCACTTGTATTGGCGAATCTCCGAGAGACGAAATTGTTTACCGCAACGGCGCAAAAGAGACCGATTTGATATGTGTGTCGGGCGATTTGGGTGCGGCTTACATGGGGCTGCAACTTCTCGAAAGGGAGAGAACCGTGTATTATCAACAGGTTGACGAGGCCAGAAAGAAGAACGACCAACTGGCTCTGCAACAACTAAAAGCCTTTCAACCCGACTTTGCCGGCAAGGAATATCTCTTACAAAGGCAATTAAGGCCAGAGGCCAGAGGTGACATCATTAAACGATTGCGCGAAGCTAATATCAAGCCTACCGCGATGATGGATATTTCTGATGGGCTTAGTAGCGAACTATTGCACATCTGCGATCAAAGTAACTGTGGGTGTAGGGTTTTTGAAAAGAATATCCCCATCGACTATCAAACAGCGGTGATGGCCGAAGAGATGAATATGAACGTAACCACTTGCGCCATGAATGGTGGCGAAGACTATGAGTTGCTGTTCACCGTTCCCATTGGCGACCATTCCAAAATAGAGGAGATGGAGGGTGTTAAACTCATTGGACACATCACAAGGCCTGAGTTTGGTAAACAGCTTGTCGCTCGCGATGGTACAGAATTCGAAATTACGGCGCAAGGTTGGAATCCCTTGCAAGGGCAGTAGTAATCTAAGGCATCCCCCTCTACCACTCTCTAACAAGAACATTGCTTTGAGATATAGTTTCAAATACCATGCGCTCCATTCGCGTTCCGTGCGTAGGGGCATAGCATTAGGCTCCCGATTTCACGATGAAATCGGGAGCTTTTGTTATACCACGTAACAAGTAGACCTTGTGCTAGCTGCTTTCTTTAACCCTATCGGCTCATTAAATGGTTTCGTATAACAACTTGAAGGCATCTTGACTTGTATTATTTCTATAAATAGAGCGGATTTTGTTATCTTTGTAATGCCAACACAAAACAAACACTCCGCTCATATACGAAGTGCAGGACAAATCAACTCACTGGCTTATAAACTCACGTAAAGCCAACAACTGCCAAGTACATCAACTTACCAACTCACAAACTCAAGAACCCGCAAACTTATTAACTCATCAACTCACAAACTCATCAACTTACCAACTCACAAACTCATCAACTTACCAACTCAAAAACTTATAAACTCATCAATTAACCAACTCACAAAACTCAACCCGTTGCTTTTATTTTACAATATCGCATCGATTTCCACTTCGTTCTAGCGGAAATATTGGTTAAAAAGTAGGGAAATAACCACTATTTCTAACCTACCACGTCTTCTAACTTGTCTGTTTTTAAGAAGAAGGCTTGCATTTTGCATCATTTTGCCTTTCTAGTTTGGTTCCCAGCTCATTATTTTTGATGCCCAATTACGCACTTTTAGCCCCTAAAACCCTACTTTTTACCAGGTATTATGCCCCTTCTGACCATGTGTTTCATGGTTCAAAAAGGTTTTGTTTATACCATTGCAGTGAATTTTTATTCTTTTCGTCTCGCATTTTGCTGCATATTGCCTTGCATTTAGCATCAAAACGCACTCCATTTAGCATCAAAACGCACTCCATTTAGCATCAAAACGTACTTCATTTAGCATCAAAACGCACTCCATTTAGCACCATATTGCACTGCATTTTGCTGCAAATAACCCAAAAACAAGTGCAAATGGCGTTTCTTTTAAATAAAAATTCATTTTGCCAACATTCATATGCTACCCTATTTTGTATCAAAACAAACCTTTGCGAGAATCGATTTTTTGCGGCAAGGTGGGCGATTGGTGGACGAAAAGGGCACTCATAATGTTAAAATTCTTGCTAAAAACTAGACAAAAAGCGATTGTACCATAAATGCACGCATGGTAACGACACGGTAAACGCATACGCTTACAACCGCCAAGGCAAAAGCGGTTGGTGGACCTGCTGCTCACGGCCAATGCAGACTGCATCGTGGTAACGCAGAATCTTGCTCCCACACCTTGTCGTCCTGCTTGTCGTAGGCCTGCATGGGCGTGCCGAGGTAGTCGGAGATGATGGAGAAACATTCGCCGTTGGCAACGAGCTTGGCGACAGGCACGAACGTGTCTTGTTCGAAGAGCCAGGTAATTACGCTTTCTTCCGATTCGGCCGTCCCCTTCCATTCCTGCAGCGGAAGCTCGCTGTCCCAAAGAAATGTGTTGCATTACTCATGTCATGTTAGTTAATTATTTACCCTAAGGTATCATGTTTGAAGTTGACCGCTTAGCGGCCTTCCTCGTTGTTGTCTCAGATACACTGGAACTCTGTTGCCGATAGATAACGGCCGAACCAATAATTCAGAGCATCCTTATTTATGCCATCCTTTCCGGTCCAAAAATCAATAGGATAATGCCAGTCTGAATTATGTTTCTTTCTCGGTGCTACTGATAAGTTTGTATATTTGTGAAGTAGCCCCTTATGTTCTTTTGTCTCCATTATACTGCAATACCCTAAGGTCTCAAAAATGAGTTGAAGTTCAAATGAATTGGTTTCAAATTCTTTTATCTTTCTCTTCAGAGGGGTTATTCCTTTTTTAATAGTCTCATTATAATCTATTTCCTGTATGTGTCTCAATAACTGCATGAAAATATTAATGTCACTTTCGTTAGGAAAGACGTTCTCCATATCATTTGTTTCTTTTAGATACCGATAAAATGTATCTAAGTTGTAATCTAACAGACCTCCACAATCATCAAAATCCTGGTTGTAGGAATCGACAAATTCTTCTCTATAATTAGAGCATATTTTACAAGGCATACGTTTTATTACAAAATCCTGGTCTTCCTCACTCAAAAACATAAAGTTTGGTGGTAGAGGATTGGATTGGAAGTGATGAAAAGGAAAACTCTGCATAACTGCAAGGACAGGAAGGCCACTCCTCCATTCTAAACGGTGAGTACTTAGACTTGAAAGGAACAAATTTGTGTATTTTTCCTTGTCTGCCATCCTGTATTCTTTAAATATAAATTTAATCAGTTCATCATGTCCCATATTGTTTATTTTTTTACAGTTAATGGTGTTCTTTAAAATCATTGTAGCTTAATTCGTCCAAAGTAGGCAGTTCACTGGCTTTCTTTCCCAATAAATAACTATCCGCTTTAGCCAATCGTTTTTTACCAATTATGGTCTTCTGCTTTGCTTCAAAAATACCGTTTATTTTATTTCCCCTTACATTTTCATTCCCTCTTCCTAATAACTTATTTTCACTAATCCCTCGTTGTTCAATACCTCTCACAGTATCATAGTCTGTGTTTATTGGCGTCTTTCTCTTCAACGTATCACCTTCACCAAATCTAGCTCCGTCTTTACCTTGATTCCCAGCATGCCTCCTCGCAACATCTTGCAACTTTTGCTGATTAGAGGCTTTTCCATGGTAATATATGTCCCCATTAGAATTTACCAAGACATAATTCCAATCAAGACCAAAAATATCAATAGTATGATTTGTACTGGAAACATATGAATAGAACTTATACGTCCTGCTATTTAATCTAATCGGGTCTTGGCTGATATAACTCCCCGCATTCGGGCCGTAATACCTGAACCTGTTATAGTACAGTCCCGTCTCTGCATCCTCGTACTGCCCTTGGTACTTGAATGGTATGAACGCGGATGGCCGTTTCCTTTGCCGGCCGTAGATGTCCAGCTCCTGTTCCCACACCTTGTCGCCCTCCTTGTCGTAGGCTTGCATGGGCGTGCCGAGATAGTCGGAGATGATGGAGAAACAGTCGCCATTGGCAATAAACTTGGCAGCAGGTACGAACGTGTCTTGTTTGAAGAGCCAGGTAATTACACTTTCTTCCGATTCGACCGTCTCCGTCCATTCGTGCAGTGGCACGTTGCCTTCGCGGGCATAGTCTGCCTGCCGCCTGCTGAAAAGACTTTCCAAGCTAGAAAGTTATTTTCCCTATAACTTTCGGTCCTTCATAAACGACAAGTTCACTAATTTCATCAAGAATTTGAGTAGGGGCATTGTCCATAAGAAAACCTATTTTACAAAAAGCGACATACTCTTGTTGCCCCAACGCCTTTTCAAATCGAATAACAACACTCCAGCTCTTGGGCGAAACGCTATTTATTACAGTTGTTGCATAATACTCAGTAGATGTAGGCAACATTCTTCGGCCTCCTTCTTCTGGCCTAAGAAAATGGATGATAGCACTTTTCATTTTGGTGGTTTCCTGCTCTAACGGAATTAACTTGTTTGACTTCACCATATTTATTTAACCAAAGTTTCCCACCCTAACAAATAGATAGAAAAATAACAGTTTGTCGAATTTTCTTTGTAAATTAGTAATCGTTAAACAACTGATTTCAAAGACAAAACAACAAAACTGTTATGGAAGCAAAAATAGAGAAAATAAGCGAGTT
>ERZ772766.1761-NODE-1761-length-11297-cov-7.520726_pt1 | contig 11297 bp, 9 predicted proteins | sample MGYA00511379_ERZ772766 | MGnify/ENA primary metagenome ERZ772766 (study PRJEB29015, sample SAMEA2737895) | human oral metagenome | biome: human oral; feature: human-associated habitat; material: dental | place: China | collected 2116 ...
TCGGCTATTCTCGATGTACCCGGCCAAACTTCCCCGCCCTCGGCAGAGGGCCTTTAATCACTGATCGTTAGCTCGCGGGCGCCGTCGGCCTGCTCGGCGATGCGGACGCGGACGGCATCGGACGGCAGGAGCGGCTCTATGCGCTCGGGCCACTCGATGAAGCTCCACGAGGGGCGCTCGAAATAGTCTTCGGTGCCTATGTCGAGGGCTTCGGCGAGGGTGCGGATGCGGTAGAAGTCGAAGTGGTAGATGAGGTGATCGGCGTCGCGGCCGACATACTCGTTGACGATGGCGAAGGTGGGGCTGTTGATGGCGTCGCGGACACCGAGGGCTTCGCAGAGGGCCTTGATGAAGGTGGTCTTGCCTGCGCCCATCTCGCCGTAGAAGGCTACGACACGGGGCGCGGGGCCGACGGTGCGGAGGAACTCTTGGGCCGCGTCGTGGAGGTAGGCCAGCGAGGGGATGTGGATCGTGCTCATTTGGGTTGCAGGGTGATGAAGGGCACCATCATCTCCTCCATCGAGATACCGCCATGCTGGAAGGTGCCTCGATAGTAGGGGACATAGTAGTTGTAATTGTTGGGGTAAGCGAAGAAGTAGGCGTTGGTGGCGAAGACGTAGCGCGTGCTCAGGTGCGGCGAAGGCAGTCCGGCCCGGGCGGGGTCGTTGATCTCGAAGATGTACTTGGAGTCGCAGGTCATGTGTCGGCCCGTCTTGTAGCGGAGGTTGGTGTTGGTGTTGCGATCGCCGGTGATCTTGATCGGGTCGTCGACCTGGATGGTGCCATGATCGGTGGTGAGGATCACACGGCAGCCCTCGTCAGCCAGTCGGTTGAGCAGCTCGAGCATGACGGAATGTTGAAACCAAGAGCGGGTCAAACTGCGGTAAGCGGCCGCGCTCTGGGCCAGCTCACGGATCATCTTACTCTCGGTACGGGCATGCGAGAGCATGTCGATAAAGTTGATGACAACGACGTTGAGCTGGTTGCGCAACAGGTCGCTGAGGCCGTTCAGGATACGCTCGCCGTACTGCGATTCGTAGACCTTGTGGTAAGAGAAGTCGTAGCGCTTACGGAAGCGGTCGATCTGGGTTTGGATCAGCGGCTCCTCGTTCGTGTTCTTGCCCTCCTCGCTCTCCTCGTCGACCCAGAGGTCGGGAAACATCTGGGCGATCTGTGCCGGCATGAGGCCGGAGAAGATGGCATTGCGGGCATACTGGGTGGCGGTGGGGAGGATACTGTAGTACATCTCTTCGTCCACCGTGAAGCGGTCCGAAAGCAACGACCGCACGACGCGCCACTGGTCGAAACGGAAGTTGTCGATGAGGATGAAGAAGACCTTTTCGCCAGCGTCGAGCAGGGGGAAGACCTTCGTCTTGAAGAGGTCGGGACTCATCAGCGGTCGACTGGCAGGATCGGCCATCCAGCCCATGTAATTCTTGCGGATGAACTTGCCGAAGGCGCTGTTAGCCTCCCGCTTCTGCATGATGAGCATTTCCTGCATGGGGGCTTGGTTCTCCTCGAGTTCGATCTCCCAATAGACGAGTTTCTTGTAGACCTCCGCCCAGTCGTCGGCGGTGAAGGAGTCGTTGATCTGCATGCCGATGCGACCGAACTCCTGCTGATAGCTCTCGGTGGTGGCGGTGGTGATGATGTCGTTCTTGTGGAGGTTCTTTTTGATGGAGAGGAGCAGCTGGTTGGGGTTGACAGGCTTGATGAGGTAGTCGGCGATTCGGTTACCGATAGCCTGATTCATGATGCTCTCCTCCTCGCTCTTGGTGACCATGATGACGGGCACGGCGGGGTCGATCTCTTTGATGGAGACCAAGGTTTCGAGTCCGGTGAGTCCGGGCATATTCTCATCAAGGAAGATGAGGTCAAAAGTCTGTTCGCTACAGCTGTCGATAGCGTCTTGTCCGCTGATGACGGGCGTCACATCGTAGCCTTTCTCTTCGAGGAAGAGGATGTGCGGCTTGAGGAGGTCGATCTCGTCGTCAGCCCAGAGGATCTTGTTTCTTTTCATAAGAAGTAGGGGGGATTAAGTGGTGGTGAGAGCGAGTAGTTAGAAGTGGTGAAGGGTCCGCTCTGCCCTGATTCAACCGGGGATTAAACGGCGGAGGAGGGGTGGATATTATACGATATAAAGAAGCGGTGCATCGGGGGCGTCCAACTCTCTCTGGACATGGCCCACCGATACACCGCTATCGTTTCGTTGTCTCGCCTCACAGAGGTTCTCTTGTGGGCGGAGGGGGATTTGGCTCGCTTACTTCTTCTCCGTCTTCTTGCCAGCTTTCTCGGCTTTCTTAGCAGCCTTCTCAGCTTCCTTGGCGGCCTTCTTAGCGGCTTTGTCCACCTTCTCTACGGCTTTGTTTACGACCTTCTCGGCGGATTCCACAGCCTCTTCAGCCGCCTTCTCCACCTTGGGCTCAGGCTTGATGATGTCCAGCAGCTCGATCTCAAACTCGAGCGTAGCGTTCGACTTGATCATGTCGCCAGCGCCACCCGTACCGTAAGCCAGATCGGAGGGGATCCACACTTGGAGCTTCTCACCCTTGCACATCAGCTTGAGCGCCTCCTGCCATCCGCGGATGACCTGCGTCACGCCAAACTCGGCCGGTTCGCCACGCTCCACGGAGCTGTCGAACACCTTACCATCGAGCAGTCGGCCAGTGTAATGCACCTTGACACGGTCAGCGTCCGTCGGCTTCTCATCACCCTCACCGGGCTTGAGCACCTTGTATTGCAGACCGCTCTCAGTCGTCACCACGCCCTCCTTTTTCTTGTTGGCAGCAAGGAATTTCTCGCCTTCGGCCTTGCGAGCGTCGCCTTCCTTCTGCTGCGCTTCCATCACATAGTTCTGGATGCACGTCTCGGAGGCTGCGTTGTTCATCAGCAGTCCAGCGGTATCGCCCTTGAGCGTACGGACGAAGATCTCGGCCAAGACATTGATGTTGACAGGGCCGTTGGGGAACGTCTTGAGATTCTCGCGGAGGCTGCTACCGATGTTCACACCCAGCGCATAGCTGACCGTGTCAAGCGGCGACTTGAGTGCGGGCCCGGATGCCTTACGTGTCGGCTTAACAGCCGCATTAGCCATCGCACCGCCGAGCAGCATAGCTGCGCAGACGAGTGCGAGGGTTGTCAACTTGTGGAACTGCTTCATTACTTCACAATTTCAAGCAGTTCGATTTCGAATTCGAGCGTAGAGTTAGGCTTGATCGGCCCTGCGCCCTGCGTGCCATAAGCCAGATTGGAGGGGATCCATACTTGGTACTTCGATCCTACAGGCATCAGCTGCAGCACTTCCTGCCATCCTGGGATCACCTGACCCACTTCAAACTCAGCAGGCTGTCCACGCTGTACCGAGCTGTCGAAGACGGTTCCGTCGAGCAACCTACCGGTGTAGTGACAGCGCACCTTATCCTTCGCCGTCGGTTTAGCCCCTGTACCCTCGGTGATGACCTTATACTGGAGTCCGCTGGCGGTCGTTATGACGCCTTCCTTAGAACGGTTAGCGGCCAAGAAGTCCTGTCCCACCTTCAGCTCGGCTTCAGCCTGCGACTGCTGAACCTTCATCACATAAGCATTGAGATAGGCATTGGCATTGTCGGAAGTCATCTTCAGGGCTGAAGTATCCTTCAGCACAGCCAGAATACCCTTGATCACGAGATCCATCTTCAGCGAGTCGTCGCCGGGGAAGGTAGCCAGACTGGCCTTGATGTTATTTCCAACGTTCACACCGACGGCGTAGCTCAAGCTGTCGTTCTGCGAGCCCAGCGTGGCATCTGCTGAAACGCCGCCTTGATTACACGAGTTCATCGTTACACAGGCAGCCGCTGCGGCCGCCATCATCCATACATTAATCTTTTTCATCTTCCTGTTTGGTTGTTATGTAGTTACTATTCTATTGTTATTCTCTGTCGTCTCTCATTCATTCAATGCCGAGCAGTTCGACGTCGAAGATGAGCGTCATATTCGGCTCGATAGCCTCGCCTGCACCGTGTGCGCCGTAGGCCATGTCGGAGGGGATAAAGAGGCGCCATTTGGATCCGACGTTCATCAGTTGCAACGCCTCGGTCCATCCGCGGATCACCTGTGAAACGCCGAACACAGCCGGTTGACCACGCTCTATGGAGCTATCGAAGACGCGCCCATCGATGAGTGTGCCGTGGTAATGGCAGCGCACCTTGTCGTTCGGCCCAGGCTTCTGCCCGTCGCCAGTCTTGAGCACTTCGTACTGGAGGCCGCTGGGGAGCGTCACCACGCCCCGCTTCTCCTTATTGATTCGTAGGAACTCTTCACCTACCTGCTTATTCATCTCAAACTTCTCGGCCTGAAGGTCCTTGAAATACGCTTGAAGCAAGCGTTGCGCCTCGTCGAAAGCGATGGCTGGCTTAGCCTCATTAAATACGTCGTTTATGCCCTTGATGAAATCATCGATTTCCAGCCCTTTGATACCCGATGCCCGGAAATTGTTCCCGATGCTCAGCCCGAGGGCATAGCTTATCTTATCCATTATCGAACTGTCTTTCTGTTTTGTAAATCAGGCCGCAAAAGTAGAAACAATTCCATACGGCCTACAGGGCTGGCAATGGGCGTCAGACCAAGGGATACCGTACCGAAACCATATGTGGAGAAGTCCTCCATAGGCCCTACAGACAGCATAATCAACCGAGACAAACCTTTTCCGCCGGTTGGATATTCTTGCCTTACAAGCCTATCTATAACGTGAGTTCGACAGCCAGCAGAGAGTTTCTACGGAAGCCACGCGATGGCCCAAACGTTTTTGGAAATGCTTGCAACGGTGTTGCAAACGCCAGAAAGTTTTTCGTGAGACTTGCAACGGTGTTGCAAATGCCAGAAAGTTTTTCGTGGCACTTGCAACGGTGTTGCAAATGCCAGAAAGTTTTTCGTGAGACTTGCAACGGTGTTGCAAACGCCAAAAAGTTTTTCGTGAGACTTGCAACGGTGTTGCAAACGCCAGAAAGTTTTTCGTGAGACTTGCAACGGTGTTGCAAATGCCAGAAAGTTTTTCGTGGCTCTTGCAGCATTCCTGCAAATGCCAGAAAGTTTTTCGTGGCTCTTGCAGCGTCCCTGCAAACGCCAAAAAGTTTTTCGGGGCACTTGCAGCATTCCTGCAAACGCCAAAAAGTTTTTCGTGGCTCTTGCAGCATTTCTGCAAACGCCAGAAAGTTTTTCGTGGCTCTTGCAGCATCCCTGCAAACGCCAAAAAGTTTTTCGAGGCACTTGCAGCTTTCCTGCAAACGTCAAGGCAAACGCCGCGAGTCCTGCGGAACTCCCGCAAGGGGCTTTGTCTTTGTTTCGACAATACCGACGACACGTCGCTAATGCTGCTGCGACTTACTTTTGCGCGCCCATCAAAGGGGGATCTACATTTAATCATATAGCAATAACGACTACGATGAAACTGGCAGAAGCGCTCAGCCTCAGGGCTGACTTACAGAAACGAGTGAACGAGCTGAAGGTGCGGTTTAAGGACAGCGCCAAGGTGCAGGAAGGCGATACGCCGGCGGAAGATCTGGCTGCGCTGGATGTGGAGCTGAATACGGCTTTGGAGGAATTGGAGGATCTGATCTACCGCATCAATGCAACGAACATGCGGACGGTGCACGAGGGCGAGACGGTGACGCGACTCATGGCCCGTAAGGATGTGCTGGCCATGCGTGTACAGCTGATGAAGGAGGTGCTCAGCCATGTGGTGGAGGGCGATGCTCGCTATGGGCGCAACGAGATCAAGACGGTGCGCGTGGTGGATGTGCCTGACCTGCGCCGACGCACGGACGCTGCGGCACGCGAACTGCGTGAACTGGACATGAAGATCCAAGCCCTGAACTGGTCTGTGGACTTGATCGAAGAAGACACGAACAAATGAAGGAACTGATCTGTCCCAATTGCCAAAAGGCATTCAAGGTGGACGAGGCTGACTATGCGGCCATCCTTATGCAAGTCAAGGATCGCGAGTTCAAGGCCGACCTCGACCGACGCATTGCCGAGCTGCACAAGCAGCACGAGGCCGAGCAGGCGGCGGCGACCCTGAAGGCCAATCAAGCCTACGAGCGCTCCCTGCAGCAGCGGGAGGTCGCGCTGAAGGAGAAGGACGCGACCATCGCACGCCTCGAAACGCAGCTGAACGGCATGGAGGAGAAGAAGCAGTTGGAGCTTAGCGCACAGCTGGCGCGCAAGGAGCAGGAGATCGACCGTCTGAAAGCTGAGATCAAAGGCAACGACGACCGAGTGAAGCTCGAAGTGCTCAAGGAAGGGCAGCGATGGAGGGAGGCTCTGCAAAAGGCCAAGAGCGAGGGCGAGCAGTTGCAGAACGAGATCAAGCTGGAGCAAAAAGAGGCCGCCATCCGCGAGAATGCGCTCAAGGAGGACTATGAGCGGCGCCTCAAGCAACAGCAGGAGCAGGTGGATTATTACAAGGATCTGAAGGCCCGAATGTCGACCAAGATGATCGGCGAGAGCCTCGAGATCCATTGCAGCACGGAGTTCAACCGCGTCCGTAGCAGCGTCTACCCCAACGCCTATTTCGAGAAGGACAACGACGCCAGCCGCGGTACAAAGGGCGACTTCATCTTCCGCGACCATATCGACGGCATGGAGTACATCTCCATCATGTTCGAGATGAAAAACGAAGCCGACACCACCGCCACCAAGCATCGCAACGAGGACTTCCTGGCTAAGCTCGACAAAGATCGCCGCGAGAAAGGCTGCGAATACGCCGTGCTGGTCTCCCTGCTTGAGCCCGAGAGCGAGCTTTACAACGAGGGCATTGTGGACGTGTCGTACCGTTACCCCAAAATGTTCGTCGTCCGCCCGCAGTTCTTCATGCCCATCATCGCCCTGCTCACCCAGGCCTCGCGCAACAGCGTAGCCTACAAAAAGGAGCTCGAACAAGTGCGCCAACAATCAGTCGACGTGCACAACTTCGAGGAGCAGCTGGAGATGTTCAAGGACGGCTTCGCGCGCAACTACCGCTTGGCCAGCGAGCGCTTCCACACAGCCATCGACGAGATCGATAAGTCCATCGAGCATCTGCAAAAGATCAAGGAGGCACTCGTGGGCTCAGAAAACAACCTCCGCCTGGCCAACAACAAGGCTGAGAGGCTCACCATTCGCAAGCTCACCTACAAGAACCCGACGATGAAGCGCATGTTTGACGAGGCCCGCGCGGCTAACCAATTGGAAGAGGTCTCGGAGGAGATCGAGGAGGAGAATGTGGATGAATAAGTAAGACATAAAGGCAGCGTTCGTCTATTATCAGCGGCGTACGGGGGCGGTACAAACCCGCCTCACTCCCCCCCGGGAGACGAGGCAAAAAGTCATCGAATTAGAAATCGAGCCCGCATTGTGCACATCGGCACAGCGCACAGGCGCAGGGAGCATACCCGAAACGTAATTGATTCGGTGCATTGCGCATCACCACGTATCGACCGACGCCACAACGCGACGAACGCGGGTGGGACAGTGGGTAGAAGGGCCGCGGCACACACATGGGTGCTGCGGCCCTTCGTCTTTTCCGGGGGCACCGTCAGGAGGAATGGGGATCCGCACACCACACACCTCCCTCTGGGTTTTAACCGCGTCCTTACTTTTGCCTCCGTGAATCGCAAACGACATATCCGGTTGATGGCCCTACGGTCCCGACGCCTGATCGTAGGCGCGTGGCGTATGGCTTGGCTCACGGGCACGCTGTGGCTTGGACTCACGGCTTGCAATGGTGGTGCGGGCGGCAGCGCCGACGGCAGCGACTTTGTCGACCCCTATCTGGAGCAGGACTCGGGCGGACGACGCAACGACGTCACCCGATTCCAGAACAGCGCAGATCTGGCTCGCGACTTCACCAATCCCCCCTCCTACGCACGCCCACGCATCGTCTGGCAATGGCCCGGCGGACGCATCTCGGAAGAAGGCATTCGGCACGACCTGACTGAAATGTGGCGTGTCGGCATACGCGGCGCCGTGATCTACGAGACGGGACTTCCGGCCCCGGATCGCACGCCGGGCGCAGCCTCCATGGGCACAGGCTTTATGAGTCCGCGCTGGCGTGCACTCTTCCGCTATGCCTGTCAGGTGGCCGACAGTCTGGGCATGGAGATCGGCCTCAATCTGGGCAGTGGCGCCGATAGCGGAGGGCCGTGGATCACGCCCGAGCTGGCCAGCAAACGCCTATTCTGGAGTCAGACGGACGTCGAGGGCGGCCGACGGATACGCATTCAGTTGGCACTGCCTGAGGGCGTGATGATGCGCCCGGGGCTGAAGGTGCCCTTCTACATCCCAGTGGCCGTGCTGGCTGTGCGCATGGACGACGCCTATGGCGGCGAGGAGGAAGTGCCTACGGAACCCTCGACCGAGCCGACGGACTCCACCACGACCGATGCGCCCAAGACCACGACACGCGTGCTGCTGCCGATTCGTCCGGGCGATGTCTACGACCTCAGCGAGCGCGTCGACGCCGATGGCAATCTCTCATGGGAGGCACCCGCAGGCACCTTCCGCCTCTTCCGTTTCGTCTGCTCGGGTTCGGGGCGACGATCGGCCCACGCTACGCCGGGTGCGGGCGGACTGACGCCAGACTTCCTCAGCGTGGAGGCTACTGACGTGCACTTTGACCACACCGTGACGGTGCTCCTTGGGGAGATGCGTGACCATCGGCCGCAGAGCTGGACTTACATCACGGACGACGGCGCCATGCCGTCCGATGCCGACTGGACGCCCTCGCTGGCCACGGAGTTCCGTCGCCTCAACGGCTACGATCTCACGCGCTATCTGCCCGTCTTTGCGGGTCTCACGATCGCCAGCGGCGACGTCTCCGAACGTTTCCGCACGGACTATCGGCGCACGGTGGCTGACCTGCTGGCCCGCAACCGCTACGCACGCCTCCGCGAGCTGGCTCACCAGCGCAACCTCAGCATCCACCCCATCAGCCGATCGGCCCTATCTGTGCCCGCCGACGCAGTACGCAATGCGGCTTTTAGCGATGTGCCCACGGCCCATTTCCGCTTCCGTACGCCCTCGCCCTTAGCGACCTATCCCACGGGCAGGGACGCATCGATCAAGATCGCAGCTTCCGCTGGCCACCTCTACAACCGGCGATTCATCGCCGCCAAAGGCCCGCAGACGGATGGCGGCGGCGGATGGGAGGTGGACCTCCGCGCCCTTAAGCCCCTCGTCGATCGCGTCTATGTGCAGGGTGCGAACCGCATCTTCATCAACGCCTTTACGCACTCGCCCGCCGCGGCCGGTGTGCCGGGCATCGAATGTCCGGACGGCGTGTGCTTCAATGCTAACGCCACGTGGTGGAGACAGTCGCGGGCCTTCCTGACGTGGACGGCACGCAATGCCGTCATGCTGGTGCAGGGCAAGCCGGTGAGTGACGTCTGCGTCATCTGCGACGACGAGGCGGCGGCCTGTGAGGCCCTGCTCCGACGGGTGGAGGAGGAGTTGGGCGGACGGTATGACTACGACGTGGCCGGCACGGATGCCCTGCTGACACGTATGACTGCACACTCCAGCGGCGCCATCGTCCTGCCCGACGGTGTGCGCTATCGCCTGCTCGTCCTGCCCGATCGTCCCGCCATGCGCCCCGAGGTCATGGCCAAGATCAAGGAGCTGGTGCGGGGTGGCGCCGTCGTCATGGCGCCTAAGCCGCTGACCACCGTCGGCCTGCAAGGCTACCCAGAGTCAGAGGCGCTGCTCCGCGCCGACGCCGATTCCGTCTGGGGGCGCACGTTCACGGGCGAGAGTGTCTTTGGGCGTGGGCGAGTCGTTTGGGGCAAACGGCTCAGCGAGGTGCTGAGCCATATCGGTGTCCAGCCCGACTTTGAATACATCAGCACCCCGCCTCTCGGCACCCACCTCAGCTATATCCATCGCACGACCGACGGGGCCGACCTCTACCTCGTGGTTAATCGGCGCGACAGACCGGAGTTCGTCAACCTGACCTTCCGCAACGGGGGTGGTCGTCGACCCGAGATCTGGGATCCGATGACGGGCACCATGACGCCGCAGCTCATCTTCCGCAGCGACCGGCTGGGCCGCATCAGTGTGCCCGCCTTCCTGCCGCCCTACGGCTCGTTCTTCGTCGTCTTCCGCCGCCCGATCGAGGGGCCTTACTTCACCGGACTCACGCGCAACGGCGACGACCTCTTCCCCAAGCTCCCCCCCTACTCTTTTGGCCAAGCGCCCGTGACGACGGTCAATGGCGGCGAGGCCTTCTGCTTCCTGACCGGCTGGAAGTATGGCTTACAAAAGCGGGGCGGCCGTCGGTTAGCCTTGCGGGGCTATCACACGGAGACCGTGCCCGTGGCCACGGCCTGGAGCGTCTGGTTCGACCCGCGATGGGGAGGCCCCGGCGAGCTGCGTTTCGATCGCCTCTACTCCTGGCCTACGCACCCCGACCCGGGCGTGCGCAACTATTCGGGCACGGCCGTCTATCGCAACACTTTCCGCCTATCGACCGCCCAACTGAGCCACACGAACGTGGTGCTGTCGCTCGGGCAAGTGCTCCATCTGGCGGAGGTCGAGATCAACGGCCGACCGGCTGGTGTGTGGTGGTGTCCGCCCTACGAGCGGGAGGTGACGTCGCTCCTCCGCGAGGGCGAGAACACGTTAGAGGTGCGCGTGACGAACCTCTGGCCCAACCGCCTGATTGCTGACCTGCGTGAGCAGCCCTCCGTCCGCCTGACGCAGACGAACCTGAGCGGCCGCTACACGGGCGGTTCACCCTCCACCATCTCCGGGCTCCTCGGTCCCGTGCGGCTCAGCGTCCGCCCCATCAAACGACCGTAAGGAGAAACGCAAAACCACCCAGTTTGACCCTAATCGGGGTCGGGTTTTGCTTCAAACCATTGGTTTGGGCCCAATCGGGGTCGGGTTTCACTTCAAACCACCTGGTTTGGCCCCAATCGGGGTCGGGTTTTGCATCAAACCACCTGGTTTGGGCCCAATCGGGGTCGGGTTTTGCATCAAACCACCTGGTTTGGCCCCAATCGGAGTCGGGTTTTGCATCAAACCACCTGGTTTGGCCCCAATCGGGGTCGGGTTTCACTTCAAACCACCTGGTTTGCCCCAATCGGGGTCGGGTTTCGCTTCAAACCATTGGTTTGGCCTAAATCAGGGTCGGGTTTCGCTTCAAACCATTGGTTTGGGCCCAATCGGGGTCGGGTTTTGCTTCAAACCATTGGTTGGGCCTAAATCGGGGTCGGGTTTCACTTCAAACCATTGGTTTGGCCCCAATCGGGGGTCGGTTTGGCTTCAAACCACCTGGTTTGGCCCAA
>ERZ772766.1763-NODE-1763-length-11288-cov-7.453129_pt1 | contig 11288 bp, 7 predicted proteins | sample MGYA00511379_ERZ772766 | MGnify/ENA primary metagenome ERZ772766 (study PRJEB29015, sample SAMEA2737895) | human oral metagenome | biome: human oral; feature: human-associated habitat; material: dental | place: China | collected 2116 ...
TGCGCGACGAGGTCCTCAGCTCCATCTTCGGCACCGACATCGAGGTCATCGAGGGCCCCAGGGGCCTGATCGCCTGCTTCTGAGCGGGCCCATCCGCCGCCGTCCCCGGCTCCCGCCGGTCGGCGGACGCGGGCGACGGCGCCGGGGCCGTCCGCCCCGGCGCCGACGACGGCGGGGCGGACGGGGCGGACGGGGCGCTCAGGCCCGTGCGAGGGCCTCGCGCGCCCGGGCGGCGACGTTGTCGCCGGTGAAGCCGTAGTCGGCGAACATCTCCGCGGCCGGGGCGGAGGCGCCGAAGCGGTCGATGGAGACGATCGCGCCGCCGTCGCCGACCCGCTCGCGCCAGCCCATGGCGACGCCCGCCTCCACGGCGACCCTCACGCAGTCCTCGGGCAGGACCGAGGCGCGGTAGTCCTCGTCCTGGGCGTCGAACCACTCCAGGCAGGGGGCGGAGACCACGCGGGTGGGCGTGCCGGCGGCCTGGAGGATGTCGCGGGCGTCGGCGGCGACCGACACCTCCGATCCGGTGGCGATAATGGTCACGGCCGGGGCGACGGCGCCGCCCCGGGAGTCGGTGGCCTCGGCCAGGACGTAGGCGCCGCGGCGCACACCCTCGGCGGCGGCCTCGGCAGAGGCCAGCACGGGGAGGTTCTGGCGCGACAGGATCAGGCCGGCGGGCTCGTGGCGGCGCCTGAGGATCTCCGCCCACGCGGCGGCGGTCTCGTTGGCGTCGGCGGGGCGGACGACGTCGAAGCCCGGGATGGCCCGCAGGGAGGCGAGGTGCTCGACGGGCTGGTGGGTGGGGCCGTCCTCGCCCACGCCGATGGAGTCGTGGGACCACACGAAGATGCTGGGGACCCGCATGAGCGCCGCCAGGCGGGCGGTGGGCCGCATGTAGTCGGCGAAGACCAGGAAGGTGCCGCCGTAGGCGCGGGTCAGACCGTCCAGGACGATGCCGTTGAGGATGCCGCCCATGGCGTGCTCGCGCACCCCGAAGTGGATCATGCGCCCGTAGGGGCCGTCCCCCTCCTTCTGCGCCAGGGAGGCGGGCAGGAAGGAGGGCTCGCCGACCATGGTGGTCTTGTTGGAGCCGCCCAGGTCGGCCGAACCGCCCCACAGCTCGGGGACGACGGGCGCCAGGGCGGTGAGCACCGCCCCCGAGGCGCTGCGGGTGGCGACTGACTTCCCGGTCTCCCAGGTCGGCAGGGCGGCCTCCAGCTCCGCGGGCGGCTCGCCGGAGCGCAGGCGGTCCAGCAGCGCCGCGCCCGAGGGGTTGGCGGCCCTCCAGCTCTCGTAGCGGGCGTCCCAGTCGGCGCGCGCGGCGGCGGCCCGCTCGGCGGCGTGGGCGCGGGTGCGCTCCAGGACGCCGTCGGTCTGGAAGGAGGCCTCGGGGTCCAGGCCGAGGACCCTCTTGAGCCCGGCGACCTCGGCGGCGCCGAGCTTCGCGCCGTGGGTGGAGGCCTGGCCCTGCATGGTGGGGGCGGGCCAGGCGATGATCGTGCGCAGCCGGATCAGGGACGGCCGGCTGGTCTCGGCGCGCGCCGCCACCAGTGCCTCGTGCAGGGCGGCCAGGTCCTCGTGGTACTCGCCGTCGCCCCTCCAGTCCACCTCGATGACCTGCCAGCCGTAGGCGGTGAAGCGGGCGGTGACGTCCTCGGTGAAGGCCAGGTCCGTGCTGCCCTCGATGGTGATGTCGTTGTCGTCGTAGATGGCGATGAGGTTGCCCAGCTGCTGGGTGCCGGCCAGGGACGCGGCCTCGGCGACGACGCCCTCCTGCATGCAGCCGTCTCCCATGAGCGTGTAGACGACGTGGTCGAAGACCGACTCGCCCGCCGGGGTGCCGGGGTCCAGCAGACCGTGCTCGTAGCGGGCGGCCATGGCCATGCCCACCGCGTTGGAGAACCCGGAGCCCAGCGGGCCGGTCGTGGTCTCCACGCCCACCGTGTGGCCGAGCTCCGGGTGACCCGGCGTCAACGACCCGGCGGTGCGCAGCGCCTGGAGGTCGGACATCTCCAGGCCGTAGCCCGCCATGATCAGCTGGATGTACTGGAGGACCGAGGCGTGCCCCACCGACAGGACGAAGCGGTCGCGCCCCAGCCACCGGGCGTCGGACGGGTCGCCGGCCATCTCGTGCTGGTAGAGCAGGTAGGCCACGGGGGCCAGGGAGATGGCGGTGCCGGGGTGCCCGGACCCGGCCTTCTCGACGGCGTCCGCGGCCAGCGCCTTGGCGATCCTGATCGCCTTGAGATCGAGGTCCGAGAGCCGGAGGGGCTCTGTGGGGTCTGTGGGCACTGCGGGGTCAGTGGGGTCTGTGGGCTCCGTAGTCATTAACAGGTTCCTTCGTGCGTGTTCGTGCGTGGGCGTCGCTGACGGGCGTGCGCCCGGCGACTGGTCTCCGGCGAATCCTCCCACCGGTTCCTTGGAATCGTCTCCCGGCTCCTCGAGAGCGAACAACCGGGTGGGTGGACAGATGTGCGCCTCGTGGTTCCGGCGCCGCGGCGCCCTCGGCGCGGGCGAACCCGGGGCGGCACCTGGCCGGGGCCCGGTAAACCTATCAAAGTACAGTGGACAAACAAAAGGTGACGACGCTGTGACGCCATGGACTGCGAGTCCGCAGTCGAAAACGTTCGATCTTCGGTCAGATTTGTTGACCCGTTATCGGAATGCGGCGCACACTGATCGAAACGCTTCGACGAGGATCGTCCCCCCGGCTCCCGGCACAAGGAGGTGCGCACGTGGCAACCATGCAGGACGTCGCCCGCAGGGCCAACGTCGCCGTATCCACCGTCTCCTACGCCCTGTCCGGCGCCCGACCCGTCGCCCCGCAGACCGCCGCGCGGATCCGCGCCGCCATGGACGAGCTCCACTACCAGCCCAACGCCATGGCCCGCGGCCTGGCCAGCCGCCGCTCCCGCACCCTGGCCATGACCTTCCCCAGCTTCGACACGGCCATGGGGGAGACCGTCTTCGAGATCGTCCGCGGCGCCCAGAAGGGAGCCGCCGAGGAGGGCTACGCCCTGGCCGTGTGGCCCCTGGAGGAGGCGCGCGCCGGCGAGGGCCTCGTCGGACTCGTCCGCCAGGGCAAGGCCGACGGCGTCCTCCTCGTCGAGGTCGAGATGGCCGACCGCCGCGTCGCCGCGCTGAGCCGGGCCCACCTCCCCTTCGTCATGGTGGGGCGCACCGCCAGACCCGCCGGCATCGCCCACATCGACATCGACTTCGAGCGCACCGTCGACGACGCCGTCGAGGCGCTGTACCGCCTCGGGCACCGCCGGATCGCCTTCGTCGGCCGCCCTGCGGCCCAGGCCGCCGCCGGCTACGGCCCCGCGGTGCGCGGACGTCTCGGCTACGAGCGGGCCGTGCGGGCCCGCGGCCTGGAGCCCCTCGCCGTCGCCTGCGAAGCCGGCCCCCAGGCGGGGCAGGCCATGGCCCGGCAGCTCCTCGACCGCCCGGCGCCGCCCACCGGCGTCGTCGTCATGAACGACATGGCCGCGCTCGGCCTGCTGCCGGGCCTGCGCGCCCTGGGCCTGGAGGCGCCCCGGGACGTGTCCGTGGTCGGCGTCGTCTCATCGCCCACCCTCGGGGCCATGACCTCCCCCGCCCTGACCACCACCCACGCGCCCGGCGAGCAGATGGGCCGCTCGGCGGCCCGGGCCCTCATCGCGCTGCTGAACGACCGCCTGGAACCCGCCGACTACCACCAGCTCGTCACCTGCAAGGTGATCGCCGGCGAGAGCCTCGGCCCCGCGCCCGGAGCGCCCTGAGCCGCTGCGCCGACGGTCGACCGCGGGCGGCGCGGCCCCGCCCACCGGCTCCCGCCCGGCCCCATTCCTCAACACAATTCCGGAATCTCAATGAAGAGGTGCACCACCATGATCAATCGCAGGGACTTCAACGCCCTCCTCGCCGCCGGCACCGCCTCGGGCCTGCTCGGTCCCGGGCTCGCCGGCTGCGGCTCCTCCGGCAAGGGCCCGGACACCTTCACCATCTGGGACTACGAGGCCGACGACTCGGCCATGGGCCAGGCCTGGGCTCGCGCCATCGAGATCTTCAAGGAGAAGCACCCCGAGGTCACCGTCAAGAACGAGGCGCAGACCTTCGAGCAGCTCCAGAAGAACGCCAAGATCGTGCTCACAGGCGACGACGTGCCGGACATTATGGAGTACAACAAGGGCAACTCCACCTCTGGCCAGCTCGCCTCCCAGGGCCTTCTCGAGCCCCTGACCGAGGAGGCCTCCAAGCGCGGCTGGGACGAGGCGCTCACCGCCTCCCTCCAGACCACCGCCCGCTACACCGAGGACGGCCTCATGGGCGACGGCGACTGGTACGGCGTCCCCAACTACGGCGAGTACGTCTTCGTCTACTACAACAAGGACATGTTCGCCGCCCGGGGCCTGAGCGCGCCGACGACCCTGGCCGAGCTCGAGTCCGTGTGCGACGCCTTCGTCGCCGCCGGGCAGGTCCCGCTGGCCGAGGCCGGCTCGGAGTACCCCATGGGGCAGCTGTGGTACCAGCTCATCCTCGCCCACGCCGACCGCTCCTTCGTGGACGCCTACCAGCTCTTCAAGGGCGACGTCGACTGGAGCGCCGGCCCGGTCAAGACGGGCACCGACACGCTCGTGGAGTGGATCAAGAAGGGCTACGTCGCCCCGGACTCGGCCGGGCTCACCGCCGAGGACGCGGGCGCCGCCTTCATCGCCGGCTCCTACCCGATGCTCGTCTCGGGGTCGTGGTGGTTCGGCCGCCTGGCGGCCGACATGAGCGCCAACTGGGACCAGTTCCTGTTCCCGGGCACCGACCTCCACCTCGGCTCCTCCGGCAACCTGTGGGTCGTGCCCGCCAACGCCAGGAGCAAGGAGCTCGCCTACGACTTCATCGACATCACCATGTCGCAGGAGGTCCAGGGGATCCTCGGGCAGAAGGGCGGCCTGCCCGTGAGCGGCGACCCCGCGGCCATCGAGGACGCCAGGACGCGCACCATGACGGAGAACTTCGCCGCGATCAACGCCGCGGACGGGCTCGCCTTCTACCCCGACTGGCCGGTCGCGGGCTTCTACGACCAGATCACCTCCGCCATGCAGTCCCTCATCAACGGCTCCAAGACCGGCGACCAGGTCCTGGCCGACCTCAAGACCGCCTACGAGGCGGGCAGGGCCGAGCTCGGCGTCGACCACTGATCCGCCGACGGCGGTGCCCGCGCGCCGCCGGGCCCGCTCGCCCCGCCGCCCGGCCGGGGCCCGCTCGCCCCGCCGCCGGCGGGCCCAGGCACCGCCGTCGGACCCTTAGCGAAAAGAGCTCATTATGACCGCATCCACCACCCCGGCACCCCCGCCGGCCCCGCCGAGGCGCGGGCGCCGCCGCAGCCTGGCCTACCTGCCCTACCTGCTTCCCGGCCTGGTCTCCTTCACCGTCATCATCCTCGTGCCGCTGGCGCTCAACATCTGGTACTCCCTGCACAGGTGGAAGGGCGGGATGGCGCCGATGCGCTTCATCGGGGCGGGGAACTACGCCGAGCTCATGGGCGACGCGAGCTTCTGGGCCTCCTTCCGCAACTCGCTGTCCATGATCGTCGCCATGGTCGTCGTCCCGACCCTCATCGGCCTCCTCCTGGCGGCCGTCCTCTTCGACTACGTCGGCAAGCACATCGGCACGCGCACCGCCTCCGCCCTGCGGGCCATGTACTACCTGCCGCAGATCCTGCCCGTGTCCGTGGCCGGCATCGTGTGGAACTGGATCCTCAACTCCCAGACCGGCGCCGTCAACGTCATCCTGCGGGGCGCGGGCCTCGCCGACCCGCCCAACTGGCTCGGCTCGACCTCCACCGCCCTGCCCTCGGTCATGCTCGTCCTGATCTGGATCCAGATCGGCTACCCGACGGTCATCTTCATGTCCGCCCTCCAGCGCGTGGACCCCGAGCTCTACGAGGCCGCCGAGCTCGACGGCGCCGGCTGGTTCACCCGCTTCCGCGCCATCACCGTCCCCCAGATCAAGCCCGAGACCTTCGTCATCGTGCTCACCTGCACCATCGCCGCCCTCAAGGTCTTCGCCCCCATCTACGTGCTCACCCGGGGCGGCCCCGAGAGCTCCACGCTCGTGCCGAGCTACTACTCCTACCTCAACTTCTTCGACAAGTCGAAGGTCGGCTACGGAGCCGCGATCTCCACCGTCCTGACCGTTGTCATTATCGCCGTCGCCGGGATCATCCAGCTCCTCCAGAACCGCTCGGCCCGCCGCGACGAGGAAGGACGCTGACCATGTCAACCACGCCCGCTGCGCCCACTGCGCCTGCCGTGCCCGCCGCATCCGCTCCTGCGGCCGCCAGCGCCCCCGCCTCCGCGACGGCCGCCCGGGCCCCCGGGCGGCCCGGGGGCGACCGCTTCCGCCGCGGCGCCGCCCGCTGGATCGTCCTCGCCCTCGTCGGCGCCACCGCCCTGCTCATGATCGCCCCCTTCCTCCTCATGATCATGAACGCCTTCAAGTCCCCCGAGGACTACTCCGCCGGCAGCCCGCTGTCCTGGCCCCGGGAGCTCTACACCGAGGGCCTGGTCTACTTCTGGAACCGCGTCAACTTCCCGGTCAAGCTGTGGAACTCCGTGTGGACCTCCGCCGTGGTGGCCGTGGCCGGGACCCTCCTGTCCCTGCTGAACGCCTACGCCATCGGCGTCGGGAGGGTGCGCGGGCGCGCCTGGGTCATCGCCGTCTTCATGATCGCCAACATGCTCCCGCAGGAGGCGCTCATCTACCCCCTGTTCACCATGGCCCAGAGGACCGGGCTGGCGGACAGCCCCTGGTCGATCGTCATCATCTTCACGGTCATCCAGTCGGCCTTCGGCACCTACCTGCTGTCCTCCGTGCTCGGCACCTTCCCGCGCGCCCTTCTGGAGGCCGCCGAGCTCGACGGCGCCGGCCGCTGGCAGATCCTGTGGAAGGTCGTCTACCCGATCGTGCGCCCCACCCTGTCCGTCCTCATGATCTTCTTCTTCATCTGGACCTGGAACGAGTTCTTCATCCCGCTGGTCATGCTCACCAGCAACGACCACCAGACGGTGCCCATCGCGCTGTCGAGCCTCCAGGGGGACCGCATGCTCGACGTGCCCACCCTCAACGCCGGCGCCCTGGTCTCCCTCGTCCCGACCTTCCTCTTCTTCCTGTTCTTCCAGCGGACCCTCACCCGGGGCGTCGCCGCCGGAGCCGTGAAGTAGGACGTCGGGACGACGTCTGCCGACCACACCTGCCAAGGAGCCCGCCATGAAGTTCACCAACGGCTACTGGATGGACCGCGCCGGATACGCGGTCCGCAAGGCGCGCGGCCTGCGCGACCTCGCCGTCGAGGACGACGGCGCTGTCGTCGCCCACGCCCCCGTCCGCCCCGTCGCCACCCGCGGGGACACCCTCAATGTCGGCCTCCTGAGCGCCTCGTTCAGGGCCGTCGCCGACGGCGTCATCAGGGTCGAGCTCGTCCACCACCGCGGCGCCCCCGACCGCGGCCCCCGCTTCGAGGTCGCCGGCGAGGCCGGCTTCACCGGCGTCGTCGAGACCATGGAGACCGACGGGGCCGACGGGGCCGGCGGGGCCGACGGCAGGGCCGTCACCCTGCGAGCCGGCTCCCTGGCCGTCACCGTGCGCGAGGGAGAGGACTGGACCGCCGAGTTCAGCTCCGAGGGGCGGCGCCTGACCGCCAGCCCGCCGCGCGCCGTCGCCCACGTCACCGGCCCCGACGGCACCGCCTACATGCGCGAGCAGCTCTCCCTGCGCCCGGGCGAGCGCGTCTACGGCCTGGGGGAGCGCTTCGGCCCGCTGACCAGGAACGGGCAGAGCGTCGAGATCTGGAACGAGGACGGCGGCACCGCCTCCGAGCAGGCCTACAAGAACGTGCCCTTCTACCTCACCAGCGCCGGCTACGGCGTCTTCGTCGATCACCCCGGCGGCGTCTCCTTCGAGGTCGGCTCCGAGACCGTCGCCCGCACCCAGTTCTCCGTCGAGGGAGAGCGCCTGGCCTACTACGTCATCGACGGGCCCGCGCCCAAGGACGTGCTGCGCCGCTACACGGCCCTGACCGGCCGCCCGCCCATGCTCCCCACCTGGTCCTTCGGTCTGTGGCTGACGACCTCCTTCACCACCGACTACGACGAGTCCACCGTCACCTCCTTCGTGGACGGCATGGCCGAGCGCGGCCTGCCGCTGAGCGTCTTCCATTTCGACTGCTTCTGGATGCGCGCCCTCCACTGGTGCGACTTCGTGTGGGACCCGGACACCTTCCCCGACCCCGCCGGCATGCTCGCCCGCCTCAGGGCCCGGGGCCTGCGCGTGTGCGTGTGGGTCAACCCGTACATCGCCCAGCGCTCGGCCCTCTTCGACGAGGGGCTCGCCGGCGGCTACCTCGTGCGGACCGCCGACGGCGGGGTGTGGCAGACCGACCTGTGGCAGGCCGGCATGGCGCTGGTCGACTTCACCAACCCCGAGGCCGCCGCCTGGTACAGCGCCAAGCTGGAGGCGCTGGTCGACATGGGCGTGGACTGCTTCAAGACCGACTTCGGGGAGCGGGTCCCCGTACGGGGCATCGCCTGGCACGACGGCTCCGACCCGGAGAAGATGCACAACTACTACACGCACCTGTACAACCGCACCGTCTTCGAGCTCCTCCGCCGCAGACGCGGCGAGGGGCGGGCCGTCCTCTTCGCCCGCTCCGCCACCGCCGGCGGCCAGCAGTACCCGGTGCACTGGGGCGGGGACAGCGAGTCCACCTACGCCTCCATGGCCGAGACCCTGCGCGGCGGGCTGTCGCTGGGCTCCTGCGGCTTCGGCTACTGGAGCCACGACATCGGCGGCTTCGAGGGCACCCCGGACCCGACGGTCTTCAAGCGGTGGCTGGCCTTCGGGCTGCTGTCCTCGCACGCCCGCCTCCACGGCTCGGGCTCGGTGCGCGTGCCCTGGGCCTTCGACGAGGAGGCCGTCGAGGTCGCCCGCCGCTTCATCGCCCTGCGCCTGTCCCTCATGCCCTACCTGTACCGCCTGGCGGGCGAGGCCCACGACGCCGGCACCCCGATCATGCGCTCCATGCTCCTGGAGTTCCCGGCGGACCGCGGGGCCTGGGACGTCGACACCCAGTACATGCTCGGCGACGCCCTCCTCGTGGCGCCCGTCATGGACGCCGACGGCGAGGCGGACGTCTACCTGCCCGAGGGCACCTGGACCTCCTGGTGGGACGGGACGAGGGTCGTCGGGCCCCGGTGGGTGCACGAGCGCCACGGCGTCGGCACGCTTCCGCTCTACGTGCGGCCCGGCAGCGTCCTGCCGGTCTCCTCCCGGCTCGACCGGCCCGAGGCCGACTGGGCCGACGGGGTGACGCTGCGCTGCTTCGCCCTGGCCGACGGCGAGGAGCGCGAGGTCGTGGTGCCCGCGCACGACGGCTGTGCGGCCGTCGCCTTCCGGGTGGCCCGCCGCGGCGGGGCGCTCACGGCCTCGGCCAGCGGCGCCCGGGGCCCCTGGGCCCTGGAGGCGGACGGCCGGCGCGTCGAGGCGGTCGGGGACGTCACGGTTGAGCTGGTCGAGCCGGCCTGAGCGGGGCCGAGCGGGCCTGAGCGGGGCCGAGCGGGCCTGAGCCGGTGGAACGGCCCGTGCCGACTGCCCGGGCTGGGCGGGCCCGCGCGCGGCCGGGCCGCGGATCGCCCCGCCCCTCGGCGGGCTCGGGAACCGGCCGGGCCTGAGCCGGGCCGGGCGGGCTCCGCCCTGGCCGCGGGTCGCCTCGCCCCTCGGCGGGCTCGGGAACCGGGCGGGCCCGCGCGGCCGGGCCGCGGGCTCACCGCGGAGGCGTCTTCAGGGACTCTCCCGGGTGGAAGACCGGGGCGACGCGCTCGGGCTCCCTGCCGGTGAGCGGGAGCAGCCCCTCGAGCTGGTCGACGAGCAGCCCGACGGCGGTCTCGGTGACCCTGGGGACGTCGGAGTCGTAGTGGGTGTAGTCCACGCTGGTGTGCGGCGAGTCCCCGGAGCCCCCGGCCCCGATGACCGAGATGTCGGCCCCCGGGGCGAGGCCGTTGGCCGTGAGCACGTTGATCGCGTCGTCTATCGAGGTGGTGGGCGCGGCGATGAAGGCGTCCGCGGGACTGGTGCCGGCGAGGTGGGCGGTCAGCGCCGCCTGCATCGAGCGGAAGTCGCGGGAGACCTCGACGGGCTGAAGCGTCAGCCCCAGGGCAAAGGCGCGCTCGCCGAGCGCCTGGGCGAAGCGGTGGATGAAGCCCATGGGCGTGACGTGCTCGGAGGCCGGGCTGATGACCAGGGCGCGCCGGTGACCGGCGTCGTGAAGCCTCTGGGCGCAGCCGGCGCCGATGGCCTCGAAGTCGGTGTCGGTGGCGACGACGTCGTCGGCGTCGTGGCTGAAGCCGATGAACACCGACGGGATCTGGGACCTGCGCGCGGCGTCGACCCGGGGGTCGCGGTCGAGGACGTCCATGACGAGGATGCCGTCGCACAGCGCGGACTCGGTCAGCCGGCGCATGCCCTCGACGCCCTCCTCGCCGCTGATGACCAGCAGCTCGTAGCCGTGGCGCCGGCACGCGGCCGCGAGCGAGACGATGTAGCGGTACTGGCCGGGGGCGTCGGTGTGCTCGTGGTAGGGGGCGATGAGCCCGAGGATCCTGCTGCGGTTGCTCTTCAGGGCGCGCGCGCTCGCGTGCGGGCGGTACCCGAGCGCGACCATCGCCTCGCGGACGCGCGCTCTTGTCTCTGGTGCAACAAATCTCTTGCCGCTCAGTACGTAGGAGACCGTGGACTGCGAGACTCCGGCGGCACGTGCGACATCGCGGCTGGTAGGCGAGGAGGGCATGGTGGGTGACTCCAGGTTGAGTGGGCGGGCCGGTCCGTGCTCAGGGCCGCGTCTTGCGCTATTAGGTTTATCACGATACATTCTGGCTCCGAGGCGCGGCGACGAGGCCGTGCCCGAGATCCCGTCAAGTCGCAGCCGGCAGGCTCGAAGGCCGATCGCATACGTGTGCGCATACGTATCGCTCACGCGTCGCTCGGCACGGGCCGCCGGCGGAGGAATGGAGCTGACATGTCCACGAAACAGCACAGGCTCGTGATCAACCGCCGCCGCGTCCTGCAGGGGGCGGCGCTGGCGGCGGCGCTGCCGCTGGCGGCGTGCGGCAGGAGCGGCGGGTCGGGGGACTCCTCCACCATCAAGATCCTTGACTACTACGCGGACGATCCCGACAACGATATCTTCCAGAGGGTCCTCGAGGAGTGCGCCTCCAAGGTGGGCGTCACCGTCGAGCGCGAGAGCGTCAACGGCA
>ERZ772766.1765-NODE-1765-length-11283-cov-13.358924_pt1 | contig 11283 bp, 6 predicted proteins | sample MGYA00511379_ERZ772766 | MGnify/ENA primary metagenome ERZ772766 (study PRJEB29015, sample SAMEA2737895) | human oral metagenome | biome: human oral; feature: human-associated habitat; material: dental | place: China | collected 2116 ...
TAGCGATGCTAAACAGCTGCGCAAACGGCGTTAGCGTCGTAAATATCGACAACGGCTTTGGCGCCGCGTATAACGCGAGCCTGATAAACCATCTCTAAAATTTTAGAAAAAATTTGTAAGGGGCAAAGTTGCGAGAGGATACGAAAAAAGCAGTACTTCCGCCTGCGGACGCATCTAGAAGTGAGTATTGTCGGGATACTAGAATGAACTGGGCGATGGCGGGTATTGCTATTTTAGCATTTGAAATTTTTATCGCAATTTACGTCAAAGGCGGCTTCATACGCTACTATCTAGGCGATGTGCTAGCCGCGGCGATGCTTTATGCATTCGGGCGAGCCGCGTTTAGGCTGCCGCCTAAAGCTTTAGCGTTAGCAATCTTTACTCTCTCGCTAGTTATCGAAATCGCACAATATTTTAAAGTGCTTGAAATTTTAGGCGTCCAAAATTCTATATTGCGGATAATTTTTGGTGGAACGTTTGATTGGACGGACATTGCCTGCTACGCGATAGGCTGCGCTTTAGCTTACGCATCTGAAAGTATCATTTATGATAAGGCGCGACTATGGAGGCGTAAAAGGTTGCCTAAAAATTTTAATGAAATTTTGCAAAGCGGCGATGAAGAAAAGATCAAAGCGGTATTTCAAGCCCTCGATATAAATGCGACTGACAAAGACGGCAACACGATACTTCATATGCTACATGCGGACAAAGATATCAAGAAAAAAGACCCAAACTCACCCTATGTGTATATGGGCGCGAATTTAATCGAATGGATCATCATGCAAGGCGGCGACATAAACGCTAAAAATAAAAAGGGCGAGACGCCCCTTAGAAATTTTATGTGGTATGTATATAAAAATTTACAACCGTATCAAAAGTTAATAATCGTAGGCAATCAAGGTTATACTTCTTCGGTATATGTAGAACAAGTAAATGAAGTCGTTAATATCGATTTTGGAATAATGTATAACTATATATACAATCTTCTACCTAAAAAATCGCAAATTTATATTTGGCGCCGCTTCGGCAAAAGGTTGGAATATCTATATGTGCCCGAGTATCCAACGGATATGGAAAAACACGATCCGCAAGAATACAGTCAATTTACCTATGATTTTTGGATGAAATTCTTAAGACAAAAAGATAGCGTGCAGTATAAAATGATACATGCGGCTACTAATTTATATTGGCATTGGGACTATAACGGGGAATACGGAAGTTGGATTTTATGGGATGACGATTATACCGATGAAGCTGCCGTCGAAATCAAAAAATATTTTAAGCTAGGCAATAGGCTAGATGAGCTAAATGACGGCGTGCTTGATAAGATGTTTTATGATCTAAGAAAGAGCTGGCGTGCCGAAGATGTAGGTAAGCTTAGATATCTGTTCGTGCTTTGGTTGCTTAAAAATCCCGAGCCGTTTTTAGAGGACGAAATTTAAAAGGAGAAGCGATGGATAAAGAAAAAGCCGTGCAAAAGATGACCGAGATCATGGCGAAATTCGTCGGCTACACGGGCAAGGTGCTGCCTGACGACGTGACGGCGAAGCTAAGCGAGCTCGCCGAGCGCGAAACGCAGCCGCTGGCAAGGGAGATCTACAAAACGATGTTTGAAAACCAGCGCCTAGCTAAGCAGCTAGACCGTCCGTCCTGCCAGGATACGGGCGTGATCCAGTTTTTCGTGCGCTGCGGCGCGAACTTTCCGCTCATCGGCGAGCTTGAGGAGCTGCTGCGCGAGGCCGTACTGCGAGCGACGCGCGAGGCTCCGCTGCGCCACAACAGCGTCGAGACGTTTGACGAGTACAACACCGGTAAAAACGTCGGCAAGGGCACGCCGAGCGTATTTTGGGATATCGTGCCGGATAGCGGCGAGTGCGAGATCCACACCTATATGGCGGGCGGCGGCTGTAGTCTGCCCGGCAAGGCAACCGTGCTGATGCCGGGCATGGGCTACGAGGGGGTCGTGAAATTCGTCATGGATATCATGACCAGCTACGGCATAAACGCCTGTCCACCGCTGCTAGTGGGCGTAGGCGTGGGCACCTCGATCGATGTGGCATCCTTGCTATCTAAAAAAGCGCTGATGAGGCCGCTAGGCTCGCACAATCCAAACGACCGAGCCGCGCTAACCGAAAAGCTGCTCGAAGAGGGCATCAATAAAATCGGCCTAGGCCCGCAAGGCATGAGCGGCGCAAGCTCCGTTATGGGCGTACATATCGAAAACTGCGCCCGCCATCCAAGCGTCATCGCCGTCGCCGTAAACGTGGGCTGCTGGTCGCACCGCAAAGGCCATATCGTCTGGGACGAGCAGCTAAGCTTTGCCGTAAAATCGCACAAGGAGTTCGCGCTATGAGTAAGAAAATTTTAACCACACCGATCAGCGCCGAGGATCTAGCGGATATCAAGATCGGCGACGTCATATACCTCAGCGGGCACATCGTCACCTGCCGCGACGTGCCGCACAGACGCGTCGTGCAGGAGGGTCGCGAGCTGCCGCTAGACATCAGAGGCGGCGCGATCCTGCACGCTGGACCGATCATCAGAAAAATAGGCGAAAAAAGCTTTGAGATGGTCTCCGTGGGGCCGACGACTAGTATGCGGATGGAGAAATTTGAGCGCGAATTTATCGCCAAAACGGGCGTGCGCCTGATCGTGGGCAAAGGCGGCATGGGCGAGGGCACGATGAGCGGCTGCAAGGAGTTTGGCGCGATACACTGCGTATTTCCCGCGGGCTGTGCGGTAGTGGCCGCGACGCAGGTCGAGCAGATCGAGAGTGCGGACTGGACGGAGCTTGGGATGCCAGAGACCTTATGGAAGTGCCGCGTGAAGGAGTTTGGTCCGCTCATCGTCTCGATTGACGCGCACGGAAACAATCTTTTTGAGCAGAATAAGGTCAAATTTAACGAGAAAAAGGACGCGGCGCTAGCTGAAATTTTACCGCAGGTCGGATTTATAAAGTAGCTAAATTTGGGTGGCTTGCGCTTTTAAATTTTTGCCATCGGTCACTAAATTTTAACTGCTTTGGGCGTATTGCGGGCGAGTGGCAAACGCCGCAGTGGAGCGCACGAAATTTACTTTAGAATTTACGTTAAATTTTAAAATTTAGTGCAAATTTTTGCACGCGACGGCCTGCATCTTAAATTTACGCAAATTTATAAATTTGAGCGAGTTTACTTACATGCGGCGATTAAATTTATCGCGGCGCAGTTTGATTTTTTAAATTAAAATTGACACTCAACGGAGCTTTTATGAGAAAAATTTACGCGATACTGCTTGCCGCGCTGGTTGCGCTATCTATCGCGGCTTGCGGCGGCAAGGGCAAAGAACGCCCGCTACCGGCCGGCAGCGTCGCGGTTGCTTTGGGCGATTCGATCACGCAGGGAGTGGGCGCTAGCGAGCAGAGCGCGTGGCCGGCAAATTTAGCGCGCTTGAGCGGCTGGCGGGTGATAAACGCGGGAGTTTCGGGCGATACTAGCGCGCAGGCTTTGGCGCGTTTGCCAGTACTTTTGCGAGAATATAAGCCCGCGCTCGTTATAGTTAGCATCGGCGGCAACGACTTTTTGCGCAGACAGCCTAGCTCCGCCGCGCGCGCCAACATCGCCGCCATCTTGTGCACGGTAAAAGAGAGCAGCAGCCGCGCGGTGCTGATCGGCGTTCCTAAGCTAACTTTAGGCGTGGCTCTGGGGATATTTAGCGATCACGAGCTGTACAAGGAGCTAGCCAAGGAGCACGGCGTACCTTTGCTCTCTGACGCCTGGGGCGACGTGATGAAACAAAGCCGCCTGATGTCCGATCAGATCCACCCTAACGCCGCGGGCTACGCCGAATTTACCTCGAGCTTGGAAAAATTTATGCGCAAACAGGGATTTTTGCGGTAAGTTGTGCGCTATGATTTGCGAGATTAAATTTAAAGTATTTAGAGGAATACCTTAAATTTATGAGCGTTCTAGTAAAATTTTAAAACGATAAAGGATCAATATGAGTACCGCCAAAGAAAATATCGAACAAAGATTAACGGAAATATTGCAGCGAGATAATGCCGTCTGCGTCGTTTTAGACGGTGAATGGGGTGTAGGAAAAACAACTTTTTGGAAAAATTTTTCTAATGAAAAATTTAAGGAAAATTCTGTTTATGTATCTTTATTTGGTAAGGACAGCATCCAGGAAATCAAACAAGAGATAAGTTTAAAATTTTATAGAAAGAATAAAGTCGTATTAAAGATATTAGAAAAATTTAAAAAATTTATTCCTGCAGGTATTTTTAGTTTCTTTACAAAAAGATTTGCCGATAATAAAATTGCAGAATTTAGTTTAATTATGCTGGACTCCCTGTATACAGATAAGTACAAAGATGCAATAATCTGCTTCGATGACTTTGAAAGAATGTCTAATAAGATAAATTTAAAAGATGTTTTAGGGACAATTTCCGAATATAAAGAGCAGCAAAATTGTCACATAGTTATGATTTTAAATCGCTCGAAGATGACGGCTCTTGCTAATGAAGCACAAAAAGAAGATGAGGAAAATTTAGAAGATAAAGAGCTTAAAAATGATAGCCAAGTAAAAGATAATAAAATAGAACTAGAAAAAATTTTATCAGAATATGAAGAAACACAAAAAGAAGATGAGGAAAATTTAGAAGCTAAAGAGCCCAAAAATACTAGCCAAGTAAAAGAGGATAAAACAGAACTAGAAAAAATTTTATCGGAATACAAAGATAAAATCATGGACTACGAGTTTTATTATGATCCGACTCCGCAGGAATCTTTTAGTGTCATATCAGACAAACTAGAGGAAGTTTACCGGGATGCGGTATCGCGGTATTTTACAAAGCATGCCATAAAAAATATTAGAGTGATGAGGCGAGCGATAAATGCGCTGAATGATTATAAACAACATCTAGAAGACAAACTGCAAAAATATCAACCTATAAAAGACAACGCCATAACTTATATACTAGGAATATCAATTATCAATGCGATGAATTCTTCCGCCGAGATTAAACAATTTTTAGGAAAATTAGACCACTGTAGTAATTTAACGGATGTGTATGATTCGTACAAAAACAGAAAAAATATAAGAGACTCAAAAAATGAGCTTGTATTTTTAGACGATGCAGATTATTACCAGCTTGGTATGAATATATTGTCATATACTAAAAAATCAATTATAGATATTGAGGAGTTTAACAAAATTGCAAGAAATATAATTACTAGGGAGTATAACAGTGAAAATAAGCAATATCAAGAAATCGAAAAGGAAATTTCGGATGAGTATTTTAAAGGCGTTTTAGATTTACGGCACGACAACGATGTCTTTATAAACAATCTCTTTACTCATCTAGAAACAAATAAAGAGAATATAATAGATATAGTCGGGGTTAGTCCTTTTATTACATATATAGAGACGCTGGGAAAATTTGATGAAAAAAATAAGCAAAAATACCATGAATTTGCGACTAAAGTTTTACTGGATTATATAACAGATGTTTTCGAAAACAACCAATATCAAAATTTATATACCGATATTTTAGTTAAAATGATAAATTTTGATAAGCGTGTTGAGGAACTGCACGATAACCTTGTGGCTCAAAATGACATATATAAGATCTCATCTGCAGAGAGGATAATAGAAAATATTTTTAACACCAGAATGCCGATACAAAAAGAATTAACCTCAAAAATAACGGAAGAAATTTTAGAAAAATATTGCTATGAAAATTTGGAATTTCTTCGTAGTGCGATAGGATTTTTGCAAAGTAATGCTTCTTATCTCTCAAGTAACAAAGAGGTAAGAGTTAAAATTTTAAACGTATTTAAAAAGATATCAGAAAACGGCGACGAAAATCAAAAACTTAAGATGAAATTTATACTTGAAGATTTGAAGAAAAAGGCTTATTTAGAATAAGCCTTTAAATTTTTACTTCAGTTCGCCCCAATCTTTTGCCGTATTTAGCGAGGTTTTAAGCGGGACGAAGGCTTGTAAAATTTCTTGCGTCATTTCGTGCCATCTTTAGTTTTTTGCTCGCTCTATTTTTTCTGCGCGAATTTCACGCTTGCATAGAGGTAGCTTGCAAGCCCTAGCGCGCCCAGTATCGCGCCCGCCTCGCCTATGCGCTCAAGTCCGAATCTCGTTGCGACCTGATGCCCCAAAAGCGCTCCGCCGCCGATACCTACGTTATAGATCGCCGAGTAGATCGATATCGCGACATCGGTAGCATCCGGAGCCAGCGCCAAAACCCTAATCTGCAAACAAAGCCCGAAGCCGAAAATCCCCACTCCCCAGACGAAAGCTGCAAGCAGCAGCGCCGCGTCATTTGCGACAAAAGCTTTTAACGTCAGCACCGAGGCTAGGATAAAAAGGATCGAGCAGATCAAAAAGGCGTTCGAAAATGAGCGGTAAAGCTTTGAAAAAAGCGCGCTTGCGGCGATTCCCGAAGCACCGAATGCAAGCAGGACGTAGGTTACGAAGTGATCGCCCGCGGGATTAAATTTCGCCACGAAGGGCTCGACGTAGCTGTAGGTCGTAAAATGCGCGCCTACGATCAAAAACGTCAGCATATACAAAGCAAGCAGCATCGGGCGCCTTGCAAGCATCGGCAAACTCGCAAGAGAGCCCGCGCGGCGGCTTGGCAAAAACGGTAAAATTTTCCAAAGAAACAGCGCCTCCGCCGCCGCAAGCGCGCCGATCGCAAAAAACGTAATCCTCCAGCCGAAAAGCTCGCCGACCACGCGTCCCAAAGGAAGCCCTAAAACCATCGCAAGCGAGGTGCCCAAAGCCAGCATGCCGATGGCCTGAGAGCCTTTGTTTATCGGCGCTACGCGCACGACGAGCGATGAGGTGATCGACCAAAAGATCGCGTGCGAAATCGCGATGCCCAGTCGCGCGATTACCAAAACGGTAAAATTCCACCCAATGGCAGCCAGGACGTGGCTTAGCGTAAACAGCACAAAAAGCCGCAAAAGTAGCCTCTTGCGCTCAAGCTTTGAGGTTAGCAGCATCAACGGCAGCGAAAGGATACTCACCGCCCACGCGTAGATCGTGATGATTAGCCCCGTACTTGTAACGTCCATCTCAAAATCCGCCGCGATGTCGCTTAGCAGAGCCACGGGGATAAATTCCGTCGTGTTAAAAATAAAGGCGGCAAACGCCAGCGCGATAACTCTCGTGTAAGCGATTTTATGGACGTTCATCGGTTTTCTCTTTCCAGTTTTTAAATTTAGACTTTAAATTTAGCGCATTTAGCGGTTTTTAGCTTTTCGAGTCCTGCTTGGAATTTTAAAATTTTTAAAATTCCGCGCCGTATATACGTGCCGCGTTTCGTGCTAAATCTAAGCGGGGGATTATAGCTAAATTTATCCTCCGCGCAGCTTGCGGAAATAGAATTTACGCTCAAAACGCAAGGTCGCGTGTGGTAAAATTCACACAGCGAGCGATCGATGAAAATTTAAAATGAAATTTGCGCTGCGCTCGGCAGGAGGCAATAAAATTTCTTATATTTGGTAGAATGCGTCGAAATTTTATATACCGCGATGTTATAAGCCATAAATAAAATTTTGCTACGTTGAGCTTGGATGCGTATAGCGGTTGAGACTTTGTAGTGGCTAAATTTATTATCCAGTCTTGTTGCGATATGAGGTCTTTTCATCTTGTGACAAGTGTATTTTTAAATTTCTAATTTTCGCGCGTTCCCGTCATTTGATATTTAGGTTAGAATTTCGAGTCAGACGGCTAAATTTGCATTTAATCTCTACTCGCTGCTTACGATCCGCGCTTAAAGTATGCAAAAATTTATTTTCAAGGCGATGAAAGAGCCCGTCTCAAATCGTCCGCAATGCTCGTCTAAAACTGCCAGCAGATCGCGCTTGTAGCCCGCCTGCTGTGATAAAGCTTTAGAATTTTATTCGGTTTGCGAAGCATTTAAATTTTTAAGCAATAAATATGTAAAATTAGCGAAATTTGATAATTCCAAAGGACGAAAAATGGCAAAAGTTATGAAAACGATGGACGGAAACGAGGCAGCGGCTTACGTCTCATACGCCTTTACCGAGGTCGCGGGCATCTATCCGATCACGCCTAGCTCGCCTATGGCGGATTACACCGATATTTGGGCATCGCAGGGCAAAAAAAACCTCTTCGGCATGCCCGTTAAAGTGGTCGAGATGCAAAGCGAAGGCGGCGCGGCGGGCACCGTGCACGGCTCACTCCAAGCGGGCGCGCTTACGACGACGTACACAGCATCGCAGGGGCTTTTGCTAAAAATTCCAAATATGTACAAGATCGCAGGTCAGATGCTTCCGGGCGTCATTCATGTCGCGGCGCGCGCGCTTGCGGCGCAGGCGCTCTCCATCTTCGGCGATCATCAAGACGTCTATGCCTGTCGCCAAAGCGGCTTTGCGATGCTTGCAAGCGACAGCGTGCAAGAGGTGATGGATCTGGGCGGTATCGCGCATCTTGCGGCGATTAAGGGACGCGTGCCGTTTTTGCACTTTTTCGACGGATTTCGCACGAGCCATGAAATTCAAAAGATCGAGGTGATGGACTATGCCGAGTTTGATCGCTTGCTCGATCGCGAAGCCGTGCGTAAATTTAGAGCTGACGCGCTAAACTCCGAACATCCTAAAACTCGCGGCACGGCGCAAAACGACGACGTGTATTTTCAGACACGCGAGCTAACCAATAAATTTTACGACGCGCTTCCGGATATCGTCGCGGAGTATATGAGCGAAATTTCAAAGATCACCGGGCGCTCGTACGCGCCTTTCGTCTATTACGGCGCAAGTGAGCCGCAGCGCGTGATCGTCGCTATGGGCTCGGTCAATCAAGCCCTTGAGGAGGTGGTCGATCATCTAAACGCGAAGGGCGAGAAGGTGGGCGTACTAAAAGTGCATCTCTACAGGCCTTTCAGCCTCAAATATCTCTTCGCCGCGATGCCTAAAAGCGTGCGTAAAATCGCCGTGCTTGACCGCACGAAGGAGCCCGGCAGCCTCGGTGAGCCGCTGTATCTGGATATAAAAGCCGCATTTTACGGGCGCGCGGACGCCCCGCTCATCGTGGGTGGTCGCTACGGTCTAAGCTCCAAAGACGTTGATCCCGCGCAGCTAATCGCCGTGTATGAAAATTTAAATGCGAACGAGCCTAAAAATGGCTTTACGATCGGCATCAACGACGATGTGACGCATCTCTCCCTTCCCGTGGGAGATAAAATTTCGCTCGGCTACGAGGATGAGACCGAGTGCTTATTTTACGGCCTCGGCGCAGACGGCACCGTGGGCGCGAATAAAAATTCCGTCAAAATCATCGGCGATAAAACCGATCTTTACGCGCAGGCGTATTTTGCCTACGACAGCAAGAAATCGGGCGGCTATACGCGATCGCACCTGCGCTTCGGCAAAAGACCGATCCGTTCGACCTACCTCGTCTCAAATCCGCATTTTGTCGCCTGCTCGGTCGCTGCGTATCTAGACATCTACGACGTCATCGGGGGCATCCGCGAAGGCGGCACCTTTCTTTTAAATTCCATCTGGGATGCCGAGCAGACGGCGGCAAAGCTTCCAAACAAGGTTAAAAGAATTCTAGCCCAAAGACGGGTAAAATTTTACATTCTAAACGCCACCAAACTAGCACGAGATATAGGGCTCGGAGGCCGCACAAATACGATCATGCAATCGGCGTTTTTCAAGCTTAGCGGCATCATCCCGTTCGAGCAGGCACAGAGCTATATGAAGGAATACGCCAAGAAAACCTACGCCAAAAAGGGCGAGGCGGTCGTGGCGATGAACTGTGACGCGATCGATAGGGGCGCGGACGCTTTGGTGCAGGTAGCGATCGATCCTGCGTGGGCAAATTTAAAAGATGACGCAGCGGATACGAACGACAAATACAAGGGCGACGAATTTATAGAAAAGATCGTAAAGCCGATAAACGCGGCGCGCGGCGATAGCTTGCCGGTGTCGGCGTTTTTAGGGCACGAGGACGGCGGCTTTGACGCGGGCACGACGCGATTTGAAAAGCGCGGCGTAGGCGTCATGGTGCCTAAATGGATCGAGCAAAACTGCATCCAGTGCAACCAGTGCGCCTTCGTCTGCCCGCACGCCGTAATCAGAGCCTTTTTGCTAGACGAAAAGGACGAGGCCGCCGCGCCTTTAAATTTAAAAGAGCACCTGCTAGAAGCCAAGGGCAAGGAGCTAAAGGGGCTAAAATATAAGATCCAGGTAAGCCCGCTAGATTGCACGGGCTGCGCGCTTTGCGCCGAAAACTGCCCGAGCAAGGAAAAATCGCTCGTCATGGTGCCGCTTGAAGAAGAACTCGCAAAAGGCGAGCAAGAAAGCGCGGACTTTTTATTCGAGCACGTAAGATACAAAGACGATTTGATGGACAGATCAAGCGTCAAGGGCGTGGGCTTTGCGCGCCCGTATTTTGAATTTCACGGCGCGTGTCCGGGATGCGGCGAGACGCCGTATATCACGCTGATCACGCGACTTTTCGGCGATCATATGATCGTAGCCAACGCCACGGGCTGTAGCTCAATCTACGGCGGATCGGCGCCCTCGATGCCGTACCGCAAGGACGAGAACGGCCGCGGCGTCGCGTGGGCGAACTCGCTTTTTGAGGACAACGCCGAGTTCGGGCTGGGAATGAAGATCGCAAGCGAGACGCTGCGCCATAAGATCGAAGATCTTATGCTCGGCTCGCTCTCAAGCGTGCCAAACGCGCTAAAGGCGCTTTATCACGACTGGATCGAAAACAGAGACGATACGCTAAAATCCGCTCAGATTAGAGATAGACTGGTGCCGCTACTAGAACAAAATTTGGACGCGCCCGGGGTTCGTGAAATTTTAGAGCTGAAGCAGTATCTAAACAAAAAATCGCAGTGGATCATCGGCGGCGACGGCTGGGCTTACGATATCGGCTACGGCGGGCTCGATCATGTGCTGGCTACCGGCGAGGACGTAAATGTGCTGGTGCTGGATACGGAGGTTTACTCAAATACCGGCGGGCAGAGCTCCAAAGCTAGCCGCCGCGGCTCTATTGCGCAGTTTACCGCAGGCGGCAAGGCGGTGCAGAAAAAAGACCTCGGCCAGATCGCAATGACCTACGGCAACATCTTCGTCGCGCAGGTAAATTCCAATGCAAACCAAGCCGCGACGCTAAAAGCGATCATGGCGGCGGAGGCTTACCCGGGACCTAGCCTTATCATCGCGTATTCGCCGTGTATCGCGCACGGTATCAAAGGCGGCATGGGCAGCTCGGGCGATCAAGCCGAGCTTGCGAGCAAATGCG
>ERZ772766.1770-NODE-1770-length-11268-cov-2.328726_pt1 | contig 11268 bp, 12 predicted proteins | sample MGYA00511379_ERZ772766 | MGnify/ENA primary metagenome ERZ772766 (study PRJEB29015, sample SAMEA2737895) | human oral metagenome | biome: human oral; feature: human-associated habitat; material: dental | place: China | collected 2116 ...
GATTTTGGAGCCGGAAAGCTTAATAACACCAGAACATTAAGAAATGCAGGAGTATATGTATCAGCATTTGAGCCTTATTTTGTTACTACCGGAGATGAGATACATAAAGAAAAAAGCATGGAGATTGCAAACAGATTTCTTGATGAAGTGGAAAGTGGTGTAGAGTATACATCTGTATTTATTTCCAGTGTATTTAATTCAGTTCCGTTTATGGAGGATCGTATCAAGATTGCAGCTATTGCTGCTGCTTTATGTATGCATGATGGTCGGGTGGTTTGTTGGTGTCAGAGTAATGAATCACAGCAATTTATAATGACAAAAAAACATAGTGTTACTAATAATTCAAGTCTTACTTTTGATTTAGATTATGAGCCGAATACTATATTAGGAGATATATCAAAACATCCTAAAGTTCAGAAAGGACATACAGCACAAGAAATTAAGGATATATTTCAAAGAAGCTTTAAAAGTATAGAGCGATTAGACATGATAGGAAAGTTCTGGTATCTGGAGGCAATAAAGCCAAAGTTGGATCTTGAAAAATTAGGTGATGCTCTTGATTTTGAGTTCAACCTACCATATCCGGATGGAACAACAATGGAGTTGTCTGAGAGGGCAAGAAAAGTATTTGAAAAGAGATTAGGAGTGCTAATACCTAGAAGGGAGGTGGTGAGGCTTGAAGAGATGGGAGAGAGCAGTTGATAATATAATACCTAAATCAAAATGGGAGTTTGATAGTAATGTAGCGTATTGCTTTGCTGACATGCTAGAACGAAGTATACCGGATTATAAAAGTATGAGAAGTTTAGTTTATGAACTAGGAGAAAGATTTATAACGCCCGGTACATATATAACAGATATAGGATGCAGTACAGGTCTTGCAATTGAACCATTTTATAGAAAACATAGTAATGACAACAATTACTTATTATATGACAACTCTGAAGCTATGATTGAAGTATGTAAAGATAAGTTTTCAGTTGGCATTGAAGCCGGAATTGTAGATATTGTCAACGGTAATTTTTATGAACATAACATACCTGATAATCAGAGCTTAGTAATGTCTATTTTATCATTACAATTTATGCCAACAACTTACCGTCAGAGTATTATAAATAATATATATAATGCATTAAAAATTGGAGGTGCTTTCATACTCGTAGAGAAAGTGATTACCGATAATGGAACAGATGATCTTAATGTGGCTCTTTATCACGAAATGAAAAAGCAAAATGGCTACACTGAAGAAAGGATAATGCAGAAATGTAAGAGTCTGGAAAATGTACTATCGCCTCTAAAGGCAAAATGGAATTCAGATATGCTATACGAAGCAGGGTTTAAGAAGGTAGATATGTTCTGGAGATGCCTAAATTTTTGTGGATGGATTGCTATCAAATAGGGTAGCAAGTTCATATCAAAAGGAGGCAGGCTGATATGTCCAAAAATAAAGAAGAAATATGGGAACGCCAGTTAGGAGAATCTACACAGGCGTTTGAGGCATTCAAAATCTACCGAGATTTGGGACTGAAAAGGTCAAATAATGAAGTATGCAACCAGTTGTCAAAAAGTCGGCAGCTTATATCTCGTTGGAAATCAGTTTGGAATTGGGATGAGCGAGTAAGAGCTTATGATAACGCTTTAGAGAAAGAAGCTCATAAGGCAGCTATAAAGAATTTAAAAGATATGACAAATCGTCATATAAGGATTTCAGTGCAGTTGCAAAACAAAGCGTTAGAGGCACTCAATAGTATGAAAGTAGAAGACATGACACCAAGAGATATAAGAGAATATCTGAAACTTGCAACTGACCTTGAAAGATTAAATCGGATATCAGCCACTATTGAAAATGAAGCAGAAGCAGATCAAACAACCTCAATTGATATTTATATGCCTGAAAAGGAGGACATTTATGAGTAAAATTATAAAACCACAGAAAGGACCACAAGAAAAATTTCTAGCAACAAATGCTGATATTGCAATATATGGTGGTGCTGCCGGTGGAGGAAAGACATATGCACTCTTAATGGAACCTTTGAGGTACATATATATGAAAGGTTACAGAGCTGTTGTGTTTAGAAAAAACTACACGCAGATAAATACCTCTGGTGGTTTATGGGATGAGAGTACAAATATGTATCTTGGAATTTATGGTGCAGTGCCTACAAAAAGTCCTAAATACCGTTGGACATTTGCAAAAAAATCAATTCTATATTTCGATTATCTTGGAAGAGATGAGGATTTGAGTAGATGGCAAGGTTCACAGATAACATTTATAGGATTTGATGAACTTACACATTTTTCACAGCGTCAGTTTTTTTATATGATGTCAAGAAATCGTTCTATATGTGGAGTAAAGCCTTATATTAGAGCTACTTGTAATCCGGATGCTGATTCATGGGTTGCAAGCTTTATAACTTGGTGGATTGATCAAGACACAGGGTATCCTATTAAAGAGCGTAGTGGAAAAATTCGTTATATGGCAAGGATTAATGATGAAATCATATGGGGTAATACTATAGAAGAGCTTATTGCTCAGGATATAAATCCTTTAGATATTAAGTCTGTAACATTTATAGCAAGTACTTTACATGATAATAAAATACTTATGGAAAAAGATCCTGCATACATATCTAACCTAAAAGCATTGCCTATAGTTGAAAGAGAGCGTTTGCTGCATGGAAACTGGAAGATAAAAGCTGCTGCCGGTCTTTATTATCAAAGAACTCAGGTAACGATGATTGATGAGTTACCTAAGGACATTGTTCTTTGGTGTAGAGGTTGGGATTTAGCTGCAACAAGTGAAGATGAAAGTGGAGAGTCTGCTTATACAGCAAGTGTACTTATCGGTAAAAGAAGGTCCGGAAACTATGTCATTGCAGATGTAATAAATAAGAGGTTAAAGGCGGCAGAGGTTAGAAAGCTTATACAGATCACTTGCAAGACAGACAAAGCTAAGTATGGGAGAGTAGTTGAGAGACTTCCAAAAGACCCGGGACAAGCAGGAAAAGAACAAGCAGAAAGTTACTTAAAAATGCTTGCAGGATATTTAGTAAAGGCGATTGCAGAGAGTGGAAGTAAAGAGTCAAGAGCAGAACCACTAGCAGCACAGTGGCAAGGTGGAAATGTTGAAGTACTTACAGCTGAATGGAATGAAATGTATTTTAATCAAATGGAAAGTTTTCCGGAAAGTAAATTCAAGGACATGGTGGATGCAAGCAGTTCGGCATTTAATGAAATAGAGCATGGTGCTACATATTCAGTACCGGTAAGTAATGACAGTCTAAGTAAAAGCAGCTATTGGAGGAGGTGAGAAGATTGAAGGATATAAAAAACGGTGCAGAGTTAGGTAGGATAGGTCAAAGGAGATTTGGCGGAACAGTATATGAAGAATTTCTTCCAGAACTCCGAGGAAAAAAAGGAATAGCTGTCTACAGCGAGATGGCTGATAACGATGACATTATAGGTTCAATCCTCTTTGCAATAAAAATGCTTATAAGACAGTGTGATTGGAACATTGAGCCGGGAGGAGACTCCAAAAAAGACATAGAAGCAGCAGAGTTTGTTAAAAGCTGTATGAATGATATGCAAAATACTTGGATAGATACCATATCGGAAATACTATCATTTCTCACATACGGTTGGTCATTCCATGAAATAGTATACAAACGAAGATTAGGCAACAGCAAAGACAGTAAAAGTAAGTACATAGACGGTCTTATTGGTTGGAAAAAGTTACCGATAAGGTCACAGGAAACCCTGTGGCAATGGGAGTTTGATGAAGAAGATAACCTTTTAGCTATGACGCAATGTCCGCCACCTTCATATAGGCTTTGTACAATACCTATAAGTAAGGCATTACTCTTTAGGACTGAAATAAGAAAAGATAATCCTGAGGGGAGATCCATATTGAGGAATGCATATAGACCTTGGTATTTCAAAAGAAGAATTCAGGAAATAGAGGGGATAGGAATTGAAAGAGACCTTGCAGGACTTCCGGTACTTCATGCACCTGATGGAATTGATATATGGGATATTGAAAATCCTGAAAGCATAAGGATAAGGACAGAGCTTGAAAGCATGGTAAGGCGAATAAGGAGAGACGAAATGGAAGGGGTTGTACTTCCAACTGGATATACTCTCGAGCTTTTAAGTTCCGGCGGCTCAAGACAGTTTGATACAAATGCAGTTATAAACAGATATGATACAAGGATTGCAATGACCGTACTTGCAGACTTTATATTTCTGGGACACCAAAGCACCGGCAGCTGGGCATTAAGTTCTGATAAAACGGAACTCTTTGCAATGGCAAGCGGTGCTTTTTTGGATATTATATGTGAAACATTCAATAACCAAGGCATACCTTCCCTTATAGATATAAATGGTAAGCACTTTGAAGGTATTACCGACTATCCTAAGATGACACATGGGGATATAGAAGATATGGATATAGCCAAGGTATCTACTTTCATTAAGGATATGACAGGCATAGGAGCTTTAATTCCGGATGATGGACTTGAGGACTTCATAAGACAGATAGGGCATCTTCCTTCAAGGGTATCAGACACAAGAACTTCAAGTAAAGTAAGAGATAATCAAAGTACCGGATATCAAATGTTTACGGATAAAGACGATCAAAAAGATAAAGTAGGCATTGAAAATGATGACTTTGAAGTAGCTGAAGATGTAGTGCAAGCTGCTAAAAGGCGATTAGGAAGGTTGGAATAATGGCAATACTAATTAAAGCACCAAGCAGGATAAAGAAGCTAAAAGCAGGAAATGCAGAGGAGATACTAAGGAAACTTGAAAAGTATCTTGAAAGCGGCAGCAGCGTTCCGGTAAAAATATTAGGAAGGTTTTGGCAAGATCAAAGGGATGTGATTACATACAAGGAGCTTAGAGAAGCAGTTATCTCAGGAGAACTTACAGAGCAGATATTTAATGAATGGTCTAAGGACTATTCCATTTTGGTAAAAAATCATCTCTATGATATATGGAAAAAGGCAATGGAAGCAGGCTCAAGTAGTCAGCCCATTACTTTAGGACTTGCGGGCTATTCATTCAATACAGAGTCAGTGGCAGTCATCACATGGATGGAACAAAGAGGAGCTTTTCTTGCTACAAACTTATCCATGGAGCAAAAAGAGGCAATACAGGCTTTACTCATACAGTCGGTAAGGGAAAAGTATTCAGTGGATGAACTTGCAAGACTTATAAGACCTTGTATAGGACTTACGAAAGGACAGGCAAAAGCTAACTTAAGGTATTATGACAGCGTTGTAAACAGTCTTAAGGAGCAGCATCCCAAAATGAAGAAAGAAAGCATACAGAGAAAAGCAAGGGAAGCCGCTGCTAAATATGCATCAAGGCAGCATAAGCAAAGGGCTTTAACCATAGCACAAACAGAAATGGCTACAGCATATAATAAAGGTGCAGATGAAGGCATAAGACAGGCACAGGAACAAAACCTTTTAGGAGAAGTAAAAAAAAGGTGGTGTACCTCCGGTGATGACATGGTGTGCGAACAGTGCAAGGCTTTAGAGGGAACAGAAGTTTCCATGAACTCTACTTTTGCCATAAAAGGAGAAACTACAGGAGATAATCTCTTTCCTCCGGCTCATCCGAGGTGTGCCTGTGCGGTTGAATATATAGAGGCAAGTTGAATTTGATATTGATTTTTTCGATATCAAAAGAATTTATCAGATAAATAATTAAGGACATATTTTTACGATATGTCTTTTTTAATGCAAGAAAATATAAAGTCAGAAAGGAATGAATAACATGTTAAATGCATATGAAGCAGGAAAAAAATTATTATGTGGTAATTACAGTGAATTCACAATGACCGGTAAAGATTTTTTTGTAAAAAGAGGAAGATACCACAAAGTTCCCATTGTAGGAAGTATTATATACTTCTACATAAGGTCAAAAAGAAGAGTTGCTCATGTAGGAGCAGTTATAGATGTAAAAGACCTAGGAAAGGATAGATATAAAATAAAAACCAATGAAGGAAATACATCAAATGGTTCTAAACTGGATAGAAATGGCGGTACTGTAGCTATTAAAGAGTACACCTTTTCTATAAGTGAAGTTGGAGGTGGAAATCCTATAGATGGTTTTGGATATCCGGATTTTAATGACAATACCTGTACATTGGAAGAGTTTCTTGAAGTGTTGAACAATGAGATAGGATATGAGGAAAAAGCCTCAAACTCAAGACTTCAAGAAAAACACGCCAATGTAGGTAAAAATAACTACACAAAATATGGAGATTGGTATGGAGATAACGGTGCATTTTGGTGTCAACAATATATTTCATGGTGTGCTTACACAGCTTGCAAGAAACACTTAGAGAACATTAAGACAGGTTGGGAAAAGATTGAGGACAAATGGTTCTACAGATCCAATGGAACAATCGTAAAAGACCAATGGCTTAGTATATCAAATAGATGGTATGCGTTCGATGGAATGGGAAGAATGATTACCGGATGGTTTAAGAGTAACGATGATTGGTATTACTTAAACCCAAAAGATGGTGCTATGTTGTCAGGACAGTGGGTAGAACATGGTGAAAAACAGTATTACCTAACATATTCAGGAGTAATGGCTAAGAGTTGTTATGTGAAATCTAAAGTAACAGATAAATATTATTGGCTAGACAAGGATGGAGCATGGAATATAAAGTGTGATACATACGCACCAAATCTTAGTGATTATGAGTTAGCAATGTAACAGGTATATGAAAGGATTAAGGCTTTATCGTTATGAAAAAGTTTTTAGATATTATACAAAAAGAGACTAAAAGTGCGACTAAAGAGACTAAAGACTCAAGTGTAGTTAAAGGAATAGTTGCAATAACAAAGTCTGATGATGAAAAAATGCTTGCCTTCGGTTGGGCAAATGTATCTATTTCTACTGAAGGTGAAGTAGTTGAAGACTTGCAAGATGATATTATAGAACCTGAAGAGCTTGAAACTGCTGCCTATAGGTTTGTTGAATTCTATAGGGAGGGCGGAGAAATGCATGAAGAAAAAGGGAAAGCGGTCCTTGTTGAAAGTGTGGTTTTCACCAAAGAAAAGATGGAGGCTATAGGCATTCCTGAAGGAACTCTTCCGGTCGGATGGTGGATAGGATTTAAGGTCTTGGATAAAGATGTATGGGAAAAGGTGAAAAACGGAGAATATCCCATGTTTTCTATTGAGGGGACGGCAAAAAGAATAGAAGTTTAATTATTGTTATCAGTATACAGATAACTAAAGTTAAAGGTAATTAGAAACGGCATCCTGATGGGTGCTGTTTTTGTTTATAAAGATTTATGAAAGGGGTAAATGGATGGCAACAAAATTAAAGGACCTTAGAATTACAAATGTTGACTTTGTGGATGCCGGAGCTAATCCTGAAGCATATATCAGATTAACCAAGCGTAATGACATGGAAACTACAGTATCAACTCCGGAGGATATGATCAATAATCCTAATTTTTGGAAACGCATGGTTAATGCTATTGCAAAGGCTTTTCATCAAGAAAAAGAAACGGAAAGAGTACAGGAGGTCATAGAGCCTGAAAGTATAGAAAAAAGCGAAGCTGTAAGTTTTAATGACAAGTTCAGTGAATACAAAAATCGCAAGATATGTGATGAGATCTGGGATGTGTGTTATGCACTTCAGACTTCACTTTGTTCGATTGTAAATGATGATGAACTTGATACCGTAAATGCGTTGTCTGCAATGAATGAAAGTCTTAATGACTTTATGGAAGTTGCAAATGGTGCAATTAAAAAATGGTGTAGCGGTAAAACCGCTGACATCGTAAATAATGAATTGGAAGTTACTACAACTGAACTTGAAATGATGAAGTCTACAAAAGCAAGACTTGAGGAAATTATTGAAAAGTCGGTTGTTGTTACTGATAAGAAAATAAATACCGTTATCACGAAAGGAGAAACAGATAGTATGAAGATTGATAAGAGTAAGCTTAATGAAGCTGAAAAGGTATTGCTTGATTCCATTATGAAAAAGTGTGGAATAGAAGTTGAGGATGACTCTACTGCAGCGCAAGGAGATATAACAAAGGGAATTGGAAGTCAAGGTCAGGCTACAAACCCTATAACAGATATATCTTCTACAGCTACAACTTCCATATCCGGAACAAATGAGGGTGATGATATCTATAAGGGAGTCAGTCCTGCAATAAGAGCAGAGATTGAAGCTCTTAAGAAATTCAAAGAGGATGCCGAAGAAAGGGAACTTGGCGAGATTGCAAAGAAGTATGAAATTATCGGTAAAAAGAAAGAAGAACTGGTACCGGTTCTCAAAAATCTTAAAGCTGCAGGTGGTACAGCTTATGAAGACATGATTGCAGTTTTGGACTCTGCCGTAGATGTTGTTGAAAAATCAGGTATATTTACCGAAATAGGTAAATCAGGAGCAAATACAGGCAGTGTAAGTGGTGATGCATGGGTAAGAGCGGAAACTAAGGCAATTGATATCATGAAGTCAAAAAACATAACCAAGGCTCAGGCTCTTGATGAAGTACTTAAGAATGACCCTGAGCTAGCAGCAGAATGTGAAAAGGAGGAATAATTAATGGCAACTTATTTAGGAACAAGTATAAATAACAGTCCCACACTTGTATTTTCTGCAAAGGAAAGAATAGAAAAAGTACAAGGCTTAGCACTTATGCTTGATGGTGGCGAGCTTAAGAAGCCTACTGTCGGAGCAAATGTAATAGGTATAGCACTCTTTACAAACGATGAAACTGTTAATGCAGGTGATGAAGTAACAGTACAGATAAAAGATATAGGAAAGTGGATTGCAGGAGGTGCAATAGCAGTGGGTGATGAACTTACTACTAATGTAGACGGTAAAGCTATAAAAGCAACAGTAGGAAACTTTATTACAGGTATAGCACTTACAAAAGCAACAGCAGCAGGAAGTGTAGTACAGGTACAGATAGTTAAAGCCGGATATAAGGCTTAATAGCAAGGAGGTATTTAGTAAATGAGTATAAGAGATATAAACAGTGCATCACAGATTGCAGCTAGAATTTCCAAGGGCTGGAAACCTAACAGGTATCTTACAAATATGAGTATGGCATATTTTGCAGACCCTAAAGATTATGTAGCAACAAGTATATTCCCAATATGTCCGGTGGATTTTTCAACCGGATATTTTTATGAGTTTCTAAAAGGAGATTTGGCAAGGGATAATGTTTCAAGAAAGCCGGAATTTGGTAAGGTTACTCCTGCAAAGATGGGTCATGTTGACAACACATATAAGTGTATGGTGGATCAGGTGATTGTAGGAATTGACCAGATAGGAGCGGTCAATTATCAAAGAGCAGGAACACCGGCTTCAATAGATCCTAGAAGAAGTAAAATTCGTTTTGTAACAGAGCAGATGCTGTTACACCTTGACATATTGTTTGCAAAGAACTATTTCAGAACAGGTATATGGGCAAATGAATTTACCGGAATATCCTCAGGTACTCCAAGTGCAACACAGTTTCTTAAATTTACGGATGCAAACTTTGACCCTGTAGGCTTTTTTGATAAAAGAAAAAGAGATATCAAACTTGCAGGAAGGCGTATGCCTAATAAATTAAGCCTCGGATATGATGCTTTTAATGCATTAAAGAAGCATCCTGACATACTTGAGCGTGTGAAGTATACAGGAAGTTCAGCAAATCCGGCTATTGTGAATGAAAATGTACTTGCACAGATACTCGGATTTGAAGAAGTAAAGGTTCTTGAAGCTACTTACAATGCAGCAGAGGAAGGACAAAATGATGACATGAAGTTTGTATGTGAGTCAAGCGGTGCTTTGATAACATATACAACTAATGCTCCTGCAATTGATGAGCCTTCAGCAGGATATATTTTTACATGGGATATGCTTGGAAACGGTAACTTTATGGCAACAGACCAGTTTGAAGGAGAGGGCGGTACTCATTCAGAGTTTATTGAAGGACTTATGTCAACGGACATGAAGAAAACTTCAGATGATTTGGCTTGCTACCTTACGGCATGTGTCTAATCTTATGAAAGAAGGTAAGTCATGAGCTATATATGCAGAAAAACTTTAACTATCTCCGGGGTTTTGTATAACCCCGGAGACATTATAGAGGACGGTGTTATTTTACCGGACAGAATAAGGTCCTTAAAAACAATCGGCATGATCAGTGAAATGGGAGAACATGCAGATATACCTGCTGCAAAGCCCTCGGGCATATCAGTTTCAGAAGATACAAATACCATTGACAATACCATTGACATATCTGTAAAGGTGGAAAAAGGGTATATTGAACTTCCAATGACAGCAGAGGAAATCAAGAAAGTATTTTCCGTTTTGCAGATGAATAACACAGACAGTGTTAATTCAATTAAAGAGATTGAAAGTGAAAATGTTCTTATTCTCATTCATGCAATTGATGGCAGGAAATCAGTCCAAAATGCAGCAAAAGAGCGTGCAGGTATAATAAATTCAATTGAAGGTGATAAAACATCAGGTGAGAGCCATGGTGAAGAAATAAAGGATACTAAGACTTCTACAAAGCAATAAAGGAATAAGGAGGTGGTTTTATGCCCGAACCAAGTTATACATATCTTCCCGGTGATATTTCAGGCAAAACCGTAAGCAGAATGAGGTTTGAACTTGGAGACACGATGGTTGAAGGCAGGTCAGATACCGCTGCACTTACAGATGAAGAGATACAGGTGGCAATAGATTTGCATCCCAAGAGATGGAAGAAAGCTAAGCTTATGTTGCTTGAGAGCCTGTACAGAAGATTTGCTTATGAAGTGGATACAAAAACAGGACCTCTCACTTTAAGCCTTCAGGAAAGGGCTGTGATGTGGCGAGAAGATTACTTGGCTCTTAAGAAAGAAATAGGTCTTGAAAACGGTTCAATCCCTTCATTTACCGGAGATAATAATAAACCACCGTACTTTTATACAGGTATGCAGGAAAATACGAGGTCTAAATAATCATGAGTATGAGTAATGTAAGACTGATGTATTTAAGACCCGGAAACCTTTTCAAAGAATTCATAATAGAAAGTACCGAGCAGGAAGTAAGCAGTACCGGCAGAGTAGTAAACAAACATAAGGGGGATGGAACAAATACACTTAAAGGTTGTCTTGCACAGGCAAATGACAGCGATATATCCAAGCACAGTGTTCCTGATCATGTTGTCACACATACTATAGTTCAAAAAGGTATTCAAAGGGCAAAAAGAACGGATAAGCTCATACTTGGAGATAGGGTCTTTTA
>ERZ772766.1771-NODE-1771-length-11265-cov-15.608831_pt1 | contig 11265 bp, 10 predicted proteins | sample MGYA00511379_ERZ772766 | MGnify/ENA primary metagenome ERZ772766 (study PRJEB29015, sample SAMEA2737895) | human oral metagenome | biome: human oral; feature: human-associated habitat; material: dental | place: China | collected 2116 ...
ATGGCTATGTGGCTGATGATTATCGGATTGACTATCTGGCAGCCCATGTCAAGGCTATGCGAGAAGCCATCAATGAAGATGGCGTGGTGCTGTGGGGCTACACGACCTGGGGCTGTATCGACCTGGTATCAGCCGGAACTGGCGAGATGAAGAAGCGCTATGGCTTTATCTATGTGGATCGAGACAATGAAGGAAAGGGGACACTCAAGCGTTCCAAGAAGAAATCCTTTGACTGGTACAAGGAAGTCATCGCGACTAACGGAGCGTCTGTAAACTAAATTAGCACTCGATCAGGAGGACTCTTTCGCTTGATCGAGTGTTTTCTGTTTATTTGATATTGACGAAGGTCCCTTTATTTGATAGGCTAGAGGAATAGAAATGATTTGGAGTTCAAAGGAAAAAGGGGTAAGGCAAGTGGCACGGGTTTTATTAATCGAGGATAATAATGATATCCAAGAAATTTTATACAGTCTCTTAAGTGAAGACCATGAGGTCCTTCAGGCTTTTTCAGGTACAGAAGGGCTGCGGCTCTTCCAGCAAGAAGCCATTGATTTGGTCCTTCTCGATATCATGCTTCCTGGGAAAAATGGCGATCAGGTCCTGGAGGAGATCCGTTTGCAGAGTCAAGTGCCGGTCATCATGATGACCGCTCTTGGAGACAAACACCTCATTAGCCAGTATCTCCTTGCAGGTGCTAATGATTATATCGTCAAGCCCTTTAATCTGGACGAAGTGGCAGCTCGGGTAACGGTGCAGCTGAGAAATAACAATACTCCGGCACAGGAACCTCCATCATCGAAAAAGCTGACTTTTAAAAATCTGGTCCTGAACCCAGAAACCTTTGAATTGGAGTCTGGAGAATATACGCTTCGCTTGGGCAAAAAAGAATTTCAAATTTTTGAGACCTTACTGGCGCATCCAAAGAAGATTTTTACCAAAGAAGAGTTGTATGAAGCGGTCTGGGAAGAAGTTTATCTGCCTGGAGACAATACGCTCAATGCCCAGTTGAGCAACCTCCGAAAGAAAATTGCTCAGCTCGATCCTAATGAGGACTATATTGAAACCGTCTGGGGCTTGGGAGTTCGCTTGAAAGGAGACAAGTAATGTGGGGATTGGTTCTAGTTCTAGTCGTCCTTGTCCTTCTCTTTGGACTGGGTTACCTTCGCCTACTCTCTGCTCTCAAAGATTTGCAGGAGCAAATTCAAAAGAAGCTCCAAAATGGGAGTGGGGTACGGTTGACCTCTCAGGTCTCAAAAAAAGAATTGGTTGCCTTGACCAAGCAGGTCAGTGATCTCTTTGATCAGATCGAGCGGACCAATCGGATTGCGTTTCAAGAGAAGAAAACCTTGGATATGGCCATCAGTAATATTGCTCACGATATTCGGACACCTTTGACCATTGCTTCGGGCTATACCCAACAAATCATCAAAGGAGGGACGCAAGAAGAGGAAAAACTGAAGAAAATTGCTTCCAATCTTCAAGTAGTCTCAAAACGTCTGGAATCTCTCTTGGAGTACAGACGCTTGATGGAGGGAGCCATCCAGCCTCGGCTTTCAGACGTTAATCTCAGCCAAGTGCTAACCCAGCAGTTATTCCAGTATTATGATAGCTTGTCTGAGGCGGGGATTGCCTTAGAAGTAGAGTTAGAAGAACATCTCCATTATGCTACTGATCTTGAACTTTGGGAGCGCCTCTTGCAAAATATGCTCAGCAATGTCCTCAAGCATGGGAAGGAGCAGGCACGTTTGACCCTGATGTCGGACACGGACACGATTCGGGTCGAGCTGCGCAATATTGTGCAACAACCGATTCAGCATTTAGACCAACTGGCTAGTCGATTCTACTCAGAAAATCTATCGGATACAGAAGAGTCTTCTGGTTTGGGTCTCTACATCATTCAAAATTTTGTAGAGATCTTAGGGGGAGACTTGCAACTGGCAACGGAGGCAGACTGGTTTATCTTGACCATTACACTAAGAAAAAAGGCTTGAGCAGTGCTCAAGCCTTTTTGTTATAAATCTTTGTGTTTAAACGTAGCTAGTCCTAGGAAGCCGAAAACAAGTATGAAACCAAGGGCAATCGAGAGGGTGTTGTTTGTTGCTATCGTACTTTGGACCATGGAATATTGGAATTCCAAGTTTAGATAGTGGAGAAGATCAATGTCTTTAAAGAAGAGCGCAGGAAGGCTTAAGAAGATATTTCCAATGAAGTAGCCAACGAAGGCCAAGGTGATGGATTGGCTGGCATAAAGGAGGAAGGAAATGATGCTGACCCAAGCCAGGGTGGAGAGGAACTGAATCAGCACGGTTAGTCCAAAATGAGCAAGGAAGTGCTCAGGCATGGTCCCGATTCCATTGTAGAGGGTCGCGAGCAAGAAGACAAGACCATAAGAAACAAGGAATTGGAAGAGAGCAATGGTCAGGACAACTGCACTTTTGGCAAAGTAGTAGCTGGTGCGCGAAACGCCGTAGGCCAGACTATTCTTGTATAAGTTTTGCGTTAAGTCTGTTCCCAGGACCAAGGTGATGACAATAATGGTAAAGAGGATGGTCACACTGATGCTGGCGGAGTAGTTGGTCAAGGCTTTAAAGCCCGTCCAAACTTCTGTCGCTTGGGGTAATTTGGATTCCGTATTGACGCCGACGTGACCGGTAGCACCAAAAATGACTCCAGACAGGATGTTGAGAACGAGAATGGCTTCTGTAATCCAAAAACCTTTGGAGCGAAAAAGTCTATAAAAATCTGCTTGAATGGTATGCAACATGATAAATCTCCTAAATGAAATGTGTGGGATAAGTAAAACAGGAAGACGGTGCTTTGGCTAGTCTACCAAGTCCGTAAAGAATTTCTCCAGATCTTGGCGGGCATAGTAGATTTCGTCCACATCAATATCTGCTTGAACGAGAGCTTTGACAATGACTTTAATATCGTGAGTTTGTCCGAAAATATGGATTTCTCCATCCTTATCGATGACTTTGATACGGTGATGGAGTTGATCTTGAATCAGTTGACTCGCAAGGGCTAGCTGGCTAGTCTTGAGGATGATGTAATCTTCTCCTTGTTCTTCGAATTCAGCCTTGCTAATTTCTTTGATCAGGCGTCCTTGGTCGACAATGCCAAAACGATTGGCAACCAGATAGAGTTCAGAGAGGATGTGACTGGAAATGAGGATGGTCATGCCGAGTTCATCGTTGAGTCGCTTGATCATCTGACGGAACTCCTTGATTCCGACCGGATCAAGGCCATTGATGGGTTCATCTAGAATGAGGAAGTCGGGCTTGGCAATGAGCGCGATGGCAATTCCCAACCGTTGTTTCATCCCCAGTGAAAAATCACGGAATTTCTTCTTACCAGTATTATTCAGGCCCACATAGTTCAGGGTTTCTTTGATGACCTGGTCAGGATTTGGGATATGGCGTGCCTTGCAATAGTAGACCAGATTTTGATAGGCAGTCATATGCTTGTGAGCCACGGGACTCTCGATGACGGATCCGACACGTTTCAGAGCTTGCGTCCATTGGGAGCGATTTGAAGAAGAAAAGAGGGAGACGCTTCCGTCAGTTTCTTGAATCAGCTGGGTGATGACCTTGATGAGGGTGGTTTTCCCAGCTCCGTTCTTACCGATGAGGCCGTAGACATCGCCTTTGCGAATAGTCACATTCACATCATTAAGGGCGTATTGTTGACCAAATTTTCTACTCAAATGGGAAATTTCTAATACTTTTTCCATGGTTTTCTCCTTCGTCCAAATGACTAGTTGTTTTCTTTACACTCTTAGTATACAGCTTGCTTTTCAAATAACTATCAAGCAATTCTAAAATATTTCTAAAAAAAACGACTAACCTTTTAAAAGTTAGTCGTTACTTGTAGTTTAAGTTTTCTAGAGGCTTTCCTTAAGTGAGTACGGACGTCAGCGAACTTCGAAGAAGTTCCATGACTTAGTTTTGAACCTAAAGTTTCAAAACTCCCGAGTCCTTGAAATATCACTATTTCAAGGACTTTTCTCACGGCGGAAAGCCTCAAGGTATTCATGAGTAACTTTAGAAAATAAACATTTCTTTAAATTTCTTGATTTTTTAAGTTATGTAACTTGAAAAAATACTTTTTCTACATTAAGAGGCACTGTTTTTTAAGGTAGCCTCTTCATTTTTAAATTCACCAACAAACTCCTTGATGGCTTGCGCTAGTTCATTGGGTTTCTGAGTATTAAGTGTATGGCCTCCATCTGCGATTTCTTGATAGTGACCTTTGGCCAGAAGATTTGCCAACTTTTTCGAAGAAGCCTGATTGGCCCCATCTTTGCTGCCACAAATCACTAAGCTAGGGAGAGGACAAGTTTTAGCAGTATCGGTTAGATTGAGGGTTTTTAATTCGGTAAATATTTGCAACATGTGCTGTTTATTGGCGCCCTGCTTTTCAAAGACATGCTTGGGAATCAGACGAAAAAGGAGAATTTGGAGCCTATAGAGGAGATTGGTGTTGAGTTTGTATTGCGTCCCTGAAAGCACCAAGCCCTTGAGTTGTGGCAAGTCTTAACTGGAGAGATCGAGATCGAGAACGCCTCCCAGTGAGAGTCCGACCAGCATAAAGGGTTCGCTTTCTTGTTGGAGGTACTCCGTCAATCTTTCTTTGGCCTCCTGGTAGCTTTCGCTTGGATGGGAGAAAATAGCAAAAGATTCAGAATGCAAGGAGGAAAGTGCATCTTGGACTTTTTGCCAAGAGTGAGCATCCTGCCCTAGGCCATGTAAAAAAATAAGTTTCATTATGAGTCCTTTCTTGTAAAATCGAGTTCGTAGAGACCACGAAGGGCATTGCAGGCATAGACTCTGTCAGCAAGTTCTAAATCCTTCAGCGTCAAGAGTTTTTCTTCCACCTGCTGGGTCTTAAGAAGATGGCGCCGATAAATGCCATCGAGTAAGGGGAGGTGAGCTGGTGGGGTATAGAGCTTACCCTTGATTTCTAGGATGAGATTGCCAATGGTCGTTTCTAACAAACTGCCATCAGGCAGATAGAAGATCTGCTCGTGATGTTTAGTAGCTAAATGATTTCGCTGACTAGTCTTGAAATAAGTAAATGGCGTCGCTAAATCAAGCTTTTGTTCGGTCAATTGGGCCTGCAGATAGCTAGCTGGCAAGTCTGTTAACTCGGTGATCGTCAGTTGGAAGCTTCCGTTTTTCTGCAAGGCAATGCGACAACGGTAGTCAAGGCTAGGATCTAAATGAGTGAGCTCTTCTTGAAGGTCGTTCAGGAGTTTTGGCTCATTAAAAGGATAGGCAAAGTAGCGGCTGGCCTCTCTCAAACGGGCCAGGTGTTGCTCCAGAAAGGTTAGCTCTCCTTGGTGGATACGACCGGTCGTCAGGAGCTCGAAGCGGGGCTCTTGTCGGTAGAGGACGGCCGATTTTTGCTTGGTTTCCTGGTATTCAGCTTCCCATTTGCTGTCCCAAGTGATGCCACCTCCCACGCCATAGATGGCTTGATTTCCCTGCATTTGAAGGGTCCGGATAGCTACATTAAAAATCCGTTTACCTTTTGGAAGAAGAATCCCAATCGTACCACAGTAGACGCCTCGAGGAGCAGTCTCTGTCTGTTGAATAATTTCCATAGTGGAGATCTTCGGTGCGCCTGTGATGGAGCCACAAGGAAAGAGGGCCTGAAAGGTTTGGACTAGGTCGACTTCGGGGCGTAAGCGACTTTCAATAGTCGACGTCATCTGCCAAACGGTGGAATATTGCTCAACCTGGCAGAGACGGGTCACCTGCTCACTTCCAATTTCCGAAATCCGATTCATGTCATTGCGGAGGAGATCCACAATCATCATGTTTTCCGCTCGATTTTTGGGATCGGCTTCTAGCCAAGCAGCTTCCTTGAGGTCAGCTTGGTTGGTGAGACCTCGACGAGTAGTCCCTTTCATGGGGCGCGTGGTCAATAGACGATCTTCTTGTTCAAAAAAGAGCTCAGGACTAATGGAGAGGATGGCGACATCATCGTGCTGGATGAAGGCATTGTAATGGGCCTTCTGCTCCACCACTAGTCGGTTGTAGATGGCCAAAGGATCAGCCTCTAGCTCTTGAGAAAGCTGGACGGTGTAGTTGACTTGGTAGGTGTCTCCCTGGCGGATATGGTGATGGATGGTCTTGATCGCTTCTTGATAGGCAGGAGCCTCGACCTCTTCCTTCCAATTGGCTGGAAGGTCCACAGCTTCATAATCCTCTGGGAAAGGAAGGGTTTCTACTTTCTCGTGGATGGTGAAATAGAGGAGATACTCTCCCATGAGAGGTGCTGGATGGACGGCTAATTTTTTCTCAAAAGCAGGGGCGGCTTCATAGCTGACATAGCCAACAGCATAGAAACCAGCCTCCTGGTAGTCCTCAACTTCTCTCAAAAGAGCTTCTACCTGGTCGAGGTCTCTCGTTTTTAATTCCTTTATGGGTTCGGTGAAAAGCTGTCGCAATCCAAGTTCTTTAAAATCAATCATTGTTTGTTTATGCATGCTTTGAGTATATCAAAATTAGAGGGAAAAAGGTAGATAAGGATCCAAAGATTCCTTGCTCAAGCTTGTCTTTCATGCTAAAATAACCATAGAATCTGCATTGGCAAGGAGTAGGACCATGAAAAAGAATTCCCTCTATAACACCTCCAGTATTAGTCTTTTTCAATACCTCTTTGCGATTGCAGTGATTATGGTGCATAGTGGTCGCTTAACTTCTTATGAGCCGGTTCATTTTACACTAAAGAGCATCCTGGGAAGGCTGGCGGTGCCATTTTTTATCGTCTGCGCTAGCTTTTTCCTCAAGCAATCACTAAGGGATCAAGGAAAATGAAGGCTTATCTGGTCAGAATCGTAAAAACCTATTTATTTTGGAGTTGTGTCTATCTCCCTTATGCTTGGCTCTTTTTTTCTAGTCTCAACCTCCCAACCTCTCTCTTTCCAGTTGGTGTCCTCATTGCTTTGCTTTATCTGGGGATGTTCTACCAACTCTGGTATATCCCAGCCTTTTTGCTGGGCTTGTTTTTGGTCAATTACCTGGTCAAACGCCTAGGCATGGTATGGGCAGGTTTGATCACCTTGCTTCTTTACTGCTGGGGTTGATCGAGACCTATTCAGCTTATCTGGATACTACGAGTCTTCTCAAGGGTTACCAGCTCTACAGTAATTTATTTTTCACAGCGCGAAATGGGCTCTTTTACACACCAATATTTATCTATATGGGTTACTATCTGTTTGATAATTTTCATTCACAAAATTTTAGGGTTCACCGTTGGCAAAAGCTTGCTCTGGCTTTTGGCTTACTCTGTTTAGAAGGTATCATTGTTTTTCAAAATGAAGGAATGAATAAGAACTTTTTCTTTCTCCTTCCCTTTGTCACGGTCTATTTGGTCAATGCTTGCCTAAAATCGTCCTTTCTAAAAACCTATGACTTACAGTATTTGAAACAGATGAGTGTGGCGCTTTACTTTTCGCATCCAATCTTCATCGAGTGGACTCGCTATGGCTTTAGCAATCTCCCTCTCTCTTATCCAGATAAGGGAAAGCTGATTTTTGTGGTGGCCTTGTTTGGAAGCCATCTCTTTGGAGTGGTCATGCTTTCTTATCACTATAGGCAAAAAGAAAGGAAGAATCGAGGTTTTAAAAAGGGAGGTCTCGAAAGAGACTTTCTTTTTTACCTTAAGGAAGACTTATAAAACAACTAAGAGTTGCTATTCCTTTCAACTTAGGTTATGATGTAAGGGATTACAAGCGAAATCAAAAAGGAGAAACACATGGAGAAAAAATGGTGGCATGATGCTGTGATTTATCAAATCTATCCCAAGAGCTTTTTAGATAGCAATGGGGATGGAATCGGTGACCTCAAAGGGATTACCAGTAAATTGGATTATTTGGAGAAGTTAGGCATTACAGCCATTTGGCTGTCGCCTGTTTACCAAAGTCCTATGGATGATAACGGCTATGATATCTCAGATTACGAGGATATTGCTTCCATCTTTGGGACTATGGAAGATATGGAAGAATTGATCGCAGAAGGCCATAAACGCAAGATCAAAATCATCATGGACTTGGTGGTCAACCATACCTCTGATGAGCATGCTTGGTTTATCGATGCGCGTGAAAACCCAGACAGTCCAAAGCGGGATTTCTATATTTGGCGGGATGAGCCAAATGGCATCATTTCTGCTTTTAGTGGTTCTGCTTGGGAATTCGATAAGGCCTCTGGTCAATACTATCTGCATAACTTTAGTAAGAAGCAACCAGACCTCAACTGGGAAAACCAGGAGCTTCGTCATCAGATTTATGACATGATGAATTTCTGGATTGACAAGGGAATTGGTGGCTTCCGTATGGATGTCATCGATATGATCGGCAAGATCCCAGATCAGGAAATCATCAGCAATGGTCCCATGCTCCATCCTTACTTGAAGGAAATGAATCAAGCCACCTTTGGAGACAAAGATTTGCTTACAGTGGGAGAAACTTGGGGGGCGACACCTGAGATTGCCAAGCAATATTCCAATCCGAAAAATCAAGAATTGTCCATGGTCTTTCAATTTGAACACATCGGGCTTCTATTTCAAGAAGGTCAGCCTAAATGGCACTATGCGAAGAAGCTCAATGTTCCTAAGTTGAAAGAAATCTTCAATAAGTGGCAGATAGAACTGGGCATGGGCGAAGGCTGGAACTCCCTCTTTTGGAACAACCATGACCTTCCTCGTGTTGTTTCTGCCTGGGGAGATGACCAATCCTACCGGGTGAAGTCCGCTAAGGCTTTAGCCATTCTTCTTCATTTGATGAGAGGGACCCCTTATATCTATCAGGGAGAAGAGATTGGTATGACCAACTATCCATTTGAAAGTTTAGACGAAATTGAGGATATTGAGTCCGTCAACTATGCCAAGGAAAGTCTAGAAAAGGGAGTAGACCTCGACACCATTATGGACCAGGTCCGACATATTGGCCGGGACAATGCTCGGACTCCGATGCAGTGGTCCAACCAGCCACAGGCTGGTTTTACGACCGGTCATCCTTGGCTAGCAGTTAATCCAAACTATCAGAAAATCAATGTAGAAGCGGCTTTGGCCGACTCCTCATCCATTTTTTATACCTATCAGCAATTGGTTGCTCTCCGTAAGGAACAAGACTGGTTGATTTCTGCGGATTTTGAGCTACTAGATACAGCAGATCAAGTCTTTGCTTACCAACGGGTAGATGGGGACCAACGCTATTTGATTGTGGTCAATCTGTCTAGTCAAATCCAGAGTTTTGAACTGGAGGAAGACTACCAGTCTGTCCTCATTAGCAATACGGAAGTAGAGCAGGTCAAACTGAAGAAGGTATTGGAGCCTTGGGATGCTTTTTGCGTGCAACTAACTAGAGCATAAGTTCCTACTAAAAAGAAGCGGATAGCTTCTTTTTTTGTTTTTGAGGAGACTAAGACTGACGAATGGGAGGGGTCTTGTTCTGTCTGGTAGAGAGCTTATAGTTATTTTTTATAAGGGCTATTAGTTCTGGTGAATGGCAAGAGGTGAAACCCCTTGATCTATAAGGTTATAGTTTCTGGCTATATCGTAAACCATTGAAAAGCAATTATACAGAAGGTGCTTCTTCTGATAAGATAGACTCAACTTGAATTTTTGGAGGACAAAACATGTCAACTACAATTATCGGATTCCCTCGTTTGGGTGAATTCCGCGAACTAAAATTTACAACTGAAAAATATTTTAGAAATGAAATTACAGCTGAAGATTTGTTGGGTGCTGCAAAAGAATTGCGTGCCAAACACTGGAACATTGTCAAAGAAAAAGGCATCACTGAAATCCCATCAAATGATTTTTCACATTATGACAACTTCCTAGATGCAGCTTTCCTTTTCAACGTAGTTCCTGAGTCGGTTCAAAATTTGGACTTGTCTGACCTTGAACGCTACTTCGCTTTGGCGCGTGGTTACCAAGGTGAAAAAGGGGATGTGCGTGCTCTTCCAATGAAGAAATGGTTTAACACAAACTACCACTACATCGTTCCAAAATTTGAAAAAACAACAGAAGTCAAATTGGCTGGTCACAAGATTTTTGATGAGTACCAAGAAGCCAAAGAATTGGGTCTTGACACTCGCCCAGTTGTGGTTGGACCATTCACTTTCCTTCAATTGTCAGACTTTGAAGAAGGCGTGAAAGCAGAAGACTTTGTAGATAGCTTAGTGGCTGCTTACCAAGATGTTTTTGCGAAATTGGCAGAGCTTGGTGCAACTCGTATCCAACTGGATGAAGCAGCTCTTGTCAAAGACTTGACAGCTGAAGAAAAAGCACTCTTCTTAAACCTCTACAACAAACTCTTGGCTGACAAAAAAGGTCTTGAGGTCTTGATCCAAACTTACTTTGGTGACGTGCGTGACATCTACGCTGACCTTGTGAACTTGCCAGTAGATGCAATCGGTCTTGACTTCGTTGAAGGTAAGAAAACTCTTGAACTCGTTAAAGGTGGTTTCCCAGCTGATAAGACACTCTATGCAGGTATCGTCAATGGTAAAAACATCTGGCGCAACAACTACGAAAAGAGCTTGGCTGTTCTTGAGCAAATCCCAGCTGAAAACATCGTCTTGACAAGCTCATGTTCGCTGCTCCATGTGCCATTTACGACTGCTAACGAAGAATTTGAACCAGCAATCTTGAACCACTTTGCCTTTGCGGTTGAAAAATTGGAAGAACTTCGTGACTTGGATGCTATCCGCAATGGTCAAGGTGTAGAAGCTCTTGCAGCTAACAAAGAACTCTTTGCGACTGAACGTGTGGGTGAAAATGCAGAACTTCGTGCGCGCATTGCAGGATTGACAGACGCTGACTACACTCGTTTGCCAGCCTTCGCAGAACGCGAAGCCATCCAAGATGAAGCCTTTAAACTTCCAGCTCTTCCAACAACAACAATTGGTTCATTCCCTCAAACTAAGGAAGTTCGTGCCAAACGTTTGGCCTTCCGTAAGGGTGAGTTGTCAGCAGAAGACTATGACAAATTCTTGGCAGAGCAAATTGACGAATGGATCAAATGGCAAGAAGAAGTTGGATTTGACGTGCTGGTACACGGTGAGTTCGAGCGTAACGACATGGTTGAGTACTTCGGTCAAAACTTGTCAGGTTACCTCTTCTCTAAGAATGGTTGGGTACAATCATACGGTATGCGTGGGGTGAAACCACCAATCATCTGGGGTGATGTCACTCGTCTCAACCCAATCACTGTCAAATGGTCTAGCTACGCACAAAGCCGTACTGACAAACCTG
>ERZ772766.1775-NODE-1775-length-11252-cov-6.396535_pt1 | contig 11252 bp, 12 predicted proteins | sample MGYA00511379_ERZ772766 | MGnify/ENA primary metagenome ERZ772766 (study PRJEB29015, sample SAMEA2737895) | human oral metagenome | biome: human oral; feature: human-associated habitat; material: dental | place: China | collected 2116 ...
CCGGTGGGGCTGGGGGCGAAACGGGTTTTGATTGTCATGTTGTTTCCAATATTTAACATAAAAAGAAGAGCGCAGACGCCTTGTCTGCCGCTCATGTTTAAAAAAGTCGAAAATTTAAAGGTGTTTTCCCAATATGTTTACACGGTAAACCTATCCGGCACCGACCCTGCCATCAAACACCCGCGCCCGGACCCTCTTCCTGTTCACGCTTTGCCGTCCGTTCTTTCTCCGCCCGATCTGCATAAAACGCCCTGCGCGGTGCGATCACGCGCTCTTCCAAGTACCCCGTAGACTCCGAAGAGAGACCCTTCATCATGTGGGTAGCCAGAAACAACATGGACAACTCCGCTTCACGCGGCAATACCGCATTCGGATCGGCTCCGCTCCAGCCCTGCACCCACCGGTCGGATTCCCGGATGAATCCTTCCAGGGCCTCGCCCCCGGCTTCCAGGCAATTGACCCGCCTTTCGTTGTGGAGCTTCTCGTCCGGCGTCGGGAAACCGCCCGAATACAGCTTTTCTTCGACCCATTTGTTTCCCGGCGCGTCTTCAAACTCTGATTCCCGCGCAATTTCCGACGCTTTCATCCTGACCACTCCGATTCCGTTAGGGTAGGCCAAATATCCGGCCAGGTCGTCGTAGTTTTTGCGCAAAGTTCGATATTCTTCCGTATCCGGCAGGACGCCGGCCGGCGCGTAGAACGGACAGGAATTGTCGCGCACGATGCGCATCGGAACCCCGTCCAGTTTATTTCCGCCCGCCTCAAAAGGCAGGTCTATTTTCCGGAACAGGGCGTCCGACAGTATTTTCGGACCAAAACACATCCAGGCATACAGTTGTTCGCGCAGACGATCCTTTTCCTCGTCGTTGCGCGCCGTCAAATCCATGAACGTCCGCCCCCTTTCTTTGCTGAACGTCAGGGGCATCAACAGGCGGACGCCGCCACCACCCACCGTGACCACAGGCTCCGGAACGGCCGCGCTTTCCCTTGCGTCGAAAAACGCCCCCACCGCTTTGCCGGTGCGCATTTTTTCAGCGAACTCAAACAGTTTCGGTTGTTTTTCCTTCAGTAGTTTCGCCACTGCAATGGTGGCTTCCACGTCGGATAGGGCATCGTGGGCATGCGTATGGGTGATGTTGTTGGCCGGCGCGATTCTATCGAGCTTCAAGCGCAGGCGGCCGTCTTCGTCACGCGGCCAGACGATGCCGTCCGGTCGGAGGTGTGCCGCGGCACGCACAAGGTTCAACAAGTCCCACCTGCTGTTGCCGTTCTTGAAGGTGTATTCGTAAGACGGCAAAAAATTTCGATAAAAAAGATTTCGGATAAATTCGTCATCGAATTTGATGTTGTTAAACCCCAAAATGACGGTGTCCGGCCGTTCGGTGAAAAAGTCGTGAATCCGTTTGGCGAACCGGTACTCCGGCAAACCTTTCTGTTCGCAAATTTCTTTCGTGATACCGGTAACGGAAACCGCCGCCTCTTCCGGAATATAAAAATCCGGTTGCCGGCAGTACAGCATTAAGGGCTCGCCTATCGGATTGAAGTTCTCGTCCGTCCTAATGGCAGCAAATTGCATAATCCTGTCCATCCGTGCGTCCAAACCGCCGGTTTCGAGGTCGTAAAATATATAATTTTTCATTCTTTAGTCCTTGCCGCCTGTTCCAGCAGCGATGAAAGCCGCAACGCCTCTTCGCGCGTCAGGATTAAGGTAACGGAATCGGTGTCCGCACCATACCCTGAGATCGGGTCTACCTTGTCCTGCCGGGTCTGGGTGATGTCCAGCCTGACAGTACCAGCGCCGTCGAACTCAAGCTCGATATCGGCATCCGACGGGGCCGCTCCGCCGTCACGCAGCGTACCCAACGAAAAATTAAGGCTCATTGAATTTTTGAACATAACTCATTTCCTTTGGAATGTCTGCTTCGCGCAAAATTGGCTCTTACACCGGCATTTTGTTTGCTGCTTCACCTTCCGGTTCGAGCGCCTTCATTTCTTCCGCGCTCATAATTGAAACCTGAACCATCAAACCGGCACCACACTGCAGCCTCAAACCGGTGGCAAATCCTGATGGGGCCATTCCTTTTTCAACTGGGATGCTTTCCAGCACTTTTAGTGCGTCCGAATACATGGCGGCCGCGACACACGCGAACAGCAAGCCACGGTCTTTTCCTTCGGCGAGGATTTCAAAGTTTTGGGACAGTTTGTCCAGTTCGGCTTTTACTTCCTGGTTTTGCGCGACATCGTTGTTCATCCGAATACCTTTTTTTGTTTGTTGTATATAAAATTATATTTTAATCTTTGCGCGAGAGTCAGTCAATACTTTACGGACAGGCGTTGCCTTTGTTATCCGCAGGCGCCACACTGACCGCGCTGTATGAAGGCGACCAAGTGAAAACGCTGTACCCTTTCTGTTTGGATTCCTCCGTCCTGATGGCCCGACTGGACACCCCTTTTAGGCTATTGATCAAACCGGAGAGCGCCACCTTTGGCGGATAAGAGAGGCGCAAGGTTGCGCGGTCGCCTGTAATTTCACAGGTTTCCAACGTGACGTCGAACTTTCGGCAAGTGGCCTCCAAGGACTGCGCCAGGCGCTCGCTGCCGAACTGTGCCAGAATACCTTGATCGTCTTGGGACAGGAAGGTTAAGACGACACTTAATTCGTGATACACATAACGTGTTTTTTTTGCTTTTTGTGGCAGGTGCATTCAATATCCTTTTTGGTATATAACCGTTAAATGTTCATTCTAGCACTATACCGCATACATCTTCCAGTTTTAAGGCGAGTGGGTCTTTAAGGCTCCTATCGGCAGATTGATCAGCCCTGTGCCGTAAAACTCCGTCCTTTATGGTGGGGGTGTGTCAATCGGCATACATCAAGAAAATACACTATTGATACCTTCATACTCCCGAGCCTTATCCAAAGAAAAGGACAGTTCTTTCCAACGCGTCTCCAACGGTTGCCAACCGTTGTGAGGGTCTTCCGCTAAGGCTTCCAATGTATACTCCGCCTCCTTCAAAAAAACGAGCGGGTCTTTGTTTTTGGTCAGGACGGCCAATTTGACAAGATGGTCCGCATACGGGGTGAAATTATATATATGTCCGTTCTTCTCAATGCAGGCGTTCATTTTGTTCACCAGTGCGCGGTAATCCTTGGCAAACTCTTCCGGGGCGTGCTGTTCCGCATATAAAAGACCGATTTCCAAATAGTCCCTCTTAGGATCGCTCGAAAAAATAGGTTTTGTTTCGTCTCTCGTCGCAGAACCGGTAAGATGGATGTGTCCGAAGAAACTGCGCAACAGGCCGACGCGTCTTGATATTTCCGCCCCGTCCTGCTCCGTTCCGTCCAAAAAGTCAGCTAGGAAATCCGCAACGGCATAGTCGCGTGCGCCGATCTCCTCCAGAAAACCGCAGGTTGTCACGCCGACGGCCACATCAAACTCCTCCCCGCCCAATCGGCGCGCTTCTTCGCAGACGAACAGGATGCCGCCGGCCTGAATCGCGTTGGCGCGCTTGTATTCTCTCGTGAGATGGATACTTTTCAACCCTTTTCCTTCTACCGCCATGTCTTTCATGTCGGAAACGGCTGTTGAAAATACTACCTCTCCGGAGTCGTCCCCCTTCGGCGCACCGTAAAGGAGCGCGCCTTCCCAAACGGTCCTTTTGCCTGCAAATTCCCTCCCGTCCAAATCAAAACACCCGTCCTTACAGACGCCGCCCGCGGTATCCCACTCCGCCAGTTTTCGCAACAGGCATTTCAACTTCTCCCCCTGTTCCGCCTCGGCCGCCTGTCGCCCTTCACGCCGCCGGGCCCTTACTTCGGATGTGTAAAACCGCAGGGCCGACCGCATCACTTTCCCGGCATTCACCCGGTGGGCGTGTTCTTTGTCCGCCACCAAGAACGGCCGGCATATATCAACGTTCTCCAGCAGTTCGTCCAAGCTGTATGCCGACAAAAGCCTGCCCACATCTTCCGGCACCCCGTGCCCGGGTTCCGCCAAAGCCGCGCCCCGCCCTTTTTTTAGCGCCGACAGTTGCGCCTCGTTCGGCAGGACGGCCGGCGTCAGGCAGCGGACATTCAACATTAAACCGCCTTTTGCCACAAACAGCCACAACAAGCCCTCTTGGGCAAGATCGGACAGGAACTTTCGTTTGCAATCCGAGACCGCCCCTTCTCCGTACTCTCCGCGCAAAGCGTTACACACGGCCACCTTCTCTTCTTCCGGGATGTTTTCGGACAGTTTGACGGTGTGTCCCTCTTGAGTCCCGCCCGCACCCGGAATAAAGACCCTTTCCCGCGCCAGAGCACGTTGTAAAATCGTTTCGTTCAGAACCGCCATAGATTTGTCTCCTAAAAAAATCCCGTTACTTGCAAAAGCGTGTAACGGGATTCTAACATTTCAAAGGGCGTTTTCTTTTTTGGGTACCGCATTATTCCTTCGGCGGCAGTGCGGGAAGCGGCATCCAAAATACCCTCCTCAGCTTCGGCGGCACGTTGAGGAAGCATGCTCCGTCCGCCCCTTCGAGATGGATATAGTCGCTCTTCCAAACGCGGCGGCCGTCGCTGACCAGGACACTGCAGTCTTTCTCTGGCACTTCTTCTGCGGAGTCGCGCCAACGGGCTTGCAAAGACCATTCCGCGCCTGCCGTCCATATTTCGAGTTGTTTCTCGAAGTCGTCGTTTAAATATTTGCCCTTACGGCGGCGGAAATAGATGTCGTGTTCGTCCTCGTTGCTGTAATCCAAATCATTTTTCGCAAAAACATAACGTTCGAAAGCCTCCCGTGCTTCTTCGCACTCCTTTATCTTTCCGGCACCGTAACGGGCTTGCGCGCGCCTCTTCCCGCATGTTTCTTCAATATGGGACAGAAGGGTTATCCATTTAGAGAGCGGCATGTCGGAGTGGCCCTCCGTACCTACAGGGGCTTCCCAACGGCTTACGGCATAGATGCTCTTTGTTCCGGTGATCTTGCCGACATCCGCCTGTGTCAGGCCGCCTATGCGGCGCAGCATTTTCAAATTCTCCGGGGTGTAACCCGGTTCCCATGCTTTCATTATCTTATTCCTTCGGGAGCAAACGGTTCCCATGTTGTAAACTGTTTCTCTTTTTCCAACATCGCCGAAACTCTGGCGATTTCTTGTTCGCTGTGCACGGTGCCGCCGCTGTTGTGGTCTATGTAATATTGCAGCAATTCGGCGTAATCGCCGATGCGCAGGCTGTCTATGTCCAACCTGGTGTTGTCCAGCAGTCTTTTTCTAAGCCCCCTGTCCGGGCAGGTATCAATATCTTTGTAGTACAATCTGCCGTCAAATACCGGATACCTGCCTTCGGCGAATCTGATCAGCGCCGTCAATCTTTGTAGACCGTCCACGCAAACAATCATGCCTTGCAACCTGTCGTCTGCACCTTCCAGCGGGGTGTCAAACAGGTCGTTCATGACAATCAAGCGGTTTACCGGCAATCCGCGCAGCATATTCTCAACATAAGCCCGCTGCTGCGCCAAAGTCCAGACATGACCGCGTTGGAATTCCGGCTCCAGTACCAGCACACCGGCCTTTTCAGGTTCTTCTTTCCACTCCAATAGGAAATCGAGATGGCACGTCACGCTGCTTTTCGGGTAACGGCGCACGGGCCTGATTACGGCTTCCAAGTCCATTTTTTTCACTTTCGATATCAGTGCTTCAAGATTGGATTATACCGCTCCTATTTTGTTTTGTGTATATATAATAATGTTTAAATTCTGATTGTTTTTTGGTATGATTCGATTTGTCGGCAATACTTTCCGTCAGGTGCGGATATGGATAATGAAATCTACCTAGTTAATCTGAAAAAACTGCCACGCCTGCTGTGGAAGCGCATTTATTCTGCGCGTCGGCTTTACAACTGGCTCTTTGCCAAGGGGAACAATACCGATACCGCCCGCGCCGCTTACTTGGATGCTCTGGATGCTTTTTGGGCGCATATCGGCGTCGGGTATGGCGCGATACGGAGGTTCCCGGATGCCCTGCCCGACTATGCCGTGGCCGCAAACCGCGATCCCGCCGACGAATACACCGCGCGGGAGAGACTGTTGGCCCGTTTGTTGGTTTACTCTGAAAGCAAACACAAAGCCGTTAAAACCGGTTTGGATTGGGACAATATGGACACATCAGACATCTACGACAAACTTATCAAACAAGATTGGCGTGATGACGAGCACTATGTGAAAACTAAACACCGCATCGCCGAATTTGAATTTCCGCGTGTTTGGGCATGCCGAAGTGCTTTATACCCTGACGGCGTCAGAAAAGAGTTGTCCTGCATCAAAAGTGTCTGTTCGGAATTAAGGGTGCCTATTTACAGGCCCCGCTTGCCTGATGCGGCGCCGCCCTGTGAATATACCGAAACATCTTTTGGGATGTAGAGACGGCCGCAATTGCAACAGCGCTCGCCTTTATCATTTAAAGTGAGCGTATGAGTTCAGAAAACGGTGTCTTCACTGTGCACGAAAGAAGCCTACCCGGCCATCATCACCTCCTTACTAAAACACTTGACACCCCTTCTTAATAAGCGTACATTCGCCCACGTCAGCCAACCGGGCCGAACGGTATGGTGAGTCCTTGATTGTTTGTTACCTGCAAAGGCGCCTGGTTTTACCGGGCGTTTTTGCTTTTGGAGGATCAAATGGATGCCTGCAACAACACCGAACCTCTCAAACTCTGGTGCGTAGATGCCCGCAACGGACACGCCGCCCATACTTCCCTGCCCGCCCCTGTTGTCAGGCGCGCAGTCAGAGACGGTGCCGGCGATTTTATTCGAGGGCAGGGCGGCGACAAGCACATACCCCTGCTCGGACGATACACCGTCCGCTCCGATTGGGACGACGGATGCGCGGCCGCCTTTGTCATCCAAAGACTTTCAGACGAAGGTGCGCCACTTGATATCATCCGTTTCACGGTTTGCCGGGACGCCGACTCCGCGCACAAAGCCCTGTCCTTTTTGGGGACTTCTGATTTTGACGACCGGCAGTTACCGTTCATGTGCTGGAGACCGGTTGAAAACAATATACACGAAGAAGACGACCGGATGATGACGGCCTTGCTGATGGAACAAAAAATATTGGCTTATGCTTGGTTGGACAGCGCCGGCTCTGATGCTTAATACCCGGTCGAAAACTCCGCCTGTTCTTCTATGCCGGCCCATTCCTGACGGCGCACGACCGACCATGTTTGCTCATACGGCCACAACGGCCCGCCTTCAGACCAGGCAGACCGGATTTCGTAAATTACCTCCTCTTGCAGATAGGTAATATCTTGCAAGTCTCTCCTGTACTTGCCTAATTTCAGCACCCAATCGCACACGCAATCCTCAAATGCGGAGTAGAACCCTATTCCGCTTGCAGTCCCCTTTCCGGCGGTTGTCAGTAAGGCCATTATCGCAACCAGGTATCGACCATGCAGGCATTTTTCATTCTTTGATTTAAAAAGCCTTTCAAAGCGTTTGCAGATTTTTCCGCTTTCCGCCTCCGTGCAGAATTGCCCGGCTTCAGCGCGAAATAACCGTGACACTTCTCGATATAGTGCTTCTAAGAAAACCAAACCCGAACGTTCTTTGTTATCCGACCACCATGCCAGTTTAATGCCATTGTTTAAAATTTCTGCCAACCTTTCAGGGCCCGTTTCTTTAAAGATATACCAAAGATGTAACGCATAATCCGATACACCGTCTTGCCGCCCTACCATGAACCTGCCCGTCTCTATAAGAAGACGGATTTGTTCCGACTCCATCACTTTGCCTGTCGAATGTAATTTATGCGACAACGTGTCCAAAAATGCCAGCCACGTTGGAGCATAGTGGTGCAATAAAACTGTATGCTCGTCTTCTAAATGACGCGGAAGGGGCAGGCTCGAGTATTCATCCATCCCGGCTTTTTTCAGTATCAAATCCCAGTATCTCAATATTGCGTCTAACCCTTTATTTCCATACGCTCCGGTTTCAAGAAGCCCTGTTTCAATTAGAGTATCGCAAAATTCCTCTACCCGGTTGCATCCTTTTTCCGCCTGCCTTAAATAACGGACAGCCCCCTCTATTACCATTACATGGGCTGATCTGTCATGCACACCCAGTTCGCCAAGTGAGTCCCGTATTTTTTTAAAGTGTCCTCTCCCCGCTCTGACGACCTTTACCCATCCGTTCAAACTTTCCCTGTCGACAATCGGTGGCAGCTTAACTAATTTCTTATTTCCCGCCGCGGCAAGGGCGTTCTTCGTCCATTCTGCGCCGTCGATTAAATGCGCCCAGTACGTTTCCTGCGGCCTACTTCTTCTGCCGGTATGCCACCGCCAAAAAGCGGAAATCATTCTTTCTTCCGTTTCCTCTTTTGTTTCTTTATTGCCGCACAGTTCTATAAGCAAAGCGGACAATTTCGGGGTGATCCAGACCTCGTTGCCTACAAAAATTAGCGAGCTTTCAATCCTGTCCAACTTTTCCTGCGAGCTTGTTTCTTTCGTGGTAATCACGTTCCGTTTCCTTCCCATCAAAATCCGGCCGGAAAAAACACCCCGTCCACCGGCTGATCCAAACCGTTACGGCGTATGTGGGACCATGTTTGCTCATAAGTCCATAATGGGCCGCCTTCCGACCAAGCTGACTGAATTGCGGAAACCACTTCTCTCTGCAGGTAGGAAATATCCTGCAGGTCTCTCCTATACCTACCGAGGTCCGTTGCCCAGTCTCGCACGCAGCTTTCAAAGTCGAGATAAAATCCGACTCCACCCGCATGCCCTCTGCCTGCGGATGTCAACAGTGACAGCATCGCGACCAGGTACCGCCCATGCAAGCATTTTTCGTTCTTTGATTTGAAGAGCCTTTCAAATTGTTCGCAGATATTGTCGCACTCCGCCTCTGTACAGAATTGTTCGGCTTCAGCACGGAACAACCGCGACACCTCCCCGTATAAATTTTTCAAAAACATCAAACCCGGCAACTCTTCACTGTCCGACCACCATGCATAGCATATCTCTGCTTCTAAAATGTCTCCCGGCCGCTCAATATCCTTTTCTTTGAAAAGACGCCAAAGGTGTAACGCATAATCTGAAACGCCATCCGGCCGGCCTGCAACAAACTTGTTTGTCTCGGCAAGGATGCGGATTTGTTCGGCCTCTTCTGTTCTATCCGCCAAATGTAATTTTTCAGACAATGTGCCTAAAAACGGCAACCATGCCGAGGCAAAATAAGCCAGCAACGAAACACACTCTCCTTTCGAACGTTGCAAGTCAGATGTACCCGAATATTCATCTCTCTGTGCTTTTTTCAGTATCGTACCCCATTGCTTCAATATCACATTCAGACCCCCGCTTCCGTATCCCCCTTTTCCTAAAAGCCCTGTTTCAATCAGCGTGTCGCAAAACTCTTCCACCCGATCGCAAGTCGCACCTCCCTGTCGCAGGTAACGCACAATCCCTTCTTCGAGCACTATTTTCACTACCCGAGTCCTTACACCGGATGTTTTGAACTCTATTTTAAGCTTCGCCCCGATATGTACCATCTTAATCCATCCGTCCAAATCATCCCTGCCGATAATCGGCAGTAATTCAACCTTATTACCTTTTTCTGACACTATACTGGCATTCTTTGTCCATTCTGTGTCGTCAGACAAATATTTACCGTAAATATTACGCATACTGCTCTGATCATCGGCATACAGACGCCAAAAGACGGCAGCCGCCCTTTCTTCCGCCTCGCCTTTCGTTTCCTGATTACCGCATAACTCTGACAACAGGCCAGCCGCATCATGACTTATCCATATTTTGTCTTGCTCAAGGATGATCGAAGCTTCAATTTTATTCAACTTTTCCTGCGTGCTTAGTTTTTCCGTCGCGATCAATTTCCATCTCCTTCCCCGTTAAAATGCAGCCTGTAAATCCAACCCGTCCGGCATCTTATCCAAACCGTTGCGGCGTATGTAGAGCCAGGACTGCTCGTAAGGCCACAGCTGCCCACCCGGTGAGAACGCCGAAGATATTTGCCGCATCACCTCAATTTGAAGGTTGGCAATGTCTTGGTAAATCTTTTTGTACCGACCCAGTTCACCCACCCATCCGTGCACGCATTTCTCAAATGCGTCATAAAAAGCGATCCCGCCCGCGCAGCCCCGGCCTGCCGTTTTCAGCAACCCACCAGGAAACGGCCGTACAGGCACTCTTCGTTTTTTGAATTTAGTGTTTTTCCCAGGCGTCCGCAGATGCCTTCGGCCACCTTCCCGAGACCGGCCCGTTCCGCTTCTTCTCGAAACAAGCCTGACACTTCGCGGTACAGGCTTTCCAAAAATGCCAACGCCCTCTCGCGCCCTCCGTAGCCAAATGGCGCATGGTTGATGCCGTTTTTAAAGACATCCGCCTGTTGCTTTGCGTCCCCGTCTTTAGACAGGTTCCACAAATGCAATGCGTAATCCGATACCCCGTCTTCCTTTCCGATTGCAAATTCGGTCATTTCTGAAACAAAGCGAAGTTGCTCTGCCTCGTCCTTCATACCCACCTCACATAACTTAATCTTCAAGGTGTCCAAGAATAATAACCACTTAGAGGCGAACTGATGCAACAAGACACCGTCTGCTTCGGTTTTGAAAAAAAGGCTGTTCGCGTCTGCATATTTATCCAAGAAGGCTTTTTTCATAATATATCTTCGTTGTTCAAACACCTTTTTTGCCGCTTGCCTCCAAAACAGTCCCGGCTCTAAAAACCCCCCTCCAATCAATGTTTCGCAAAATTCTTCCACCCGAATTTTGTCACAAAGACTAAGTGAACGTGCATATTAAAAACGCAATGTTTGCAGTGCTAATTTAACTTTATTTTTTCATAGACCAAGTGTAGAATGTGAAAAATCACATTTTAAATCCTGCCCATGCAACTACGCAAAGCCTTTCAGTTTGAAATTATGCCAAACGGCGAACAAATCCGCAGAATCAAGCGGTTCTGCGGCTGCTCCCGTTTTGTCTTCAATAAGGCGTTGGCTTGGCAGAACGAGCAATACGGGCAAGACAACAGCGTCAAGTTCAGCTATACGAAAGTAGCCAATCTGCTTCCGCACTGGAAGAAAGAACTGCCCTGGCTTAAAGACTGTCACTCACAAGTGCTTCAACAGTCGTTAAAAGACCTTGAAAGTGCATTCAAAAATTTCTTTGCCAAACGTTCAGGCTTTCCAAAATTTAAACGTAAAGGCGAAAAAGACAGTTTCAGATTCCCACAAGGTTGCAAACTGGAGCAACAAAACAAGC
>ERZ772766.1777-NODE-1777-length-11244-cov-31.246224_pt1 | contig 11244 bp, 7 predicted proteins | sample MGYA00511379_ERZ772766 | MGnify/ENA primary metagenome ERZ772766 (study PRJEB29015, sample SAMEA2737895) | human oral metagenome | biome: human oral; feature: human-associated habitat; material: dental | place: China | collected 2116 ...
TGCGCGAGAAAGCCGAAAAAGAAGGCACGGCGACTTACGACCGCCGCTGGCGTCCAGAAGAAGGCAAAACTCTGCCCGAAATCCCTGCCGACGTGCAACCCGTTGTCCGCTTCAAAACGCCTTTGGACGGTGTGACCAAATGGATGGACTTGGTCAAAGGCGAAATCTCTATCCCCAACGAAGCGCTTGACGACCTGATTATTGCCCGCGCCGACGGCACGCCGACCTACAACTTCTGCGTCGTGGTGGACGACTACGACATGGGCGTTACCCACGTTATCCGCGGCGACGACCATGTGAACAACACGCCGAAACAAATCAACATCTTAAAAGCCATCGGCGCAAACCTGCCCGAATACGGCCACCTGCCGATGATTCTTAACGAACAAGGCAAAAAAATCTCCAAACGCAGCGGCGATACCGTCGCCATCACCGATTTCGGCGCGATGGGCATCCTGCCCGAAGCCATGCTCAACTATCTGGCGCGTTTGGGCTGGGCGCACGGCGACGACGAGTTCTTCACGATGGAACAATTCATCGAATGGTTTGATTTGAAAGACGTTTCCCCGTCCCCAAGCCGTATGGACTTGAAGAAACTTTACTGGATTAACGGCGAACACATCAAAATCACCGCCAACGAAAAACTGGCCGAAATGGTGAAACCGCGTCTTGCCCTGCGCGATATCCATGAAACAAGCAAGCCTGCTTTGGAAGATGTGTTGGCATTGGTCAAAGACCGCGCCCAAGACCTGAACACGCTTGCCGACGAGTGCCTCTACTTCTACGTCAAACAAACCCCTGCCGAAGCAGACGTGCAGAAACACTGGGACGACGAAGCCGCCGCCCGTATGCTGCGCTTTGCCGAACGCCTCGAAGGTTTGGAAGACTGGACCTCCGAAGCCATCCATGACCTTTTCAAACCCTTCTGCGACGAAGAAGGCATCAAAATGGGCAAACTCGGTATGCCTTTGCGCCTCGCTGTTTGCGGTACGGCAAAAACCCCAAGCGTTGATGCCGTATTGGCATTAATCGGCAAAGAAGAAGTGTTGAAACGGATCCATTCGTAAGGCATGAATGATAAAAGGCCGTCTGAAAACTAGGGATGCCAAGTTTTCAGACGGCCTTTTTATTTTGAACAGGATTTATTTATTCTTCTTCGTTCGGTTTGTTTTTATCTTTTTTGCGCCATAGGCCTTTAAACAATGCGCCTGCTGCAAGAGCACCAAAAATAATCAGTTTGCCGAATTTAGCCAGTAATGCGCCGGCTAAGGCCAATAATCCCAGTTTTTTTGCAGCGATACCGCCAACCAAGGCAGCCAGACCGTATTCCGCCACTTTGTCGGTTGCCGCATTGAAATCGCTATAACGCTTGCCCTCGTTGAATTCGATATTGCCCAACAATTCTTGCACAATAGGTTTGTATTGATCTATGCTTTTCAAGTCGGTGATCATAGTTAATTCAATATAGCCTTCGCGTCCAAGCTGGAAAGTATTGTAGTTGATGGCAGGATTGGAGTCGGGTTCGTTTTTATTCAAAACGTCAATCGACCAAATCAGACGATGGGTCTTTGCATCATATTGCGGTTTTTCCACCCAGCCGCGAGTTTCTATTTCCGGTAGGTTGCGGGAGGCTCGCTCTTTGTTTTGTTCCTCGGTGCCTTCTTTCAGCTGCTCGAGCATGGCTTCAACATCCCATTCTTTGGCATCATCGTCTTTGATGTAGCCGGAATCGGTAAAGGTCAGGTCTACTATCCAATTGGTGTCACTGTCCTCGTTTTCCGACTCGGGGAGAATCAGGCCGTAGCGGTTGGGATCTGTGGCGTTGCCTGCTTCCCTCATCATGGCGTTGGCGCGATTTTTTTTCACAAAGACCATTTTTGCAGGCAGTTTCAGTTTGGCCTGATTGCCCAAATCAACGGTTGCCGGGCCTTGGACGATCTGGTCGTCAACGTAGTTCGCGATAGAATCTGAGGCTTGTTGCGCTTCTTGCCCGGATGCCTCGACAGCAGAAGCGGTATCAGCTTTGGCTGCAGATGCCGGCAGGGTTTGGATGGATAGTAGGGCTGCCAAAACGGCATAGGCGAGACGGTTGCTTTTCATCATAAGGGTTCTCATAAAAGAAGAATTAAAAAAGATGCAGACAGCCGTAACACCATATGCTCCGGCATGACTAAAGGGTAAATTTTACAATAAATAAATCATATTTACATATTTAAATATGACTGTAATTTAAAAATACAGGAAAGCTTTTTGATGAGAGATAAAGCAATCGTTGTGAAATTCAAAAAGGCCGTCTGAAAATTTTTCAGACGGCCTTTTATAATAAAACCAGAAAATAATGGAATAAGGCGGAGAATATGAGAAAATAATAGCCGCCAGCCGGTCACAACAGTTGATTGAATTAACTTTTATCGGCAGCCTGAATGTCTGGATTGGATAAAATAAACCATCAAGAACAAAGACCAACAAGCATATTATGTAAACTTGGCGGCTGAAAAATCTGCTTTGCGCTTTACTTTACAAATCAAACAACTTTAAAGGAAAACCCATGAAAAAAACCTTACTTGCCCTGATGATGTTATCCGCCGCCGCCGCGTATGCCGGTGAGGCGGAAGACCGTTTGCTGTCCGTCCAATCGGTTTACCGTGCCGCTTTGCATGAGCAAAACAGCAACGACAGCAAAATTATTTCCCTGCAAAGCGATTTGGAAAGCGCGCAGCGCCGTTTGCAGGCTGCGCAATCCGATATTGACCGTTTGAAAGGCGAAATTCAGACGGCCTTAGCTCAGAAAGAGCAGCAAAATGCCAAGCTGCAACAAGCCGGTCAGATGTTGGACGCGGCTTGGAATGCCGTTTACGGTGCAGGCGGCAGCAAGGCGAAGCAATAATTTAGACATTGTATTATTTGCGTTTTACGCTTCTTTTATTATATTTATAAGGAAACCTCATGTCCCTACCTCCCTGCCCGAAATGCCACTCCGAATACACTTACGAAGACGGCGCACAATACGTTTGCCCTGAGTGTGCCCATGAGTGGAACGAGACCGATGCTGCGGCTGCAAGCGATGATGCCTTGGAAGTCAAAGATGCCAACGGTGCAGTCTTGCAAGATGGCGATACGGTTGTTTTGATTAAAGATCTGAAAGTCAAAGGCAGCTCTATGGTCATCAAACAAGGCACCAAAGTCAAAGGTATCCGCCTGCAAGAGGGCGACCACAATATCGGTTGCAAAATCGATGGCAGCGCGATGAACTTGAAATCTGAGTTTGTCAAAAAAGCCTAAAGATTTTATTTTTTATCTAAAAATAAGGCTGTGTTTTAATAATGTGTTGATTAAATATTTAACAGAACTCTCTTTACAAAAGGGAGTTCTGTTAAACACGGGTTGCCTGCAATGCGCTACTCTATTTTTCAGGCGAAACTGATCCTAAAGGGAATAACTCTGTAAATTGTCCATATTCTTTTGGATTTTTCTTATTATCAGTAAAAAAGGGCAAACCAATCAAACGATAATGCGGTGTATCTTTTTGCAGAATCTTATCCTTCCCATATTCCACTGTAATTTCTTCTAAAAAAGCTTCTTTCCACAAATCATTTTCCACTAAATGCTCACCTTTCGGTTCAATGAAAATTTGGTAATGCAAAAAGTCTTCCACACTATTGCTATTGGAAGAAGATGTTTGTTTATCTTTCAGCAATAAAATAAAGTCAGGCATAAATCCTTTGCCGTCGTCAAAATTGCTCAATTTAAACACTTCTTCATTGCGGATTAAATGCACATTGTATTTTGCTTGCAAATCACCTAAATGATCGGAAATAAATTGGATTAACTTTTCTTCCAAGCTTGTTCCGGCAAATTTATCCATCACATACCAATCGTTTTGCTCGGCAATTTCGGGTTTGAGCGTGTCCTTTTTAACCAATTTTTGTTTGGGCATGCCAAAAATTTCCCACAATTTTTTAGGCGTAAATTCTTTTGTACCGATAAATGGCTTATCACTTTCATTCAGATGTTTTTCAACTAGTTCCAAGATTTTCAGGCAGCCTGCAAGTTTATCATCTGGGCTAATCTGTTTATCTTGCCCTAATTCCAAAAATTCAATTTGCCAATCTTTCAACAAGTTATTTTGTAATTCATTGCGATTTTGAATGTTGAGTTTGCTTTGCAAACGGTCAAAATGGAATAAAGATTGACTATTTTTTCCTTTAATATGCAATGCTTTATTGAAAATGTGCCGTTCTATTTCACTCACGTTTATGGTTTGAGTGAAATGGGTTTGCGTGCCAAGTTGCCGGGCTTTTTCATCATTTTCATGGACTTTAAATTGCGTTTCTTGCAACAATTGGTTGCCGTGAACTTGGAATGAAAGCGTTTGCGGATTGGCTTTCAGACTGTCTGCATTATTGGCTTTGGCATTGGGATTGGGGATTTTTTTATTTGCCCAAATTAACAAATTCCTAAAAGCCTTATTATCAGCAAATTTAGATTTGAGTTTAAATTCTTTCAATACCTTATCGTTGTCATTCTCAGGCAAATACCCATCTTTTCGCAACTCATTTTTCAGTTCTGTAATATAGCGAGATTGCTCATCGTGCGTGTAATAAAACAACTCTTCCAAAATACGCAATTCGTGTTGCATATTGTTGTCAAATTTGCGTTTATTCGGCTGTTTATCTTCAAACGCAAATGGAAAATAACGCACGCCACGACCAATCAACTGCTTTTCCGATACGGTAGCGGCAGCCGTTTTGCCCGATTTTTTATTTGAACCGCCACCGTTTTGCCCCTCGTACAAACGCAAAATATCAAACAAATTCAAAACGTCCCAACCTTCAGTTAATCTATCCACCGTAAAAATGGCACGGATTGGATTATCAGTCGCTTCCAGATTGTTTAGCAATTTTTCCGTTTCGCTGTCGGTTTTTTCGGTTTTAGTTTTGTTGGTTTCGGAGTTGGTAATAATCACATTGTGTTTTTGATAATTTTGTTTCACCCAATTTGCCAAATGTGCAAACTCAAAGCTATTTTCCCGCATAAATTTTAAGGCTTGTTCGGTGCGGGTTTTGCCTTGTTCGTTGGCGTTGTCGCCATTATTCAGGCTGCCTGAAAACGTATCCAAAAACTCAAAATCAACAGCCTGTACATTTTCTGCCCAATTTAAAAATGCCAAATAATCCGCTTTTGATTCACCAATCGTCTTACTTCTAAACAACATCACAGGCTTGAAATTGGCAATGCCATATTTCAACGCAATTTGATGGCGATACCAAGCAAACAATAAAGCGTGCAACACTCGCTCTTTCTTGCCCAGCGTACTGGATACCAAATTGATTTCTTTGGTATAACCTTTTTGCAAAAATTCTTGTAAACCAAATTTTGTAATGATTTTATCAGCGTATTTTTGTTGCACTTCAGCGTTTTCAGGTAGCGTGGCGGTAAATTCTAACAGCACATTTTGGCTAGGATTGCCATTTTTATTGAGTAACAATTCCAAAACCATATGCTCCCAGCCTTTGCGTTCAATTTCGGCATCGCTGGTACGGTCGTTAATTTCCTTTTCTAACTCTAATTCGCCTTGTTTTTTGCTTTTGGTTTGCGCGTTTAAATGGTGTGCTTCATCGCCCAGCATCACAAGATTCAATTTGTGCAAATCCGCCAATGTGGTTTGATTTTCTCGCTCGGTGTGAATATCGTTATACAGTTTTTGAATGCTGGTAAATTTAATTTCAATGCCGTCTGAATATTGGCTAAATGTCTCCACTTTGCGAATAGGAATTACCGTATCACCTTGCAAAATCTTCTCGGTAAATAGAAATTTTGCGTGCGTCGGGTCGATAAAATTATTTTCCGTTTTATCTACGATATTGTTTTGATTGACGAAAAACAAAAAATGCCGATACCCTTTCTCAAAATAATACAGAATCAATGCCGCCATCATCATCGTTTTGCCTGCACCTGTTGCCATATTAAATAGTAAATGCGTTGGCTTATTTTTTAAATCAGGGAAATCGTCTAGCTCTGAAGTGCGGTCAAAAATCAAAAAGTTTTCAAGGGCGGATTTTTGCCATTCAAAAAAATCATATTTTAAGTTTTTGGACGTAAACTCAGGCATTTCAAGTAATTCAGGCTTGTATTTTTTAACCGCTTTACGTTCATTTTCAATCACTTCAAACAACGTTTGATTATTCGCCATCTTTTTTCTCCGCTTGATAGAACGCACGGCTTAACGCTTTATCATTATCATTCAAGCAACCTGCAAATTGTTCATCGTCCATTTCGGATAATGAAACATACATTTGATTTAAATCTAACATTTCAAGCACCATTTGTTTTTGTTCGTCTAATGGTAAAGATTGAAATTCAGACTCTTCAATAATTTGGCTAAATTCATTTACGCTGACGTTGTATTTTAGGAAATAGCGTTCGCATAATTCATCAAACAGCGTTTTGATGTTGTCTGAACTTTCACAAGCCAAAATTTGTTGTTTTGCGGTTTCGTTAAATGGAGCAAGCTCGGCATAAACAAACTCGCCACCACCTTGCCAATTCACGGCTTTGGAAATACCACCTTGCTCGCCATCAATCACTTTTTTCAAGCGTTCAACGGCAAGCGTTTCAATATAATCCATTTGTTCAATACCGATATATTGGCGGTTCATTTTATGGGCGACGGCGGCGGTTGTTCCACTGCCTAAATGGTAGTCTAGGACAATGTCGTTTTCGTTGGTTGTTAGTTCAATAATTCGTTTAATAAGTTTTTCAGGCTTTTTGCCTTTTTTAAATGTAACTCCGCCTTCTGATGAACTGGTTTGAAAGACTTCATCAATCCATAAATCTGAAATTAGTACTCCATAAAAATTTTTATTTTCTTCCGTTAAGATGCGTTCTTGTAAAGGAATGAAAACTCCACCATCATAGACGAGAATAGTTTTTCCAAAACTATTTTCAAATTCAATAACTTCTTTATTATTAGTTTTACTGATTTCAATAACTTGTTTAATTTTTTCCCCCGCTTTTGAATTGTTTTTTTCTAATGAAAAAATATTTTTTGGATTATTTAAACAATATTCTTCTAACTCTGTATTATTCATTTTTGATTTTAAATCAGTAATTACATATTCTCCGTTTTCAAAAATAACTTCATATTTGTAGTTAGAATTAAAAGATGATTTTATTAGTAATGGGTTGAATCTAAATTTTGGAGATTTTGAGTAAAATAAAATGTATTCTTTTAATTTAAACATTTGCTCCCCACGTTTGACATTGACAGCATTCACTCCGCTTGCTGTACTCGTTAAAGCAACTATTGTTTCTCTATGATGAAATAATTCGTCCATTAAAATTTTCAAATAGGCTTGTTCATTATCATCACATTGAACAAAAATCACGCCATCATCAGCCAACAATATTTTCGCAATTTCCAAGCGATTTTTCATAAAAGTGAGCCAAGTGGAATGATTGAATTTGTCGTTATATTTGAAACCGTCATTGCCTGTGTTATACGGCGGGTCAATATAAATCAACTTTACTTTGCCTTTAAACTGTTTGGCAAGCGAATGCAGGGCAATCAGATTATTGCCTTTGATAATGAGATTTTCGGCTGGTGTACCGTCTGAATGGCGTTTGATTTCGCGAACGGGTTGTTTGCCGTCTGCAGTGTAGCGAGAGAATTTTGAGAATGCTTTTGCGTCAAAAAGTCGATCAATTTCATCAAAAGCAAGCGTTTGATTAAAAAAGATTTCTTGTCTTTTTCGGGTTAATTTAGTGTATAATTGGCTGGCTGGCTGGCTGGCTGGCTGGCTGGCTGGCTGGCTGGCTGGCTGGCTGGCTGTTATTGCGTTTAAAATAAATTTCTTCGCCTTCTTCGGTGCTTTGTCCGCCATTCAATACACAATCTTTAAACGGAAAATCCAACACAATATCCGAATTGTCTTTCAAAAAGCGATTGCCGTCCGTCAAGCCAATGCGATTGGCGTATTTTGTGTAGGAATTATTGATGCTGTGTTTGTCCAAGAAAAAACGAAAATCCTGCAATTTAAACACCAAAACGCCATTCACTTCCACAAAAAAATGGCGTTTTAATTCATCATTTCCCAATAACAAACCGATAATAGTCGGGTCGGTTTTTTCCACCAAATCCAACAGAATGTTTTTGGCTAAAATGGTTTTTTCTTCATTTGCCCATACTTTTTCGTGTGATAGTAGGGCTTGAGTTAATTCGGTTTGAATGTCTGTATTCATGGTTATAAACTCTAATAGGTGATTATCTTAATGTGCTATTACACAGGAATGGCAGGGCGTTTCGCTACATCTGCCGACCGTACATAGCAAATGGTTTTACGAATAAATTCTAATAAAATCAATTTTTTATTATCTTTGCTATCTTTAGAGAAGTTCACAAAGTTGTGATAAACAAGGTAGTTGTTTAGGTACTTTGTTGCCACGCCTTTGAACTTGCCAAAAATCAAATCTTTTAGCCTTTGGTGGTAATTATTTACGGTTTGAATGTTGAACATGCCAGCCTTAAATTTCTTTCTAGGTATTCTAATGTGGTTTAAACCCATATCAAAAGATAGTTTTTGATAGGAACGCAAAGAGTCGGTTACAAAAACTGAATCTTTAGCGATTTTACCGCCTAACACCTTTTGTAAGCTTGCTACATTAGGGCGACCTAGGTTGGCTATTTTGGCGATAGATAAACCACTGAGGTTGACACCTACAGGAACACAAACTTGTTCTTTTGAAATGCCACGTTTAGTTGCCCGCGTTCCTCGTTTGTGAGCAGGACGTGGTAAGTTAAAATCCTTGTGATTGCCCTTGTATGAGATGGTTGTAAAGGTTTCATCTGCTTGCACAACACCATCTAATTCAACCTCATTCATCATATTTTGTAAGGCATCTAGGATTTTATGTCTCCACGAAAAAGCAGTCGCTAGATTGATATTGCAGATTTTGGCACACTTGCGTAATGGGTATTTCTCAATCATGCAATGAATATATTTTTCCCAGACTTCAATGTCTTTTTGGGAGTTATAGAGAATTGTGCCTGTTTGTTCAACGAATGATTTTTTACAATCGCGACAAAGGTAGCGCTGGTTGTTGCATTTTGTGCCATTTTTAACAAAGTGTGTAGATTGGCAATGCGGACAATTCGTAATTTGTTTAGGTTGAATTACTTTTGTAATCTGTTCTTTTTGACTGATAGAAGTTAAAAAAACTTGTTTGTCCGTGTCGGATAAATTCTCAAAAAGTTGTTTTAAAATGTCCAACTCTTTTGTTATGCCTGACATGTGTAAAATCCCTTACGGTTCAATTAACTGCAAGGGATTTTATCGGGATTTTACAAAAATATCAACACATTATTAAAACACAGCCAAAAATAAATATCCTGCTCAGATTATTGAAGCCTACAAGAAAGGCGGAAATTCTGCTTTAGATGGTGATTATGCTGTCTTTGGCCAAGTCATAAATGGCATGGATATTGTGGGCAAGATTGTCGAAAGCAAAACTGGTGAAAACATCAAACCCAAAAACGAGATCAAAATTGAAAAGATCGAAGTTATCAAAGATTATGACTTCAATAAATAATTTTCAGTTTAAATAAGAAAGGAATGTAATACATATGATTATCTGGGGCTATAAAGGCTATCAAAAAGAACTAGGGCATACTCAGTCTGCTATCCAATGCGGAAACTGTCAACAAACCGCTCCTTGGGACATTATCGAGACGGGTCGAAAATTTTCCCTCTACTGGATTCCTCTCATTCCTTATGGAAAAAAATATTATGTCCTTTGCCCAGTTTGCCAACGCGGTAAAGAAATCGAAAAACAAGATATTAATGAATATTTAAATTATTAAGATTAAAAGGAGGCTGGTCATTAAATTATAGGCTTCTTGCTCTTGTATTTAAAAAACAAAACATTCTTTCAGAAAGTTAACCCGAAAGGCCGTCTGAAAAAGCGGCGGAAAAATGTTCCGCACATACGCGGGTGTAAAACCGTTAAAATAACGCTTTCCCCTATTCTACGGAACCATTATGCCTCAGCCGACCGCCAAACAGATTTTGCACGAAGTATTCGGTTATCCCGAATTTCGTGGCAAGCAGGAGGCTATTGTCAATGCTTTGGCCGGCGGCGAGAGTTTGATGGTGCTAATGCCGACGGGCGGGGGCAAGTCTTTGTGTTACCAGATTCCGGCGCTGATGCGCGAAGGTGTGGCGGTTGTCGTATCGCCGCTGATTGCGCTGATGAACGACCAAGTGGCCAGCCTGCATGTGGCCGGAATTGAAGCGGCGGCAGTCAACAGTAGCACATCGGCAGATGAGGCGCGCGAGATTGCCGACAAGCTTGCCCAAGGCCGTCTGAAACTGCTTTATGTCGCGCCGGAGCGCTTGGTTACCGACCGCTTTTTACGTTTTCTCGACCAACAAACCATCAGCCTGTTTGCCATTGATGAGTCGCATTGCGTCAGCCAATGGGGACACGATTTCCGCCCCGAATATCAACAGCTCGGCATGCTTGCCGAACGCTATCCGAACATCCCGCGCATCGCCCTGACCGCTACCGCCGATGCGGCCACGCGCGCCGACATCAAGCATTATCTGCACTTGGACAATGCGCCCGAATTTATCTCCAGCTTTGACCGTCCGAATATTTATTATCAGGTTATCGAAAAAAATAATGGTAAAAAACAACTGCTGGATTTCATCCGCAAGCAGATGCATGGGCAAAGCGGCATTGTGTATTGTTTAAGCCGTAAAAAAGTCGAGGATGTGGCGCAGTTTTTGTGTGAAAACGGCTTGGAGGCGATTCCGTATCATGCCGGTTTGAGCATGGACGTGCGCGAGGAAAACCAACGCCGCTTTACGCATGAAGACAATATTATTGTGGTGGCTACCGTGGCGTTCGGCATGGGCATAGACAAACCCGACGTGCGCTTTGTCGCCCATCTCGATATGCCCCAGAGTGTCGAACATTTCTATCAAGAATCGGGGCGCGCCGGCCGGGACGGGCTGCCTGCCGTGAGCTGGCTGTGTTACGGCTTGAACGATTGGGTGTTGCTGCGTGAACGGATTGCCGAAGGCAGCAGCGACGAGGTGCAAAAGCAAATCGAAATGCAAAAACTCGATGCCATGCTTTCCGTCTGCGAAACCGCCGCCTGCCGCCGCGTACTGCTGCTCAAACATTTCGGCGAAGAATCCGAACCCTGCGGCCATTGCGACAACTGCCTGCATCCGCCCGTGC
>ERZ772766.1779-NODE-1779-length-11236-cov-5.556659_pt1 | contig 11236 bp, 8 predicted proteins | sample MGYA00511379_ERZ772766 | MGnify/ENA primary metagenome ERZ772766 (study PRJEB29015, sample SAMEA2737895) | human oral metagenome | biome: human oral; feature: human-associated habitat; material: dental | place: China | collected 2116 ...
GCTCATGATGTCTTTTGCCTCTTCCTCATGCGCCCTTTCGGCGTGGCCAAAGCTTTCCTTCGTGACGCGCGCGAAGATGCGCGGGCGCTTCTCAGGCGGCTCGGCCGCGATCTCAAGGGCGCGGGTATAGCAAGCGGCTGCAGGAGCGAGCCGGCTTTCATCGTTCGTGCAGAGCACGGCGAGCGCCTCTTTGGCTTCGACGGCTTCGCCCGTCTTTTTCAAGATGCGGATGCCTGCCGCATGGTCGATGACGCTTTCCTTCGTCTCGCGCCCCGCGCCGAGCATACAGGCGGCCCGGCCGATCTTTTCGGCGTCCATGTGCGTGATATAGCCGGCCCTCTCGGCGAGTATTTCCAAGTGAAACGCCGCCTGCGGCAGTTTTCCGGGATCGTCGAGGCAGGAGGCGTCGCCGCCCTGCGCCTCGACCATGGCGGCAAAGGTACGAAAGGCGCTGCCGTCCTCGATGGCCTTCTCTGCAAGCCTTTGGCACTCGGCGAAGTTGCCGCGCCCGATGAGGCGCAGCATGTCGGCGGCGAGCGCGAGGCTGACCTCCCTGAGGTCGGCGGGGCCTCTGCCCTTGAGCACTTCCATGGCTTCGGCGACTTCGAGCGCGTTGCCGACGGCAGAGCCCAAGGGCACGTCCATGTCGGTGATGACGGCAGAGGTCTTTCTTCCCGCACCCTCGCCGATGGCGACCATGGCACGCGCGAGCGCGAGCGCGTCGTCGAGCGTCTTCATGAAGGCGCCGCTGCCCGTCTTGACATCGAGCACGATCGCCGCGCTGCCCGCCGCGAGCTTCTTGCTCATGATAGAGGCGGCGATGAGCGGAATGGAGTCGACCGTCGCCGTGACGTCGCGCAGCGCATAGAGCTTCTTGTCGGCGGGTGCAAGCTCGCCCGACTGTCCGATGAGGGAAAGCCCCGTCTTTTCTATGACGGCGAAAAAGTCTTCGCGCGAGAGCGTCGTCTGAAAGCCCGGAATGGATTCGAGCTTGTCGACGGTGCCGCCCGTGTGGCCGAGACCGCGCCCGCTCATCTTGGCGATGCGCCCGCCCGCCGCCGCGACGATGGGGCAGGCGATGAGCGTCGTCTTGTCGCCGACGCCGCCCGTCGAGTGCTTGTCGACCGTGGAGCTGCCAAAGGCCGAGAGGTCGACCTCGTCGCCCGAGGCCGCCATGGCGAGCGTAAGTGCGCGCATCTCCTCCTCCGTCATGGAGCGAAAGCAGATCGCCATGAGCATCGCCGCCATCTGATAGTCGGGAATCTCGCCTTTCGTGAATCCCTCGACCATGGCGCGGATCTCGCTTGCAGCAAGCGGCTCGCCGCGCTTCTTCTTCGTGATGAGATCATACATGCGCATGGAGATTCCTCCCAGAAACTAGAAAGAGAACGGCACGAGGCCGGAGAGCCAGCCCATGAAGCGCATCGTCCAGCCGAACCACATCATGACGCCGAGCACGACGAGCGAGACGCCCGCGACCTTCTGCACGGCAGGCAGGAAGCGGTAGAGCGTGCGCACGCGCTTTTCGAGTCGCTGCCAGAGGAGCGCGAGCACGAAGAACGGCAGGGCGAAGCCGAGCACGTAGAAGCCGAGCAGCCAAAGCCCCTCGACGACGGTCGCGCGGCTTCCCGCATAGATGAAAATCGCCGCAAGGATCGGCCCCGTGCACGGCGTCCAGCCGACGGTGAACGACATGCCCAGGAGGAACGAGCCGACGACGCCCTCCGACGGGCGATGCAGGAACGGCCGCCACTCACGGTAGAGGAAGCGCGGGCTGATGAGTCCCGAGAGGAACAGCCCCAAGAGCGCGAGCACGACGGCCCCCGCCTTTTCCAAAAGCGCGAGATGACCTGTGAGAAACTGCCCGAGCACCGTCGCCGTCGCGCCGAGCGCGAGGAAGACGACGGCAAATCCTGCGAGGAAGGCCGCGACGTTGCGAAAGAGCGCACGTCCTGCCGCGGCGGGCGGTGCCGAAGCGCCTGCCGCGCCGCTTGGAGCTGCTGCACCGCTTGAAGCCGCCGCGCCGCTTGAGCCTGCGAGGATCAGCACGAAGGTCGGCAGCATCGGCAGCACGCACGGCGAGACGAAGGAGATGACGCCGGCGAGAAACGCCGCGCCGAAGGAGATTGCTTCCAAGAGAAAACCTCCTACTTCGTCGCGCGCATGAGTGCCGTTTCCAGCTCTGCCGCCGTCGTTCCGCCGATCTTCTTCAGCAGGATCTTGCCGTCCCGGTCGATGACGTAGGTCGTCGGAATGGCGCGAACCTTATAGGTGTCCGCCGCCTCTCCCTTGAGGTCGAGAAGCACGGGCATCGTGTAGCCGTTGTCCTTGAGGAACTTGTCGACCGTGTCCTTCGGCTCCTGCAGGTTGACGGCGTAGAACGTGACCTCGCCTTCATGCTTCTTGGCGAACTCGTTCAGTTCAGGCATCTCGGCGCGGCACGGCGGGCACCATGTCGCCCAGAAGTTGATGACGTAGAGCTTCTTGTCCATGGCGGCGTTGATCGCGACCTCCGAGCCGTCGAATGATGTCGCCTTGAAAGGCGGCGCCGTCCCGTCCACGCCCTCTGCATCCATCGCCTGCTCCGCCTTGGCTTCCGCCGACTTGCCCGATTCCTCCGCCTGCAGGCCGCAGCCCGTCATAAGAAAGAGCGCGAGAAGCGCGCCGATCAGACCTTGCATCGTTCGTCTTGTTTTCAAAGTGAATTCCTCCTTTGTGATTCCATAGGCTCACAGTCCCGAGACAGGACTCTTCTCAGCGACCTACGTCGCGCCGATGTTTCCATTTCTCTCCATAACGTTCATAGTACTATTCTACGGAGGAACGTTCTCAAGGTCAAGGCGAAGAAGATGAGAATAGGAGATTTCATATACTTTTCATGTACTCGTATGCTACAATAGATTCAGGGGAATTCGTCCCGTAAGAAAGAACGTGTCTGCAAGAGAAAAAGGAGCAATACCATGGCAGAGAAAGCAAAAGTTTATTTCACCGATTTCCGCACGGACGTCGGCACGAGCCTGACGAAGAAGCTGCAGCGTCTGTGTCTTGCGGCGGGCCTCAAGACGATCGAGCTTGAGGGCCGCTTCGTCGCCATCAAGATGCACTTCGGCGAACTCGGCAACCTCGCGTTCCTGCGCCCGCAGTACGCGAAGGCCGTCGCCGACCTCGTGAAGGAGGAAAAGGGCATTCCTTTCCTGACGGACTGCAACACGCTCTATCCGGGCAGCCGCCGCCATGCGCCCGAGCATCTCGACTGCGCGAACATCAACGGCTTCAACCCGACGACGACGGGCTGTCAGATCATCATCGGCGACGGTCTGCGCGGCACGGACGAGCTGGAAGTGCCGATCAAGAACGCCCGCGTGTTGAAGACGGCGAAGATCGGCCGCGCCGTCATGGACGCCGACGTCTTCATCAGCCTCACGCACTTCAAGGGGCACGAGCAGACGGGCTTCGGCGGCGCGATCAAGAACATCGGCATGGGCTGCGGCAGCCGCGCGGGCAAGATGGAGCAGCATTCGTCGGGCAAGGTCGGCGTGCACGAGGAGCTTTGCCGCGGCTGTCGTCGCTGCGCGAAGGAATGCGGCTCGGACGCGATTTCCTACGTTGAGAACAAGGCGGTCGTTGACAAGGAGCTTTGCAAGGGCTGCGGTCGCTGCATCGGCTCGTGCACGTTCAACGCGCTCTACAACGAGGTCTGGGACGCCGCCGACATCCTTGACCGCCGCATGGCGGAATACGCGCAGGCCGTCTGTCAGGATCGTCCGTGCTTCCACATCAGCATCGCGCGTGACATCTCGCCGAACTGCGACTGTCACGGCGAAAATGACGCGCCGATCCTGCCCGACATCGGCATGTTCGCCTCGTTCGATCCCATCGCGCTCGACCAAGCGTGCGTCGACATGGCGCTGAAAGCGCAGCCGATCCGCAACAGCAAGCTCGGCGACCACCTCGCCAAGCCCGATTGGCAGCACCATCACGACCACTTCCTCGACTCGAATCCCAACGTCTGTTGGGAAGAAACGCTCGTGCACGGCGAGAAGATCGGACTCGGTACGCGCGACTACGAGCTCATCACACTGAAATGATTTGCACCGCCGCGCCGAATGCGTTAAAATAAGGCAAAGGGTGCAAAAAGCCAAGGGAAGCCCGTGCAAATTCGCACGGCGGCGGCTCCCTTGGCTTTTTTGTGCATACATCTCAAGAGGAGGAGTTTCCTTGCGCATTGTCATAGTCGGTGCGGGAAAGCTCGGCTACAGCATCGCCGAGCTGCTCGCGAACGAGGAGTTCGACGTCGTGCTCGTCGATCAGGACGAGACGCGGCTCGAAGCGGCGAAGAACACGCTCGACGTGCTGACGGTCACGGCGAACGGCGCCAGTCCCATCACGATGAACGATCCCGACATCCGCTCGGCGGACATCCTCATCGCCGTGACGGCGGGCGACGAGGTCAACATGGTCGCGTGCATCCTCGCGAAGAAGCACGGCATCACGCACACGGTCGCACGCATCCGCGACATGCAGTTCCTTTCGGAAGCGAAGGAATACCTGAAGGAGAACTTCGACATCGACCTCATGCTGAATCCCGAACTGATCACGGCGCGCGAGGTCTATCGCATCCTCATGACGCCCGCTGCGCTCGACGTTGAGGACTTCGCAAGCGGCAAGGTGCGCCTCTTCGAGACGAAGGTGACGCGCCACTCGCCCTTGGCAAACATTCCGCTGAAGGATCTCGAAATGCCCAAGGCGATCCTCGCGGGCATGATCTTCCGCGACCACCGCATGATCATCCCGCACGGCGACGACTGCCTGCTGCCGCACGACAACGCGTATTTCATCGGCGATCCCGCCGAAATCGAGAAGTTCAGCGAGACCTTCGTACACCGCGACGCGAGAAAGCTGGAGCACGTCATGATCATCGGCGCGGGGCGCACGGGGCGCTTCCTTGCCAAGATGCTCGACGAGGCGGACGTCGCCGTGAAGATCATTGATACCAATCGTGAACGCAGCCGGCTGGCGGCGGAGGCACTCGAAAACGGCCTTGCCATCTGCGGCGACGGCACGGACATCGATCTTTTGATGGAAGAGGGCGTCGCCGACGCCGACGCCGTCGTCTGCCTGACGGAGGACGACAAGCTGAACCTCATGCTCGCGCTTTTAGCCAAGCATCTGGGGGCAAAAAAGACGGTCGTACGCGTCGCGCGCGGCGAATACGTCGACCTCATGGAAAAGGTCGGCGTCGACATCGTCCTGCCAACGCGCCTCTTATCCGCATCGGAAGTCCTCGCTTTCGCGCGGCGCGGCGGCGTCGTTTCGGTATCACTCCTTGAGGGCGCGAAGGCGGAGGCGGTCGAGGTCATCGTGCAGGAAGGCGCACCTGTCGCGGGCATTCCTCTGATGAAGGCGCATCTGCCGCGCGAATGCCTCGTCTGCGCCTATGTGCGCGGAGACGAAGCCGTGATACCAAACGGCACTTCGGTTCTTCTGCCCGGAGACCGAACCATTCTCTTCATCCAGACGCGCTTCGCGCAGAAGGTCATGAAACATTTCAAGGGCAAGGATTGATATGGACGCACGCATCGTTTCTTTCCTGCTCGGGCGCATGGCGTTTTTAGAGGGCGCGGCTCTCTTTCTCGCCTTCGGCCTCGCGATCTTCTGGGCGGACGAACACCCGCTCGCCTTCGGCGTGCCCGCGGCGCTCTCCTTCGTCCTCTGGCGCGTCTTCTCGCACCTCTCCAAAGGGCATCGTCACACAATCGGCGTCACGGACGGAGCCGTCTTCCTCTTCGCCGCATGGCTTTTGAACTCGCTTCTGGGTGCGCTGCCCTTTTTCCTCACGGGCGAGCTTTCTGCCGCCGACTCCTTCTTCGCGAGCGTCGCGGCATTTACGACGACGGCGCTCCTCTTCACGCCGACGGGACTCGAAAGCTCCCTCGGCTTCTGGCAGATCTTCCAGGGCTGGATCGGCGGCATGTACTTCCTGTGCCTCCTCGTCACGATCATGCCGCAGGTCGGCGGCTGCTTCGGCCTGACGCTCTCGGTGCAGCAGGGCACGAACTTCAGCCCTCTCCTGCGGCGCATGAATGCGGCGGCACGCAAGATGGCGCTCCTCTACGCCTGTCTGACACTCGTCGCGCTCGGGCTCTTCCTGCTCGCGGGCGAAAGCTTCCTGTCGAGCGCCGTGCTCGCCTTGACTTCCATATCGACGACGGGACTCGACCCGCGCGGCCTCGTGCTGAGGGGAAGCGGCATCACGACGGAACTCGCGGCGGAGGCCGCGATGCTGCTCGCGGGCGTGAACTTCCTCCTGTGGCAGCGGGCGGCGGCGCGGCGCAATGTGCGCGCGCTCTTTGCCGATGCGGAACTGCGCTTCTTCCTCCTCGTCGTATGCGCGGGCGGCACAGCGCTCGCCTGCTACCTCGCCGTCGTCGGCGTCTACGATGTCGAGCACAGCCTTCGCATGGGCTTCTTCCACGCCATCTCGTTCGCGACGACGACGGGCTTTGCCGCTGCGCCGCTCGCCTCCTGGCCTACCTTTCCTCATGCCGTGCTGCTTCTTCTCGCCACGCTCGGCTCTTCGGTCGGCGCGGTCGGCGGCGGCTTCAAGGTGATGCGCCTGCTCGTGCTCATCAAGATGGCAAAGCGGGAGATCCTGCGCACGATTCACCCGCGCATGATCGTCAACGTCAAGATCGACGGCAAGTCCGTGCCGCACAAACTCTACGGCAGGATCTTGAGCTTCTTCTTCCTCTATGTCGTCGTGCTGATTCTCGCAACGCTCGGCCTCGCCCTCGCGCACATCGACACCCTGCCCGCCATGGGCTTCGCCGTCGGCTGCCTGTCAGGCACGGGCACCGTCGTGACGCTCCTCTACGGCGGCAAGGACTTCCTGCTCCTGCCCGGCTGGGTCAAGGTCTTCGCGGGCTTCTTGATGATCCTCGGGCGGCTTGAGATCTTCTCCTTCTTGATCCTGCTGCGCGCAGGGATCGACCGGCTGCACAGGCGGCAGTGGTGAGCCGAGCAATATTTCACGAGATGCACTCATATACATCGGGCGAAAAGATTTGGCTGTGCAGCGGGTTTTTATATGAAAAAATTTGGCTATCTGCTTGGATTTTATCCAAAAAGATTTGGCTAGATGACGGTATTTCTGTCGAAAATATTTGGCTAGATGCTGGAATTGTGCTAGAATGGATTTGCTTGGATTCCTTCAAGGACGCCACGCGATCTCTGTAAAGCAGAGAATTGAATGTAGACATCAGGAGACCGACACATGTTTCGACGAAAAATCTATTCCAAACTGGCACGATGGAAAAACGAGCAGCGCGGCTCTTCCGCCCTGCTGATCGAGGGACAAAGGCGCGTAGGAAAATCTACGATCGTAGAAGAATTCGCGCGGCGTGAATACAGAAGCTATATCCGACTGGATTTTTCCCGCTGTTCGAGGGAGACGCATGACCTGTTCAACGATGTTTCTGATTTGGACTATATTTTTCTGCAGCTGCAGCTGCAGAGCAGCGTACAGCTCTTTCCACGAGAATCTGTCATCATCTTTGATGAAGTGCAGCTTTGTCCCCGGGCACGCCAAGCCATCAAGGCATTGGTACACGATCACAGGTATGACTATATCGGAACGGGATCGCTCATTTCCATCCGCAAGAATGTCAAGGACATCTTGATTCCGAGCGAAGAATACCGCCTCTATATGTATCCGATGGATTTCGAGGAATTCCTCTGGGCATTTGACGATGAAGCGACGGTGCCCCTGCTGCGTCAGATGTACGAGAAAAAAAGAGCGGTGGGAAGCGCTGCCCACCGCAAGCTCATGCGAACTTTCCACCTCTACATGCTGATCGGCGGTATGCCGCAGGCGGTGACGGCATACCTTTCAGCCAAAAATTTTGTCGATGTCGATCGAATCAAGCGTGCAATCGTAGAGCTTTATGAAGCCGATTTTCATAAGATCGACGGTACGGGACGCTTATCGCGATTGTTTGCGGACATTCCTACGCAGCTGCACAGACGCGCCTCACGCTATTCGATGGCGGGCGCTCTCGGACGGAATCGAACGCAGGGCGGAGCGCGGCTGATTGCCGAACTTGTAGATTCCCGCGCCGTTTTGGCAGCATATCATGTGAACGAGCCGAGCGCCGACCTGTCCTTATCGAAAGACCCCGGGCGATTCAAACTCTACTTGTCCGACACGGGACTCTTTACGACCCTCGCTTTTCGTGATCAAGAATTTACCGACAATATCATATATCAGAAGCTTTTGAGCGATCGTCTGCCGGCAAATCTCGGCTATCTCTATGAAAACATCGTTGCCCAGACGCTCGCTGCCAACGGCAGACAACTTTATTACCATACATTTCCCAATGAGAAGAAGACCAATCTGTACGAGATTGATTTTCTTGTGCCGCGAAAGAACAAGATCTGCCCATTGGAGGTCAAATCTTCCGGCTACAAACGCCATGCTTCTCTCGATGCCTTTTCCGAGCGATATTCGCAGCATATCGACGAGAAGTATCTAATCTATACGAAAGATTTGCAGCGAGAGCATGATGTCCTTTGCCTGCCGGTCTATATGGCGCAGTTTCTCTAGGATGCCTCACTCAAACGCGCGTGCCAGAGCCTCAAGACCCTTCGTGAGCGTCGCCTGCGGGCAGGCGATGTTGATGCGCTGGAAGCCTGCGCCGCTCTTGCCGAAGATCGCGCCGTCGTCGAGCCAGAGGCGGGCTTCGTCGATGATCTTTCGGTCGAGCGCCTTCGCTTCGAGGCCGTAGGCGCGAAAATCGAGCCATAAGAGGTAGGTGCCTTCCGGCTCGACAAGCTGCACCTTGGGCAGACGTTCGGCGAGGAAGCGCTTCGTGTGCGCGATATTCTGCTCAAGGTAGGCGAGAAGCGCATCGAGCCACTCGCCGCCCTCGCTGTATGCCGCCTGCGCGGCAAGAAGGCCGAAGATGTTCGGTTCGTCATAGCCTGTGCTGTAGACTTCCTTGCGGAAGGTATGGCGCAGGCTTTTTTCCGTGATGAAGATGTTCGAAAGCTGCAGCCCTGCGAGGTTGAACGTCTTGCTCGGCGCGGTGCAGGTGATCGTCCGCGCCGCAGTCTCGGGCGAGAGCGAGGCAAAAGGCGTGTGCTTGTGGCCGGGACGCACGAAGTCGGCGTGAATCTCGTCGGCGACGACGAGAACGTCGTGCGCGAGGCAGATGCCTGCAAGACGCTCCAACTCTTCGCGCCGCCAGACGCGCCCGACGGGGTTGTGCGGGCTGCAGAAAATCAGAAGCTTCACCTTGTGCTCGCGAATCTTCTGCTCGATGTCAGCGAAGTCCATGCGGTATGCGCCGTCCTCGAAGAGCAGCGTGCTCGTGACGAGCTTGCGCCCATTGCCCTCGACGACGCTGAAAAACGGATAGTAGACGGGTTCGGTTATGAGAATGGTATCATTCGGCGCGGTAAATGCACGCACCGCCATGGAGAGCGCAAAGACGACGCCCGGCGTCATGACGAGGGATTCCCTGCCCGGATTCCAGCCGTGGCGCGTGCTGAACCATTGTTCGAGCGCCCTATAGTAGTCCTCCTTCGGACGCGAATAGCCGAAGATGCCATGCTCGGCGCGTCGGCGAATGGTATCACGCACCGCCTGCGGCGCACGAAAGTCCATGTCGGCGACCCAGAACGGCAGAACGTCCTCGGGATAGCCGCGCTCTCTGGCGAAGTCGTATTTGAGGCTGTTCGTATGGCGGCGCTCGATGATCTCATCAAAGTCGAAATGGTTCATGGAAGAAGTCTCCTTTTCCTTTGGTTTCGTGGAAAACTTTCATCTTTGCTGAATGAGATGCAAATTTTGCCTCGTTTCCTTTTCTTTTCTTTTCGCCCTGCTGCCCTCTTATCCCTGCAAGGCCTGCTGCAGATCGGCCTTGAGGTCTTCGACGTCCTCGATGCCGACGGAGAGGCGCAGGAGTTTGTCGTCGAGTCCCGTGCGCTTTAGGAGCGCGGCGGGCATTTCAGCGTGCGTCTGGGCGATCGGATACGTCAGAAGCGTCTCGACGCCGCCGAGGCTTTCGGCGAAGGCGATGAGATGCAGTCTGCCGAGAGCCGCCTTCGCGAGTTCGGCGGAGCGCACCTTGAAGGAGATCATGCCGCCCGCGCCGCTCGCCTGCTTCTGCTGCAGCGCGTAGCCCGGATGGTCGGCGAGTCCCGGGTAGAGCACTTCGGTGACTTCGGGCAGCGTGCCGAGCCACCGGGCGATGGTGAGCGCGTTCTCTGCCTGCCGCTCGACGCGCACGCCGAGCGTCTTGATGCTGCGCAGCATGAGCCACGAGTCGAGCGCCGAGAGGTTCGGCCCTGCCGATTTGGCGAGCAGTTCGATGCGCTTTGCCTCCGCGCTCGTCGCATCTTTGAGCACGAGGAAGCCTGCGATGACGTCGTTGTGTCCGCACAGATATTTCGTGCCGCTGTGCAGCACGATGTCCGCGCCGAGCGTCAAGGGCTTCTGGAAATGCGGCGAGAGGAAGGTGTTGTCAACAGCGAGCAAGGCGCCGTTTTCGTGCGCGAGCGCAGAGAGCGCCGCGATGTCCGAGATCTGCATCATCGGGTTTGACGGTGTTTCAATGAAGACGAGCTTCGTCTCGGGACGCATACGCTTGCCGACGAGCGCGAGATCGCGCACGTCGACGTATTCGAAGGTGATGCCGTAGCCCGCAAAGACTTCTTCGGCGAGACGCACCGTGCCGCCGTAGAGGTCTTCGCTCATCAGGACGTGATCGCCCGCCGAAAGAAGAGAGAAAACGAGCTGCACCGCCGCCATGCCCGAGGAAAGCGCCCAAGAGCGCCCGCTGCGCTCTAAGAGCGCCACCGTCTTTTCGAGAGATTCGCGCGTCGGATTCGCCACGCGTCCGTAGTCGTAGCCCGTGCTCTCGCCGAAACGCGGATGACGGAACGTCGCCGACAGGCAGATCGACGGACTGATCGCCCCCGTCGCGTCGTAGGTATGGCAGCCGTGCACTTCAAGCGAATGGTCTTTCATGATTCTTCCTCCAATATACTATTCATATTGTTATACTATGATTTAGTATTATAGCATAGGAAGAAGATTTGCGCCACAAGATAATGCAGCGCTTGCAGAGCGTGGTGACAGGCAAAGAAAAAGGGGCTGTTGCACTAAATCATGTGCGGCAGCTTTTTTCGTGCACAAAAAAGCGCCTCCGACCTGGCAAAAGGACAGAAACAGGTG
>ERZ772766.1780-NODE-1780-length-11233-cov-3.375112_pt1 | contig 11233 bp, 10 predicted proteins | sample MGYA00511379_ERZ772766 | MGnify/ENA primary metagenome ERZ772766 (study PRJEB29015, sample SAMEA2737895) | human oral metagenome | biome: human oral; feature: human-associated habitat; material: dental | place: China | collected 2116 ...
TCGGAGCCGACCAGGCCGGCCTGGACGAACGCACCGACAACTACGAACTCCACATCAACTAGAAAGAAGGCACCACAATGGCAGACGCCAACGAATCCGAGATCGGTTTCTCCTACGAACTCGGCGTCCAGGTCGACGTTTCCGCCGCGGGCGAGGAAGAGAAGTGGATTGACGTCCGATTCGCCAAGAGTCTCGCGCCCACGCAGGAAGCGAAGACCCAGGACGGCGCCACCTACGACGACAAGGGCGCCGACCACCCCATCAAGACCGGTGAGTCCTGGAGCCTCGCCATGGAGGTGCAGCAACACCGCATGGAGGACGGCTCCTACCTGCCGGAGATCGAGGCCCTCAAAGCCCGCACCGAACCCGACGCGCGAGGCAACCAAGCCACCGTACATGTGCGGTGGTTCGACAAGCCCGCCACGGGGAAGCCCAACCCCAACGACGCCTACGAGGGCTACGGCACCGTGTCCATCACGAGGTCGGACACCAGCGTCAACGGCCTGGGAGGGTGGAACATCACCATCACCGGGCAGGGGCCCCGAACCCGTATCCGCAATCCCCTGGCCGCCTCCGACCCCGCCGCCCCGAAGATCACGGGCATCACGCCCGCAGGGAAGAAGGTCGGCGAGGAAGTCACGATCGCAGGATCGAACTTCACTGGGGTGACGGCCGTCCGGTTCGGGAAGACCCTGGCGACCGTGTTCACCGTGGACTCCGCGACCAGCGTGAAGGCCACGATCCCCACCGGCACCCCGGCCGGCGCCGTGAAGGTCCGGGTGTACGGCCCGAAGGGCGAGTCCAACGCCTTCGACTACACGGTCGTCGCCGCCTGACAACCTGCAAATACGCCCCGGCCACCCAGCCCGCCCTGCTGCTGCGCGTGGCCGGGGCGCGCAAACCCCACCAGGAAAGGACCCCACCGTGAAACTCGACGCCTACCTCCCCAAGCCGTTCACCATGACGTGCGGCGACTGGGAGATCACAAGCCCCGTTCCCACCGTCCACGCCGGGAAGATCGTCACAGCCTTCCAGGCCATGCAAGCCGAACAGGCCCGCCGGATCGACGCCGGCGAACCCCTCCTCACCGAAGAAGACGTAGACGGGATCCCCCAGACCCTTGACGAGCTCTCCCCCATCATCCTCGGCGAAACCCAAGTCGACCGGCTCCTCAACGACGGGTGCCCTCCCGCCTACGTGAACAGTGCGGCGTTCGCCGCCGTCATCTACTGGGCGAACGGCGCCAGCGAACAAGCAGTGGCCGCCTACATGGCCGGCCTGAACACTGCCGCCGAGGACGCGCAAGCCACCCTCGACGCCATCTACCAGACGGCCGTCCCAAAAGCCCAGACCCCCAGTCCCTCGCAGACTGGGCAGCCTACGGAGTAGGCGAACCCATCGGCCGCGGCGAAGACGGGACCCCCATCTACGCGGAGTACGCGGCGCCACCCACTCCCGGAGGCGGCCAGTCAGGCGTTCACCGCGCCTCGTGGTGGCAGATCCTCACCCACTGGGACGCCGTCACGGCCGACCTCGCCGAGGTCTTCCACGTGCTCGAATGGCGGGCCCAGAACGACCCGTGGCCCCCCATTCGCGGGCTCGTCCTCACACTCGCCTCCACGCCCGGCACCCGCACGCACACAGCCCTCACCCAGTAGAAGGAGGAACCCAGCAGTGGCCCTCGACGTCGGCACTCTCGCGTTCTTCCTCACAATGGAAGACCGAGGCTTCACGAAAGGGATGGACCAGGCCGAAGCGAAAGCCTCCAGCCTCACGTCCACCGCGAAGTCCGCTGCAAACACCCTCGCCGGCCTGTTCACGGGCGCCGCAGCCGCCACCGGCGGCATCGTCACCGCCCTCGTCAAAACGGGCGGCGCGTACAACACGCTCCAGCAGAACAGCCGAGCAGCCCTGAAAACCCTGCTCGGCTCCACCGAGGCCGTCAACGAGCAGATGGGGAAGCTCAACGACCTCGCGTCGCGGAGCCCGTTCGCGAAAACGGCGTTCATCACCGCGCAGCAGCAACTGCTGTCGTTCGGCGTCGAGGTCGAGAAGACCATCCCCATGCTCGACGCCCTGCAGAACGCGGTGGCCGCCACCGGCGGCTCATCCCAACAGCTGCAAGACCTGGCGTTCGTGATGGCGCAGATCAAAGCCGCTGGGAAGATCACGGGCCAGGACCTCCTCCAGCTCGGGCAGCGCGGTATCAACGCCGCAGAGCTCATTGGGAAAGCATTCGGGAAGACCGGCGCCGAGATCAAGGAGATGATCTCCAAGAACCAGATCAGCGCCGACGAGGCCCTCGACGCCATCACGAACGGGATGGCGGAGAAGTTCGCCGGAACCACGGACGCCGTCAAACAGCAGTGGTCCGGCGCCGTCGACCGCATCAAAGCGGCTTGGCGCGACATGGGGGCAGACATCGCGTCCCCGTTCATCGACCCCAACGGCGGCGGCAAGGCCGTCGTATGGGGCAGCCTCGTCGCTGACACTCTCCGCAGTGTCCGCCGCCACGTGAAAACCCTCACGGGGGACTTCACGCGCCTCGGATCCGGGGGGTTCGACAAGATCACCACCGGCCTCCAGAAGGTCAACGTGTGGGTCAGCAGCATCAACACGGCAAAGCTGGTCGCGGATCTGCACCGGCTCGGCCAGTACGCGCCCATGATCGCTGCCCTCGGGTCGGCGTTCACGATCATGGGGACCCGAAGCATCCCAGTGATAGGCGGACTCACGGGCGCCATCAACCCGCTCGTCGCCGCAGTCACGGTCCTCACGGCCGCGTCCCCCGAACTCCGCGGCGTGGCCACCGCGTTCGCCAACGGGTTCGCGCCCGCCGTCCCGGCACTCACCGAAGTCGCCGCCGCCGCAGCCGACCTTGGCATGCGCGTCATCCACGACCTGTCGCCCGCGCTCACGACAATCGCCGGGGAACTCGGAGAGTTCCTCGCGCAACTCACGCCAATCGCAGGGGCCGCAATCCAAGTCGCTGGGGGCCTCGTGCCCCTCGCGAAGATCGCACTGGACCTCGCGGGAGCAATCCTGCAGCTCCCCACCCCAGTCCTCGCCGCGGCGGCGGCATTCGTAGCACTGCGGGGCCCAGCAGCGGGCCTCGTGTCCACGATAACGGGACTCGGCAAGCCCCTGCAGACGGCCGGCGCCGCCATCGGCCTGTTCATCTCGCAGGCTGCGCAAACGGGAGTCCTCAACGCTGCGAAGCAGGCGTTCTCGGGCCTGGGCGGCGCGCTCGCGGGCCTCGTGTCGCCCGCTGGGCTCGTCACCGCCGGCCTCACGGTCCTCGTCGGCGTGATCGCCGCCTACGCTGCGAAGAAAGCCGAAGCGAACCGCAAGGCTCAAGAGTTCGCGGACACGCTCGACAAAGAGACTGGGGCAGTCACGGAGAACAGCCGCGCCTGGGTCGCCAAGCAGCTCGAGGACGAGGGCCTGATCGAGAAGTACCAGAAGATGGGTGGGGCCGCCAGCGACTTGACGGATTCTCTGCTCGGTCAGGCATCCGCCACTGAACGGGTTCGCGCCACGCTTGAAGCGGCGGGCAAGCAAGCCGAGTTCGCCGACGAGACGTGGACAGACATCAACGGCACGTCGCACACGACGGCCGGTAGCGCAACGGAATTGGGGAACAAGCTCAAGGAGCTCGGGCAAGCAACGCAGGACGGCACGGAGAAGAGCAAGCGGCTGTCTGCAGCGACCGAGGACAGCAACGCCGCGTTCGAACGCCAGCAGCAAGTGCTGGACAAGGCCGCTGACGCATTGCGCGCCTACTCGGCTGCGCAGGGCCGCCTCACGGACGCCAACTACCGGGCGCACGACGCCGTCGAGAAGCTGAACACCGAGTTCGCCGACGTGACCAGTCTCGCGCGGGACGCTTCCGGTGCGATCGACTGGTACGAGCAGTCGAACCGGAAGTTCATGGAAACGAGCCGCGACGCGGTACAGGCGCAGAACGACCAGCTGACCGCCATGCGCGACGCGGGCGCCACCCAGGAAGAGCTCAACGCGAAGATCGCGTCGAACCGCGCCTACTGGGAGTCGTGGGCGTCCCAGATGGGTCTCAACGAGCAGGAGACCCAGGCGTTCATTGAGAAGCTCGGCGCATTGCAGGACGTGAAATCCACGCGCATCGACATCACCACATACGCTGATGTGGACGAGGCCGCAACAGCTGTTCAAACCTTCATCGAAGGCGTCAAAACAAACCAAGACGGCGTTATGACAATCAGTGCCAACAATGCGCCAGCCATTGATGAGCTGATGGCAGCTATTGGCATAACGCAGAACAGCAACGGCACTTACACGATCAACGCGAATGACGATCCGGCCGCAGCCGCGCTGCTCGCGTCCCTTGGCGTAGTCGATTCTTCAACGGGCACGGTCACGATTGACGGCAACAACCAGTACGCCATGAACCAGGCGAACGCGGCGAAAACTGCGATCACCAACATGTCTCCGTCAATGAGTATTCGGGGCAATGACAATGTTTCCGATGTCGCTCAGTCCATTTTCAATAAGTGGAATGGGTCGAGCATATTCATGAACATTGTGCAGAAAGTCGTTGGCGCGAATGCGAATGGTTCTGTCACGGACTACTTCGCGAACGGCGGTGTGGAGTACTTCGCGAACGGGGGGCAGCGTCGGGCGGAATCGCACGTCGCGCAGATTGCGCCTGCGGGTGCGATGCGCGTGTGGGCCGAGCCCGAGACCGGGGGCGAGGCGTACATCCCCCTCGCCTGGTCGAAGCGGCCGCGGTCGAGGGAGATCCTGGCGGAGGTCGCGCGCCGTTTCGGCGACGTGTACGTCCCCGCCACGGCTTCCCATTACGCCAACGGGTCGCCTGCGGGCCCGACACGAGTCCAGCAGGCGCCAGAAGTGCACGTCATCGCGTACGTGACGAACCCGTGGACGGGAGAGCAGGTCCGGGCGTTCGCGAGGACCGAAGCCGTCAAAGTAGTGAGGGAGGCCGTATAATGCCAGTCCGCGCATGGGTGAGCAAAGCAACAGGACTACCGACCTTCTACGTGGACAGCGCCACGGCAGTCATCAGCGCCGACGGCCGAACCATCACAACCAGCAGCGGCGACGCCGCCGTGGTGTCGGACGTACTCGCTCCGCCCGGGGTGCCAACCACCTACACGGCCGGCCGCGAGCGCCTCACCCTCACCCGCCGCGGCTCGACAATGGGCGAGCAGATCCTCACCGACCTCACCGGCCGCGGAGTGCCCGGCCTCGGCGCCCAACCGGTCACCAACCTTTCCGCGTGGAGAAGCGACGCGAAAGTGTGGCCGTCTGGCGCTGCCCGCTTCCCGAACACGCCACCCCTGCGAACAGGGGAAACGCAGTTCATCCTGCGTGACCCCGCACAGGAGGAGCGCGTGTGGGGGATCCTGCGCGGACGTGAGCCGGTCATCATCGGGACCGGGGCGCCCGTGCCGGGCCGTCAACAACTCATGGCAGTCGTGGTCACCGACGTCACCCCCACGTGGATGGGCCACGTCGGCTACCAACGGTGGAACGTGAGGTGGACCGAGTACACGGGCTTCCAGTCCGGTAACGCCGCATCTGGGACACGCAGCGTCGTCACGTGGGGCGAGGCCCAGGCGCGCTACCGAACGTGGGGGTCAGTCGGCTCCTACCTCAAGTGCGCCCGGGACATCACGGGGATGCCCCAATGAGGGCCGGCCCCACAGTCCAAGCCCTCACCGGGCCCGTCGGCGTCGGCGCCCGCGTCTCCTCGCACCGAGCGGGCCGCATGATCGCCGACTGCCTCGACGTGTGGGACGTGCAGATCGAGGCCACAGCCGACCGGGCGCCCCGCGAGCGCCTTACCCTCACCGCGGCGCCCAGCCTCGTCCCCACCGGTCCCGGGGATCCGCTGGCCCACTACGGGCAGCGCCTCCACGTTTCCCAGACCCTCACCATCGGGGGCGTCGAAGCCCTGGTGCCCATCGGCTGGTACCAGGTGGAGACGTGGGAGGAGCAGTCCGATGGGACTGTCAAGGTGGAGGCCTACGACCTGCTCCAGCGGCTCGAGAAGAATCCGATGGCGTGGCCCTCGTCGCCGCCGTACGGGGCGACCGTCCAGTCCGAGCTGCAGCGCCTCGCCGCGTCCCCCGAGGAGGGGGGCGTGCCCGTGGTGCTGGACGCCCCGGACGCGGCCGTGTCCCGTGAGCACGAGTGGGGGACGAGCCGCGTGGAGGCAGTGGGGAAGCTGTGCGAGGCGCACGGCCTCCTGTGGGCGGTGCGGTCGGACGGTCGCCTGCACGCCTGGGCGCCGGGCGCGCCCGTCTCCGCGGCGGAGTACACGGGCCGGGACCTCCTCATCGAGTCCTCGCGTGCGTCTGGGGCGCGTCGCGCGAACCGGTGGATCGTGGGCGCCACCGGGGAGGGCGAGGACCGGGAGTCCCGGTACACGGCGGAGACCACCGGCTACGAGTACCCGTACGACCCGGCCGGGTACGGGGTGGTCACGGACCGCAACGAGATGCAGATCGCCGACGGCGTGTCGGCACTGTACAAGGCGGCCGACACGTACAGGCGCAACGCCCAGGCGGCCCACGGGACACGGTCCCTGAGCATCGTCCCGGACCCGCGCCTGGAGCTGTGGGACACCATCACCGTGACCGTGCCCCACGAGGCGGGGCCCGAGACCCTGACGGGTCGCGTCACCGCGACGTCACTCACCATCGACAAGCCGGACGCGACGATGCGCGTCGACCTGGAGGTTCTATCCCATGCCTGACGCCCTGTCGCCGTGGATCGACGTGCCGCCCCAGGGGCGCCGCCCAGGCCCGCAGGCGGCGCCCGCGCCCCTGACCGGCACCGTCGTCGGCGTCGTCGACGCGGCGCGCGGCATCGTGGAGGTCCGCGTGGACGGCGCCCCCGACACCGCGGCCACCGTGGTGGCCCCAACCGAGGCCGGCGTGACCTACATGGGGGCCCCCGTGCGCGTCAGCCGCGACGCCGCCGGGGCCGCCACCACCATCCACGCGCCCACCCGGCCTGCGCCCGACGGAGCCACGCCGATCCCCGTTGGGGAGACCGGGCGCCGTATCCTCGACGCCACCCGCGCCGCCGACCAGGCCCTCACGCAGGCCCGCGCCGACCTCGGCCAGGCCCGCGCGCAGCTGGAGGAGAAGATCAAGGCCGCAGGCGGCGGCGCCCGCGTGTCCGACCGCGCCCCCACGGGGGACGACTCCCAGGGACACCCTGTAGGGACAATCTGGGAGCAAGTAGTGGGGGGGAAGACCGTCGGGCGGTGGGCGCTCGCGGAAAACGGCGGCTGGGAGCCGGTGCAGATCGGACCCGGGCAGCTCGCCCAAGGGACAGTCACGGCGGACACCATTGTCGCGTCCCGGGACCTGTGGGCGCGCCTCGCCGTCTTCGACGACGCCACGGTCGTCGGCCGGCTCACGGCGGAGAACGCGGTGATCCCCGGTGAGCTGATCGCCGGGACGATCACCGGGAAGACGATCGTGTCGCCGACGATCGTGGGGGGCCAGGTGGACGGCCTGGTCATCAACGGCGGACGTTTCCACCTTTCTCGCGCCGAGCGGACGACCGGAGCGAACGCCTACGGGATCACGGTGAAGCCCGAGTACTGGAAGCCTGGTGGTGGGTCGGATGCGGCGTGGGAGGCCCAGCTGGGACCGGTCACGGCGACGGACGACGGGCGCTTCGCCATCACCCTCCCCGCGCACGACAACAAGAAGCAGCTCGTCACTCTCAGCCTGCGGCTGCCCGCCACGGAGGACGCCACGGTGACCACGCTGGTGAACCGGCGTGTGCGGGCCCGCGTCTCCGCCGAGTACCCGCTCACGGAGGCCCGCGTGGCCACCTACCCGAGAAACGGGAACCCGGAAGTTGTCTACCCGAAGGTCGGGTCGTGGACGTACTGGGAGGGGAGCACGAAACCGCGTCTGGAGCGTGTCCAGATCCACGGGGATCTTCTCGTCGTCATCTACATGATGTTCGCCCCGACGAACCGGCCGAACCGCGTCGTCTTCGACATCGAGGACACATGGGAGCAGGCGTTCTCGTCGGAGCTGACGATCGCCAGGAACGACGCCGGCGCTGCCCACATCCTGTTCAACGACACGCAGCACGGGAAGACTGCCTTAACGGCTGAGGGCCTTTACCACACGGCTCCTGGGGCCACTGGCCAGGGCCGGGTCGACACGTCTTGGGTCGACCTCGTGAATCCGCCGGACCTGCTGGCGTGGTCGGGGAAGACGCAAGTGGATTTGCCGTCGAAGACGTGGACCAGGCTGCCACTGCGGATCCCGAAGAAGGTGACCGGCAGTGGGATCACGATCGCCGACGACCGGGTCACCGTGGCAAGGCCCGGGATCTACCGGGTGAACGTGTGGGTGTGCGTGTGGTCGAAGTCGTGGGACGGCGCGTTCGCCGTCGGGACCGTCGAAGCGGGGGGCGGCCAGGCGTTCCCCACGAAGACGGACTGGGGGGGCACGTACACGTACTTCTCCGGTGCGCCCGACGATTACACGACGGGCGAGCGCACCGACAAGGTGCTCCTGTCGGCCGGCGACCAGATCGGGGTCGTCGTCTACAACGGCCAGGCCACGGCGACGGCCGTGTACGACTACAAGCTCTCCCTGGACTTCATCAGGCCCCTATAGGAGGAGGCGCGCATGACAACAGCGCACTGGAACCGCATACAGCTGCCGACGGCGAGCGAGGACCTGCTGGCGACGTGGAAGACCACGGCGTCGAGCATCCCAGGGATCCTCGCAGTCTCGGACCTCAACGAGGCTGCGGTCCTGTACAAGGCGGCCGTGGACGCGGGCGCCGCGCCCACGCAGGCGCGCCCCGTGTACATCGACGCCAACGGCGTCCTCTACCGAATGTACGGGCCCGTCGACCAGAAGACCGGGCGCCCCGTCTTCCAGATGGTGAACCAGCCGCGCGTCGTGGGCGCGGTCGCGGGGAACTGGGTGGTGGGCTCCCAGGGATCCGTCCCCGCGTCCTTCACGCCCTCCGAGGTGATCGGACGCTGGACCGGGTTCATCGCCGCGGACGGTAGCCACTCCTACACGCCGGTGATCGCGTTCCCCCAGGCGTTCCCCACGGACTGCATCACCGTCTCCGTGTCTTTCTTCTACGGGACTGGCAACGCGGACGCGAACACCTGGACGCCCGACAAGTGGCAGATCGACCACTTGAAACGGGAGGGGTTCAGGTTGATGATCCCCGACTACACGACGCCGCGGATCATCAGCTTCGGCTACGCGGCACACGGTTACTGACTCAGAGTTTCACGCGGCCTCAACTATCCGGGATTCCCGGATAGTTGCCCGGGGCTGCGACCATCGAGTGAAAGGAGGACGCTTTGGGCGTCCAGGATCTAGCGGCCAGAGCGTACTGGATGGCCGCAACAGCGGACGGCGGCTATTCCCAGCCGAACCGTCTTGACGTGCGGCGCACACGCGGCGTATGGACCCCCGGCTTCACGTTCGAGGGGGACTGCTCCAGCCTCGTCTTGGAGGCCGCCTACCAGGCGGGCCTACCCATCGGGGCCGCCACTTACACGGGTGACATGCGCGAGGCCCTGGAGGCCGTGGGCTGGTCCGTCATCCCCTACGCCGCCACCGGAGGGAACGCTGACAACCTCTACACGGGAGACGTTCTCCTGTCCGAGGCGGCGTCCGGCGGCGTCGGCCACACCGGCGTCTACGTCGGCGACGAACGCATCGCGGAGGCATGGATCGACGGCCAGGGCGATATCGGCGGGAGCGCGTGGGGCGACGGCCCCGGCGACGACACCGGCGGGGAGACCCGCGTCATCGGCTTCTACGCCCACCCCTACACCGCGCGGGGACTGTGGACGCACGTCCTGCGCCCCCCCGCCACCACTTCGGACACATCCGCAGACTCCGGCGCCGCACCTGCGGCCGCTGACACCCCCACACCGAAAGGAACCCAAATGCTCGGAATCACCTACACAGCCAACGAATACGGAGGCGTCACCGCCTACGTCCTCCTCACCGAGTCCGCCGGGGCCTACGCTCTCGACCGCGTGCAGGCCCAGGTGTACAACCAGATCCTCCCGCAGGGATTCGTCGAGGTCCCGGAGCACCACGCGAACCTGCTCATCCGCGAGTCGTGGGAGCGCTTCAACATGGTCGCCTCCGGCGTTGCCTCCGGCGTCCGCGTGGACATTGACGAGGCCACCGCCCGCGTCCTCGCCGCCGTCAAGGAAGGAGCTGCCAAGTGAACGCCATCACGTCCCAGACTCCCGAGGACCCCACGCCGCAGCCCATCCCCTGGCTCACCCCCCAGGTGCGCCGCTGGGCCTACGGCGTCATCCTCGCCGCGATCGCACTGCTCGGCGCCTACGGCGTCATCGGACAGACCACCGCGCCCCTATGGGCAGCCCTGGCCGCCTCCGTCCTCAGCACCACCACCGCCCTCGCCCACGTCCCCACCGCCAGGCCCACCCTCATCCAGGAGGGAACGGACTCCTGATGATCGACCCGACAGTGGTGAGCGCCCTCATAACCGGGGCGCTCACCACCGCCGTCGGCGTCGCCTCCTGGCGAACCAGCCGCGTGAAGACCCTCGCGGAAGCGGCCCTCACCCGGGCCCGCGCGCGGAAAGCCGAAGCCGAGGCCGACGGCGCAGAAACAGTGGCGAAGCTCGACGAGATCGCCGGCGGCATCGACCGCCGCCTCGACGACCTCACTGCGCGCCTCGACGCCACCGACGCCCGCCTCGGCCGCATCGAGCACGAGGTCACCCCCAATCACGGGGGCTCGATGCGCGACGCCGTGCGCCGCCTGGAGGTGGCCCGCGCGGAGGACCAGGAGGCGGCACGTGAGTGGCGGCACGCCCTCGGCCACCAGATCGACTCCGTGCGGAGCCTCATTGAGAACGTCGATGACGGTATGCGGGGCGTGGAGAGCCGGGCGACCGCAGAGCACGCCCGCATCTGGACAGCGCTCGAGAAGCCGTCCTAACCACGGGTGTGGTATACTGCAGGTGTCCCCGCGCGAGCGGGGGTGAGCCCTTGAAATTGCACAGTTGAAATTTTTCCCCACGCAAGTGGGGATGATCCTTTGGGGTTGCAGCTGTTTGAATATTCCCCGCGCGAGCGGGGATGAACCGTTAGCGTTGCACCAGTGCACGTGTTCCCCGCTCACGCGGGGACGAACCCGCTAACTAGGTTGCGCTGAGGGCTGGAACTGAATATTGCCCGCGA
>ERZ772766.1784-NODE-1784-length-11222-cov-5.493329_pt1 | contig 11222 bp, 9 predicted proteins | sample MGYA00511379_ERZ772766 | MGnify/ENA primary metagenome ERZ772766 (study PRJEB29015, sample SAMEA2737895) | human oral metagenome | biome: human oral; feature: human-associated habitat; material: dental | place: China | collected 2116 ...
GAGAGGAAATAATTCGTCATCATAGAGGTATTGTTGAACTAAAAATGAAAATCTACAAACAGAAAAAGGATCATGTAAATCGGCACAACCGATTCAGACTAAACCGTGGAACTGTTGTTGCACTCAAAATGAAAATCTACAAACAGAAAAATGATCCTGTAAATCAGCACAATCGATTCAGACTAAACCGTGGAACTGTTGTTGCACTCAAAATGAAAATCCACAAACGGAAAAAGGATCATGTAAATCGGCACAAACGGTTCAGACCAAACCGTGGAACTGTTGTTGCACTCAAAATGAAAATCTACAAACGGAAAAAGGATCATGTAAATCGGCACAAACGATTCAGACCGAAAAAATAAATACGCTCCTATCAGAAAGACAAAAAACGAGGGCTAAAAATTTTTCATGCAGACCGGGAGCACCGTTTTCGGCTCTCTGTTTTTTACGGTTCACTTTTCCAGGATCAGCACCTCGCTGTCTTTATAACTCTCGTAGCCCGACACGATCACTTTTTCTCCCGGTTCGAGACCCTCGGTAACTTCGTAGTATTGAGGATTTTGCCTGCCGATCTTTATGCGACGTCGATACGCCTTTTTCCCGTCCCGATCGAGAACGAAGATCCAGTTGCCGCCCGTATTCTGGAAGAAGGTTCCTTTCGGGATAACCACCGCCTCCGTCGGCTGACCGAGTTCGAGATTGATGTAATACGTCTGCCCACTCCGAATGTTATCCGGACGTTCGCCGGTAAACACAAAATCCGTCCTAAACTTCCCGTCACGAACCTCGGGATATACCTTACGTACCGTCAGCGCGAAGTGAGTCCCCTGGCGATCGAACGTAGCCGGTAACCCAGCGCGAACACGATCGATGTAATGTTCATCGATCAATGCCTGCACCTTGTAATCAGAGAGGTCGTTTATCTGCCCTATTTTCTGTCCCGGTTGAACGTTCTGACCAAGCACCACGTCAAGCAAACCCAGCTCGCCATCGATCTGCGAACGCACTTCAAGCTTGTTTTTCCGCTCGCGAATGAGCAGCACATTGCGGCGCATATTCATGAGGTTATCTTCCATCTGATCCATTTGGATAGACCGATAAAGGGAGTCCTGACGGAGCCGTTCATTAATGAGCGTATGTTTCCGCCGCGCCAATTCGTAGTCTTCTTTTGCCTGCACATAATCCTCCCGGGCGGTGAGCTTCTCGTTGTATAGCTTTTCCTGTTGCCGATAATTTCTAAGGCTCCGCGTAGTTGCAAGATCCAATTGTAGCTCCTCGGTTTTGTTGCGCAAACGGTCTTGTTCCATAGTTACCTGCGTGTTTCGAAGCAGATTTTGTTTTTCAGCCAATTCCGCCTCCGCATTAAGGATCTGCAACTCCAAATTAGCGTTGCTCAGCCGCACAATGACGTCGCCACGATGCACACGAGCGCCTTCCTCGACCACAAGTTCCTGAACAATTCCTCCTTCTTCAGGGCTCAGCTGCACAATTGTGATCGGCTGAACTTGTCCATCCACGCGGACAAAGTCGTTGAACTGATCCCGTTTTACATCACCGATGCTCAAGCTCCGGGCGTCTACGCGCAGCGTCGCAGCATGATTTCCGAACACAATCCACGACAGCAGCAAAACGACAGCAGCCCCGCCCGCAATGTATGGAAGGTGTTTCTTCCGTATTCCTTTCTTTTTTTCCAACTGTATATCCATGATCAAAACCTTAATTCAAAAACCTAAAACAGAAATTCGTCTGTGGCGAAGCGCAAAACGAAATTCCAACGCCCCAAAATGGTCAAGCACTTTTTCGGGATAATCATTTTCAAGCACCCGATGCTGTTCATTTTTCGTTTTCACTCATTAGCTCCAAAAAAATCGACCGTGTAGAAGCGCAAAACGAAATTCTAATGCCCCAAAATGGTCAAGCATTTTTTCGGGATAATCGTTTTCAAGCGTCCGACGCTGTTCATTTTTCGTTTTCACGAATAAACTCCCCAAAAATCGACCATGTAGAAGCGCAAAACGAAATTTCAACGCCCCAAAATGGTCAAGCACTTTTTCGGGATAATCGTTTTCAATCGCCCGACGCTGTTCATTTTTCGTTTTCACCGATTAGCTCCCCCTGATTATAGTATGCCACCAAGCGGCGTTTAATTTCGTACGAGAGTTGTTTTTGTAGCAAGTTGGCGCGGGCTTCAATGAGCGTATTCGCGGCCGTTTGCAAATCGATTGCGGACGAAAGTCCTTCCTCATATTTACGTAACGTGACGCGGTAAGCCATCGAGTCCGCGGCCACCTTCCGCGCCATCTGCACGACCTCTTTTTCAAACCCATCTCGATCCGCTACAGCCTGCTCGACAGCCGTCCGCAGCTGGCGAAGCGTCTCGTCACGTTGCACATCTGCCACCCGCATCGCGTTACGTGCCCTGCGGGCCGACGTGTACCTCGCCAAGCCGTCGAAAAGGGGTATGCTGAGCGTCACGGCCACATATTCGCCGCGATTATTGTCGAAGAACTGTCGGCTGAAAGCCGTCGTATGTGGGTCGGCCAAGTTGCGGAAGTAATTCGTCGAAATACCCGCCTCAAAAGTCAGCTGGGGAAACATCGCGCCACGCGCCACACGGTACAAATGTTGTGCTGCCAACCTGCGACACTCCGCCGCGCGCATCGTCGGGTTATCTGTCACTGCGCGGCTAAAAATTTCCTCCGCCGAAAGGGTCGTTGCATTTCCTCGCCATACCATCACGGACGTATCCATCATCAATGCATCTTCGGCCGGGTAATTCATCGTCTCTTTTAACGTCCGCACAGCCGCGTCGTACAAATTCTGCTGGTGGATCAGGTTGTAATCATCCGCCGCCACAATCGCCTCCACCTGGGCCACGTCCGCGGCACCCTTCAGGCCCAATTCCTCCATGCGGCGCGTCTTGTGCAAAGTCTGCCGACTCTCGCCCAACTTTTCGATAGCCAACCGCACAGTGCCGCCATAATAAACCGCATTCGAAAAAGCCTCCATCACCGCCAGCGCAGCCTCGTTCTGCACCCGACGCACCTCATGCGCACCCAGCTGACGGTTGATCGCCGCCGCTTTAGCCCGGTTCACAAGCTGTCCACCGTCGAATAGCGGCAGCGAGGCGTATGCCTGATAGGAATTATTAAAAGTGGAGACATTATTATACGTGTTCGTTTTCGGGTCGATCGACCGCCCGTAGTTGAGTTGCCCGCCAATCCGCATCCCCACCGACGGGAAGAAGTCGGCCATGGCGGCGCGATACTCCGCCCGATACGTATCGTCTTGATGCTTCTCGGCGCGCACCTTAAGGCTATTTTCCGCGGCGTAACGCATGCAGTCGTCCATCGTCCACGTTTTCGCCTCCTGGGCACGTGCCCCGACAAACGCCACGCAAAGCCATCCGCTTAGGATCCATGTCTTGTACATCATTTCCGTGATTTTGTTTTGCACTTATTCATGCCAAAACTATGCCGCCAAAGGCAAAAGCATTGCTTTCAATCAGTTGCAGAAATGCACGCCAATCGTCCTTGTCAAAAACTTAGACGGGAGCGTCCACGTATTAGACAAAACGAAACGGGAAACGGCCGTGCTAACCCTCGGCACCCATTTTTTTCGGACTAAGAAGCTGTTTTGAATTTATTTCGGAGGCTATCGGGAGGATGTTTCTGATGATTTTGTTTCATCATTTGACGAGCATAGCCAGCTATGTGAGGATGAATGATGAAACAAAAGGGCAGAAACAGGCCCTGATAGACCCGAAACGGAAAAGAGTAAGATCCGCCCAAACAATTCCATCAAACAATCATCCAATAAATTCAAAACAGCTTCTTATTTCTCCCCGTCACGCCGCAAATACGCCGCATGGCTCCGACCGCGATCCTTGTACTTTTGCCGCCGTCCCAAACGCCTGTCGACATGAGAGGATGATCCCGCCCGGACACCGCGCAGCGGACGTATTTGAACGATGTGGAATAAAAATATGCTTGTTAGCCGGAGGCCGCTCTTCGCCTCACCGTCCGAACGGACAGAACGACGCCGTACGGCGTTGTTGTTTGGGCTGTTGTGGTTCAAATTCTTGTGGTTTGACGTCAGTTGGTGTGCGGCCTCCACCTACCGACCCTTTTCAATGGTCGAGACATACCTCAGCGCTACGCTCGCCGTGCTCATTTTGTTGCTGCCACTCGTCATCTGGCGTATGGAGCGGACGACATGGGCCGTGGCCATCCTCACGGACGTACTCCTGATCTGTAATTTGATGTATTTCCGCACCTACTACACCGCCATCCCGCCGGATAGCTACCTGCTGGTTGGCAACCTCCGAGATTTCACGGACAGCGTCTGGGAGTCGCTCAAAATCACCGACGCCCTCTTCCCGGCATCGACCGTGGTGGCCGCCGTGCTGCGCTATCGCCGACGGGGACAAGCCTCGCGACTCCGTCGGTCGGTCTTGCTGCGACGTTATACCATCGCGACGACCGTCACGGCCGCCGCCCTGCTGACTTTGACCCTGGTGAAGGGTGGATTCCGCGCGGCCTACGAGTCGATGCAAGGCTCGTACACCCACACGTGCGTGACACCGATGTACACGGTCTTCGGGACGTTCTACTACGACTGTATTCGCGGCGCGGAGACATTCACGCCGGAGGTCGGGCAGCGGATCGAGGCCTGGATGACGGCCGATCACACCGCCCGCATGGCCGCCGACGCCGATACGTTGCTGCCGGACACGGCCGTGCGCCGACACGTCATCATTATCCTGGCCGAATCGCTCGAAAGCTGGGTGTTGGAGCGCACGGTGGAGGGGCAGGAACTGACGCCGCGCCTCAACGCCCTGCTGCGCGACTCGCTGACGATCTACGCGCCGCATATCCTCTCGCAAGCGAAGGGCGGACGGTCGATCGACGCCCAACTCATGATCAATGCGGGGCTGCTGCCAATTGCCAGCGGGGCCTACAGCCTGAAGTATCCGCACACGACGTACCCTTCGCTGGCCGAGGCGATGCGCGCGGAGTACGGCGCCGACGCGGTACGGGCTTACGCGTTGACTGGCGACAAGCCGATGGTGTGGAACCAAGCGGTCATCGACCCGGCGCTGGGCTATGACAGCCTGATCGCGAAGACCAGCTTCGTGAACGACGAGCCCGTGGGCCCGAGCTATCGCCCACAGATCGGCGACGTCTCCCTGCTGCGTCAGATCGCCGAAAAAATCGTTCGCGGCGAGGTCTGGGATGCGCGCCGGCACATGCTCCTGCAATGTGTCACCTACTCGGGCCACTTCCCCTTCGCCCTGCCCGAGCGGCTGCGCGAGGTGCGATTCTCCGACCGTTACCCCGAGCGTATGCGCGACTACATGGCTACGGCGCGCTACACCGATCGCGCCATCGGCCTCTTCGTCGACCGACTCCGGGCGGCCGGCGTTTACGACAACACGCTTGTCGTGATCACGGGCGACCATGAGGGACTCGGCGAGATGCGTCGGGCGTGGTGCGAGAGTGCCGGCGGACGCGGCCTGGTCGCTGACCGACCCATGGTGCCCTTCATCGTCCTGAACGCGCCGCGGGGAATGCGCGTGGAGGCGGTCGGCGGGCAAGTGGACATCTACCCCACCCTACTCCGGCTACTCGGACTGCGACGCTATGCCTGGCGCGGCATGGGCCGTAGCCTTACCGACCCCACGCGCCCGCCCGTGGCTGTCGATCCATACGGTGCGGTCTACGGTCGGCCCGACTCCGTCGCCGCCCCGACACTCCAGCGGCTGAAGGAAGCCTGGCCCGTATCGGACGCGATCATCCGATACGATTACTTCAAACGGAAAGCTAAAAAGGGATAGCTAAAAACGTGTGTTCGATGTCAGAGGATGCTGTTTTTGAGACGTCGTCCCGCCACGGGACAAGACCAAAATGGCCATTGAGATGTCGTCCCGCGACGGGATGAGACCAAAATGACCGTTGAGACGCCGTCCCGCCACGGGACGAGACCAAAATGACCGTTGAGACGCCGTCCCGTGGCGGGACGGGACAAAAATGACTGTTGAGACGCCATCCCGCGACGGGATGAGACCAAAATGACCGTTGAGACGCCGTCCCGCGGCGGGACGAGACCAAAATGGCCGTTGAGACGCCGTCATGTCGCATGACGAGACCAAAATGGCCGTTGAGACGCCGTCATGTCGCATGACGAGACCAAAATGGCCATTGAGACGCCGTCCCGCGACGGGACGAGACCAAAATGGCCATTGAGACGCCGTCGTGTCGCATGACGAGACCAAAATGGCCATTGAGACGCCGTCGTGTCGCATGACACTCGTTCCCTCAGGAGAGACGAGGGGTGTCATCGCAAAGACGCCCCGTCATCTCTCGGATAACGGGGCGTCTTTTTATCGTTTCGACCTATTGCAGGGCGCGTTCGGCAGCGCTCACTCCTTGCGCAGGGCACGGACCACTTCACCGATGTACATCGTGTGGAGGCCAGCCTTGCCGCGTTTGGCGTAGTGCTCGCGGGGCACATCGTCTTTGAACGCGGCCGAGTCGAAGGGTGCGGCGTAGAGCAGGCGGCACTCCAGGACAAGGTCGGCCTCGGCGTAGTAAGGCGTGCCGTTGTCGGTGTAAAGCGTGTGGAGACCAAGCGCAGCAGCCTTGTCGCCGTCGCGTCCGCTGTGGTGGCCCATGTAGCGGAGGATGCTGTCGCCCTCGGCAAAGGCCATGACGGCGAAGTAGGGCGAGCGGTCTAAGAACTCCTTCGTGTAGCGCTTTTCGGCCACGTAGACGGTGACGGTAGGCCGTCCCCAGAGGGTGCCCATCGCGCCCCAACTGATAGTCATGGCGTTGCTCTTCTCACGGTCGCCAGCGGCCAAGAGGAGGCCCTCACGGAAGTAGGTGAAGGGGTTGAGGGTGAAATCTTCGCTTACGGGAAACGCTTTGAAGGTGCCGGTCGGAGCAGCCGTCTTCGGGGTGTCGGCCAGCATGGATAAGGTGGGCAGGGCGAGCAGCGTCGCAACCAATAGGAGGTGAAGGAGACGGGAGACTTTCATCGTGAATACGTATGGGGGGTTAAGGGGTGGATAAAAACGGCAAGCAGTCCCGCCGGGTCATGTGTAGACCGACAGGACTGCTTGAATACATACATCTGCGCAACGAGGCATCAATTGATCACCTCGGGCGGAGTGGCTACGGTGGCGTCTTTGCCAATCTCTTTGAAGGCGGCGATCATACGCTTGGTGTCCGTCTTGGTAGGGTTGTAGGTGACGGTCACTTGCTGCTTGGCCTGGTTGACGCGAACGTCCTTCACACCTTTCTCATAAGCGAACTGCTTCTTGATATTCTTTACGCAGCTGCTGCACACGATCTCGACGGCGAAGGTGACGCGCTCGTCTTTCTTAGGCGCCTTCTGATCCTGCGCCATCGTGTGGGTTGCACCCATTGCCATTATCAGCAGGGCAACGATCATTGATTGAATTGCTTTCATACTCAGTTTTGTTTTGAGGGTGAATAATCGAATGCGCCAGTGTGGCGCGGTAGTTATAAGTCGTCATTGCAGGGGCGAGTTCGATGCTTGCCCCGAGGGGAGCGACGCCGGCAAAAATAAGATAACCGATTTATCCGCCGGCGGAAAAGTCCCCATGAAGAGAGGTTAGAGCGACCAGCGCAGCCCCGCGTAGATCTTCCGACCGTGCACCGGCCCCCAGACCATCGTGGCGTCAAAGTCGTTACCCCAGGGGTCGGACGAGGCGACGATCGGGTGAGCCTGCTTGAAGTCGAGCAGGTTCTCAGCGCCGAGGTAGACGGACATCTTCTTGAAACGCTTCGTCACCTGCGCACCGAGCATCGTGTAGGGGTCGAACGTCGGCTCCCAGAGCGGGCGCACAGCATCGGGGGTGGGCATCGAACCGGCGCCGTTGAACTGTGCCGTGGCGTCCAGCTGCCAGCCGTAGCGCGGCGTCCGGTAGCCCACCGTGAGGAGGCCTTTGTAGCGGTTCGTGAGTGGCTTCTCCATCAGGCGCCCGTTGTAGGTCTCCTTCGCGTCCGTCCAACGCCAAGCCGCGCGCACGTCGAGCGCCTTAAAGAAGGTGTAGGCCGCCTCGAGCTGGATGTTACGCGCATAGGCCCGGCCGTCGAGGTTGTAGAAGCGCACCCCGTGGGCGTCGGTCATCACGTCGGCCACCACCTGATTCTGGAAATCCGTCTGGTAATACTCCGCCGAGAGCGTCAGCTCCTGCCCCGCGATGGGGAGGTAACCCGTAAGGCTTGCGCCCCAGTTCCATGCCGACTCCATGCGCAGGTCAGGCGCCACGCTGAGGTTGCGCACACGGTTGGAGGCGAAGAGGAAGTTGTTCTCCACAAAGACGTTCACCGAGCGGTAGCCCTTGCCCACGGAGGCGCGCACGCTGAGGGCCTCGATGGGGGTATAGTGGAGGTGCAGGCGCGGGGTGACAAAGGCGCCGTATTCGTTGTGGCGATCGGCGCGCAGGCCGGCCATGATGTCGAGGTTGCGCATCGGCTTCCACGTGTATTCGGCGAAGGCGCCAGCGGTCCACTCCGTGCGCAGGCGGAGGAAGGCGGGATCGTCGGCGAAATAGTTCGACGTCTGCTCCGTGCGATCCATATTCAGGCTGAGGCCGGTGCTGATCTTATGCTTGACGCCGAGGTCGGTGTCGAAGAGCAGATTGGCGTAGACGTTCGACTGGCGCAGGTCGTAGGGGAGGGCGCCATAGGTCGCGTCCTGCTTGTGAAACGACCCGGCCAAGATGAGAGCCACGCTACGGTTGGCCTCCTCGTCGAGCACGTAACCATTCTTCGTGAACACCTCGCCGCGCAGCGTACGGATGTCGATGCGATACAGCGGATCGCCGATGCGGGCGGGCTTAGCATGCGCCGTCTGACCGTTCTCACGCGTCTCATGGATCAGCTTCACGCCCACCTGCGAGACGTAATTCTTGCGGTTATAAAACCAGCGGTTGAAGACGTTGAACTGCTCCGTGAGCGGCAAATCGAGGAAGCCGTCGCCGTCGGCGTCGTGCGACTGCTTGTCGCGCGAATAGTGGGCAAAGAGGCCCGTGGAGAGGTGCTTCGAAAGGCGGATCGCGGCGTCGGCATTGCCCTCCATGCGGCCGGCGTCGGAGGCGAAGAGGTTAAGCGTAAGGGGCGCCGCCTTCATGGGCTTCTTGTACTCCACGTTGATCTGCCCCGTGACCGACTCGTAGCCGTTGCGCACCGACGCGCTGCCCTTCGACACCTGGATGCTCTCCATCCACGGCGCCGGCACATAGTCCAGCCCGAAGAGCGAGGCGGCGCCGCGGAAGTTGGGCACATTCTCGGTCAGCATTTGCACATACGTGCCGGGCAGGCCTAAGAGGCGGATCTGCTTGGCGCCCGTGGCCGCGTCGGAGTAGGAGACGTCCACCGAGGCGTTCGTCTCGAAGCTCTCCGAGAGGTTGCAGCAGGCGGCACGCGTCAGCTCCTCGTAGTTGATCTTCTCGGTCTGCACCGTGGCAATACGTGACTTGAGCGTGTTGGCCACGCGGCCTTTGACGACCACCTCGCTCACCTGCTGCACCTCCTCGCGGAGGACGATGGCCAGCGCGTTTGCGTTAGCCGCGGTGACGTCGATCGTGTCCGAACGGAAGCCGATATAGGCCGCCACGAGTCGGTCGGTGGCGTGGCTGCTGTGGAGCGTGAAGTTCCCGTCGGCGTCGGTCGTGGCTACTTCGCCCGAGCGGAGTAGGCGTAGCGTGGCGCCGATGGCTTTGTCGCCGTTGTCGAGGGCGACGTTTCCTTTCACATTGAATTGCGCCCGGGCCGCATTGACGCTAAGCGCGGCGGCAAGGACGGGCAGGGTGTACTTGAATCGTAACTTCATAAACGTAAGTCGTGTGTATAGAATCTTTGAGGGGCTTTTTGTCACCCTCACTTGTCATTTGAGGGCGGCAAAAGACGTGCAATTTCCTGTGGAAAGCGCATGGGTAAACGGTTTTTGAGTCTTTTGTAGAGACTTTGGGCAGGGGAAATGCGAGCTTCAAGGCCTCATCCTAGAGGTCATCTCGCCGAACACTTCGACAGCCTCTCGCAGATTTACATGGCCCCGCCGAACACTTCGACGGCCTCTCGCAGACTTGCATGGCCCCGTCGAACACTTCGACAGCTTCTCACAGACTTGCATGGCCCCCCGTCGAACACTTCGACAGCTTCTCGCAGACTTGCATGGCCCCGTCGAACACTTCGACGGCCTCTCGCAGGTTTGCAGCGCCTCGAAATACACAGCGACGGGCTGCCGCAGATTTACATGGCCTCGAAATACATTATTTCTGGCTGCCGCAGATTTTACAACCCTCGAAATACATTATTTCTGGCTGTCGCAGATTTTACAACCCTCGAAATACATTATTTCTGGTCGCCGCAGATTTGCATAGCCTCGAAATACATTATTTCTGGCTGTCGCAGATTTTACAACCCTCGAAATACATTATTTCTGGTCGCCGCAGATTTGCATAGCCTCGAAATACATTATTTCTGGCTGTCGCAGATGATAAGGCTCCTATTTTTGCGGCCATCAATCACCCATTAAATCCCATTCAAATGATTACGCATGCACTCATCAACCCACGGTCAATCGCCGTCATCGGCGGATCGAACCACATCCACAAGCCCGGCGGGCGGTTAGTAAAAAACCTGATCGAAGGCCCGTTTACGGGCGACTTATACATCGTCAACCCGAAGGAGCGTCTGATCCAGGGGCACCCCGTAACGCGCAACGTAAACGACCTCCCGACGGGCATTGAACTGGGCGTGCTGGCCGTCTCCGCAGCGCACTGCACGGAGGCCGTGCGTGTGTTGGTGGAAGAGAAAGGTGCGCGCGCCATCATCATCATCTCAGCCGGCTTCAGCGAGGAATCGACCGAGGGCGCGGCCATCGAGCGGGAGATCTGCCGCATCTGCACCGCGGCCGGCGCGGCGCTTATCGGCCCGAACTGCATCGGGCTGGCCAACCCGCACCACCACGCCGTCTTCACATCGCCCGTGCCCACGCTCGGCCCCGGCGGCGTCGACCTCATCTCGGCCTCGGGCGGCGTGGCGCTGTTCATCATCGAATGCGCCCTGACGAAGGGGCTGCGGTTCCACTCGCTCTGGTCGGTGGGCAACGCCGCGCAGACGGGCATCGAGGAGGTGTTGGAGTATATGGACGAGCACTTCGACCCCTCCACCGACGCGCGCATCAAGGCG
>ERZ772766.1790-NODE-1790-length-11194-cov-7.074423_pt1 | contig 11194 bp, 7 predicted proteins | sample MGYA00511379_ERZ772766 | MGnify/ENA primary metagenome ERZ772766 (study PRJEB29015, sample SAMEA2737895) | human oral metagenome | biome: human oral; feature: human-associated habitat; material: dental | place: China | collected 2116 ...
CCTGACCCGAAAGCAGCGCCTTAACCACCGCATCAAAAGAGCGGCACTCCAAGATGTCTATCTCACTGCCGAAGTAGTCCTGAGCGGCTTGATAATGAAACGAGCCTTCTGTCCCTTGTATAGCGACCATAATATTAATGATTAATGGTTAATGGTCAATGATTATATCGTTAATGATTACTGGCATTAATCACTACCTATTGTTACTAAAGTAAATCAGTTTTCTCCTATATACCGTTAGGAGTTTGGATTTGGAGATAAAACCAATGTATTTTCCGTCCTTGATCACAGGCAGGTTCCAAGCGCCTGTACTCTGGAACTTATCCATGACTTGGTTCATGTTATCCTCCCCCATGTGTATTAGGGCTGGGGGTGGTTGCATCATCTCCAAGACGGAGACTTTCTCATAGAGTTCTTTTTCAAATATCAGGTGGCGAATATCGTCCAAGAGAATCACCCCCTCTAAGCTGCCTTTCTCTCTGTCCAAGACAGGAAAGATATTGCGAGAAGACTCTCTGACCGCCTCATAGACCACGCCCTTGAGATTCATATCGGTATAGACAGGGACGAAATTGGTCTCTATCACCTGCCCCATATCCATAAGGGTGAGAATGGCTTGGTCTTTATCCTGATTAACAAGCTCTCCCTTGCGCCCCAACTCCATGGTATAGATAGAATATTTGTTGAAATACTTAGCTATAGAAAAAGAAATCACCGCTGTGACCATTGCTGGGACAAAAAGAGCATAACCGCCTGTTACCTCTGCTATAAGAAAAATAGCCGTCAGTGGTGCATGAAGTACCCCTGTCATCAGGGCTGTCATTCCAATAAGGGTAAAGTTGGCCAAGGGTAGCTTATGTGGCAACCACTCTATCTGGTTAATAATACGAGCAAAACAATTGCCCATCACCCCACCCATAAAGAGCATAGGTGAGAAGATACCTCCTACTCCCCCTGCTCCAAAAGTTACCGAGGTGGCCACTACCTTAGAGAAAGCCAAGCCTGCCAAAAGCAGGATAATAACCCAAGGATTATGCAAGTCCCAACCAAAGATATTGTCTCCTAAGGAGAGTTCTGGGTGACCTTCCTTGAGGTGGTTAATCACCTCATGCCCTTCGCCATAGAGTGGTGGCATAAGAAAAACCAACAAGCCCAACACCGCCCCTCCTATAAGTAAGCGTACATAGGGCGAGGAGAAGCGCGCAAAGAAACGATTCACCCACTCATAGACAAAGGTAAAGTAAGCCGACATGAAGCCGCCTACTACCCCTAAGAGCAGGTAGAAAGGAATGTTGCGCATCAGGAAGCTACCACTGACCTGAATGGGCAGTAGTGCTGCATTGCCAAAGAACAGATAAGAGATCAGCACCCCCGAAAGAGAGGCTACAAAAAGCGGCAACAGCGACCAGAGTGTCAGGTCTAAGCCAAAAACCTCTATAGCGAAAAGAATACCCGCCAGCGGTACCTTAAAGATTGCTGCCAAAGCCGCCGCACAAGCACAGGCCAAAAGGAGCATTCGGTCGGACTGGTTGATATGGAACAAGCGGGCTATCTGCGAGCTGATACCTGCTCCTGTAACCACCATAGGTCCTTCAAGCCCTACCGAACCCCCAAAGCCAATGGTAATAGGGGCGGTAAGCAAGCTCCCATAGGCTTGGAAGCGCTTCATAATCCCCTTTTGCTTGGCTACTGCATAGAGAATAGAGGGAATCCCATGACTGACGTCCTTGCGGATTACATATTTCTTTACCAAATAGACCAAGAGAAAACCCACCGCTGGGAAAACCACATAGAAGCCATAGTTGATATAGCGGATAATATTGCCCACCAGCACCTCCTCAATAAAGTGCGTCAAGGAGCGCATCGCCAGTGCAGCAAAGCCCGTAGCAACCCCTACCAACGCACAAAGCAGTAGTATAAACTGCCTATGTGTGAGGTACTGTGTCTTCCATTGTAGGAATTTTATATACCAACGCTGCGCTGTTGTTTTCATTGTAGTTTTGAGCTGTGAGTTCTGAATCTTGAGTTATCTATGCGGTCAGTTGTTAGTCTCTGGTCATTTTATATTTATCATTAATTAATATCTCTACATCTCTTCCTCTATTATAGAATGAGAATACAAACTTTGGACTGTTCTTAGTTTTTTCTGTGTAAAGATACACCTCATACATACCATAATTTCTATTTAGATAAACAAGTTCTATACTTTTGTTCTCACTAATATTATTATATAAGTAATCTTTATATTTAGACTTTTCTAGAACATCTAATTCCAAGATAACTTTATAGACCCGAGACTCAACTTCAAAGCAATCTATAGTAGTATAACTTGGATTTATTCTATAAAGAACTTCAAAGCTATAAAGATCATAGGATAAGCCTGTTTCTTTTTCAAACATATCACTTATTAAAGTGAAGTAATATGTAACAAACAGCTCCTTAGACCAGCCATAAACATCAATATAATCATTGGCAAATTCTTTCTTATATGTACTATAAGAACCAACTAGCTCATACTTATCAGTACCATTTTCACAGGGTCTGTTATCATTTACAATAACTTCTTTTTCTTTAACATCTTTACAAAAGGTCAATAATGTAGCAAAAAAGAAAATAAAAACTACTTGAATAACTTTAAATTTCATATCTTTTATTTTTTAAAATTAAATCTTTATAATCAAGTCCTTTTCTAGATTTAAAAACTACCTTACCTATATCAAATCTAGAATTAAAATAGTAAGTATGATGAAAATAGGTTTATCCTCATGTCTATCTGTGTAGAGATAAGTAACAAAATCACCATCTCCCCATGTACTATAATATAAGTTTAAACTCACTTCCCAGATGCCCTAACAAGAATTTATAGAGATCATCTCCCAATTCACCTTAGTCTCTGGTCACTATTTAAACTCTTTCTCGTGGCGTTTGCGCTCGTTCTCGTCCAAATAAATCTTTCTAAGACGCATATTCTTAGGAGTTACCTCTACATATTCGTCTTTTTGGATATATTCAAGCGCTTCTTCAAGGGAGAACTTGATAGGCGGAGCGAGTTTCACCTTTTCATCGGAGCCAGCAGCACGTACGTTGGTGAGCTTTTTGGTCTTGGTTACATTGACCACCATATCCCCACTACGGGAGTTCTCACCGATTACCTGTCCTGTATAGATGTCTTCCCCAGGGAAGATAAAGAAGCGACCTCTGTCCTGTAGCTTATCCAAGGAATAGGGAATGGCTGTTCCTTGTTCCATAGAGATAAGCGAACCGTTGATACGTCCTGGTATTTCTCCTTTGAAAGGCTGAAACTCCAAGAATCGGTGATGGATAATAGCTTCTCCTGCTGTAGCAGTAAGCAATTGATTTCTAAGGCCTATGATACCACGGGAAGGAATAAGAAACTTGATGACCATACGCTCTCCCTTAGGCTCCATGCTGAGCATTTCACCCTTGCGGAGGGTCACAAAATCCACCGCTTTTCCACTGACATTCTCTGGTAGGTCTATAGTGAGTTCCTCTACAGGTTCGCACTTCACACCGTTTATTTCTTTGATAATAACTTGGGGCTGACCTATTTGTAGTTCGTAGCCCTCGCGACGCATGGTCTCGATAAGTACTGAAAGGTGTAGCACCCCACGACCATAGACGATAAACTTGTCCGCACTATCGGTAGCCTCCACACGTAGGGCAAGGTTCTTTTCCAATTCGCGTTCGAGACGCTCCTTGATATGTCGGGAAGTAACGAATTTTCCATCTTTACCGAAGAAAGGTGAGTCATTGATGGTAAAGAGCATACTCATAGTAGGCTCATCAATAGCTATAGTAGGCAGTGCTTCAGGGTTTTCAAAGTCGGCAATGGTATCGCCAATATCAAAACCTTCCAAGCCAGCAATGGCACAGATGTCACCTGCCTGTACGCTCTCTACTTTCTTACGCCCTAGGCCGTCAAAGGTATGGAGTTCGCGTATTTTTGATTTTATGATGCTACCATCGCGCTTTACCAAGGAGATATTCATACCTGCCTCAAGGGTGCCTCGGTGCAAGCGTCCTATGGCAATACGCCCTGTAAAGGTAGAGTAGTCAAGGGAAGTAATGAGCATCTGGAGGCTACCTTGGGTAACCTCAGGAGCAGGGATATACTTGACTACCATATCCAAAAGTGGCTCTATGGTAGTGGTAGGCTTGCGCCAGTCTTCGGACATCCAGTTCTGCTTGGCTGAACCATATACAGTAGGGAAGTCCAGCTGCCAATCCTCTGCACCGAGTTCGAACATAAGGTCAAATACTGCCTCATGCACCTCCTCTGGGGTACAGTTTTCCTTATCCACCTTGTTGATTACCACAATGGGTTTGAGCTTCATCTCAATGGCCTTCTGCAACACGAAGCGTGTCTGTGGCATAGGCCCCTCGAAGGCATCTACAAGCAAGAGTACCCCGTCGGCCATATTGAGCACACGCTCCACCTCCCCACCAAAGTCGGCGTGGCCTGGGGTATCTATGATATTAATTTTTGTGCCCTTATAATTGACCGATACATTCTTAGAGAGGATAGTGATCCCGCGTTCACGTTCCAAATCATTGTTATCCAGAATCAACTCGCCCGTTTCTTGGTTATCGCGAAAGAGCGCGCAGTGGTGTAAGATTTTATCTACTAAGGTTGTTTTTCCGTGGTCAACATGCGCAATAATGGCTATGTTTCTAATAGCTGTCATATAATTTTTTTTTAGGGCGCAAAAATACGAAAAAGTTTTTAGTTTTTAGTTTTTAGTTTTTAGTTATTTAACTAATAAGCTAATTTACGAATTTGCTGATTGACTCATTATAAAAATAGCGCTACAATGGCGGCAATAATCCCATAGACGAGCATAGGAATAACCGTTTTCTTAAGGATACTTCCCTCTGCATTGTCAATGCCCAAGACGGAGCAACCTGCAATAATATTGTTGATACACACCATATTTCCCATAGCACCCCCTACTGACTGTAAGGCCAAAATCAGTGGTACGGAAAGCCCTGTGGCGGTGGCTACCGAATACTGTACCGCCCCGAAGGTAACATTGGAAATGGTATTGGAGCCAGAGAAGAATGCCCCTAAAGCCCCTAAGTAGGAAGCAAAAGACACCCAATGTTGCTGTGTGGCATTGGCCAATCCCTTACCAATGACTTGGGTCATGGAATCCTCTCCGCCAATCATCATGAGTTTCACCATAATCATAGCACCTACCAAGGCAAGGAAAGGTTTCTGCATCTGGAAGGCACTCTTGAGGTAGATGTCCTTGCACTTATCCCAAGACAAGCGGAATATAAAGAAGGAAAGTACCACAGTAACTATAAAAGGAATGAGCGAAGGCGTATAGAGGAGCTTATAGCTATCGCTTACCCCAGTTCGGAAGATATCTTCTACGGAGAAGATCAATCCTCGGCTTACTTTGAACACTCCCATTTCACCCAAGGAGAACTGGAACCACTCAGTGGCATCGTTGAGCATCGCCTTGAGAGGGAGTTGCTTTACTCGGGTGATGATCAGAATCACAATAAGCAAAAGGGTAGGAGTAAAAGCCTTGATAAGGGTACTGCCTGGTATAGATTGCTTTTCTTGTACCTCTGCTGTTTTGGACAATCCTATGCCCTTGCCTGCTACCAATACCGAGATAAAGAGTCCTATAGCCCCTCCGACTAAGGAAGGAAATTCATAATTGAACTGGGCAATTAAGAAATAAGGAACGGTACAAGAGAGGATACTAATAAGAATAAAGAGTGCATTTTGCTTGATTTCTTTCCAAGAAACAATAAAGCGCAAAGCCAATACTGGAATCACAAAACCTGCAATAAGGTGAATAAGCGCAGTGATTTGTCCTATTTTGGAAACATCATCTCCGTTAATTGTTCCACTATCCAAGAGGGTTTTGAAGCCATACCAAGTAGGAGTGCCGACCGCTCCAAAAGAAACAGGTACAGAGTTCATCACCAAAGCGAGCATGACCACTGGCATAGGTTTAAACCCTAAGCCTACCAAGATAGGCGCTGCAATAGCCACAGGGGTACCAAAGCCACTAGCCCCTTCAAGCATAAAAGCAAAAGCCCAGCCGATAATCATCAGCTGTGCTACAGGATTCGGGCTGATGTTGCCCAGCCACTGGCGGAGCGTATTCATAGCTCCAGAGGCTTCCATCATACGGTTGAAGAATACCGCCCCGAAAATCACCGAAATAGGGGTGAATACCGAAATAATCGCCGAAACGATATTGGCATTGAGTAGTACAAACTCATTCTTGAAGTAAAACATCTGTAGCAGATATACCAAACCTGCTATCAGTGGGAGCGCTACATACGAAGGGAAAGCATTGCGCTTTACCATAAGGTAAATCAGTAGCACAATAGGAAAGATGCTCAAAAAAAGATCCATATCAATTGTTAATTATTAATTGTTAATTGTCAATGATTAATGACTAATTAAGGTTTTCTAATTTTGCGCAAATATATAACATTTCAGACATATAAACAAATTTTTTTTCAGTAATCAAAGGGCAGCCATCAGAGGTCAGCGCTTGAAACTGACCCCTGACTACTGACCTATGAAAACTAGATAGAATTAAGGAATTCGAGTAGGTCGGCTCGTTCCTTTTTGGTGAGTTTCTTAAAGATTTCTTTAGAACGGAGTGCTTCACCTCCATGCCAAAGAATAGCCTCGGTGATATTCTTAGCACGACCATCGTGCATAAAGTGTGTGTGCCCACTTGCTAAGGCTTGTAGACCTATGCCCCAGAGCGGACGGGTACGCCATTCACGACCATTGGCCAGGAAGTCAGGACGACCATCGGCGAGGTCTTCCCCCATGTCATGTAAGAGCATATCGGTATAAGGATAGAAGGTTTGGTTGGCCAAAGCATTGATTGGTGCTTGCAATGTACGTTGTTTAGGGGTATGACAGGCAGCACAACCAATACCATCAAAGATACGAGAGCCATTGCGCACAGAAGCCTTATTCATATTGCGAGCAGCAGGAACAGCAAGAGTTCTAAGATACATTTCAGTGGCATCTACTTGGTATTTAGTCATCTCAGGATCATCGTTCAAACCATCATCAATCCCTACTTGTCCATGTCCTAATTCCACACGGTAGCCATGATAAGGGTTGGTTATTCCTAAGTCACCTAAGTAAGAACCCGCAGCTTCATCAAGTAGTGTAGCAGTATTGGCTTTCCAGCCGAAACGACCAATGCCCATACGTTGGTTTGCCTCGTCCCATACACGGTTCACCTTCCCAGAGATACCATCTTTGTTTTTATCCTCTATATCTTCAGCGGCTAAGAGGTCTGCTTCGGGGATAAACTCCAATAGCCCCAAACCATAGATAGGCATACTAGTACGAGGAGAAATCAGAATGTTGGCAGGCACTGTAGCTGTCACTCCTGTAAGAGTATAGATCGGCTTTTTCAACACGACCTGAGTGCCGTCCTTAAAGGTTTCCACTATATCTTGATAAGTTACGCCAAAACGTCCTTCGGGCTGATAGCCAAAAAGCGCTCGGTTCTGTACTTGGGTGCCAAAGCCAGGTACTGGCAACGGCCCTCCATGTTCATCTTCACCGGGGAGACTTACTCTCATAAAAAAACCTCTAGCTCTGACCATATCATCGGCAGGAAAAGCGGCACGCCCATCACCTGGATGGCAATCAAAACAAGAAGAACTATTAAAAATAGGTCCTAATCCTCCAAAATTAGGAGCAGGATTACGGACAAAAGTTTGTTCGAACATACTATCCCCATCACCGTGCATATCATCTTCCTCAGGAGTAAGGCCTGGTGCAGGAAAACCATAAGCAAAACTTGTCTCATTGAAGATTGTTGTTCCTCCTCCTGCGTAAGTACGATCGCTCAAAGAAGGGAGATTCTCTGGGTAGATATACTCGTCCTCTTCCATATTACAAGCTGAGAGGAGCAGTGTGGTTGCTAAAAGTGTTTTTATAATTTTCATCGTTGAGGGTTGTTGTAAATAGATTATATGAGCAAACGACAAAAGAAGTCTAAACCTTCTTTTGCCGTCTGTTCAAGGTTTTAAGTTCATTAGTCTTCTTTAGGCTCTACTACATTATAGTATTTACCTAATTCTTTTTGGATAATTTCACGCAATTCCAATACAGTTGCTTGTGCTTTAGCTACAGCAGGTCTATTATTGATAATAGCATCGGCATAAGATACAGGGATTGCCTCGATATCAGCGATAGCTTTCTCTATTTGAGCCTTCATCTTGGCATCGAGCTGAGGGTCTAACTTTTTGATAAGGTCAGTAAGTCCTTTACCTTGCTTGCCTGCATAGTCAAACTTACCTAGGTAAACATTCTGAATGCTTCGCATATTATCAGCAAAGTCCTTACGGGTATTATTGCTAAAGCGAGATTCTTCCTTAGAAGGGTCTGGATTACCATTATTTTCCTTAGGGTTAAATGATTTGGTAATTTTAGAAGCTCCTACCTCATCGGCAATAGTCCATAGTCCTGAAACGATTTCAGAAAGGGCATTTTTAGTAGACTTATAAGTGTCATTTGTCAAAGCTGGGTTCAAAAATTCCTTTTTAAATCCATTGGCATCTTCCCAAAGGCTATAAAGGGTTTGTGTATTTGTTTTCAAATCTACAGAAGCTGCCTCAAGGTATTCTTTTTTACGGTCAGCCTTGTTGCTTCCATTGTCGATAAGTGCCTCAGCTTTGATTGGGTTGTTACCATCTTCACCCCAAATAAGGAACTCGATCAAGTGGAAACCACGTGTATCATCATTGGCTTTAATCACCTCAGGAGTAATAGGAGTGCTTGCTGCTACTACTTTTTGCATTCCTTCCAAATCAGAAGGCCAGTCGTCCATAGCCCCGTCAAGGTCATTTGGTTTCTTGACAGGTCCCCAAAGGAAAGCCTCCGATTGTTCCCAAGGAGAACGAGCAGTACTCCAAGCCTCACGTGCTTTTTGGAGGGTTTCTGCTGTAGGATTAGCTCTAAGGGCATCAAGAGCGGCTTTCAAGACAGTTGTTTTGTCGTTGAGATCTTTGTAAGTCGGAATCACCACATTGTTTACAATGTCATGGATTACGGCTAATTCTTCCGCTTCGGTAACGCTACCTTTCTCATCAGCGTTTTTGTCGTCTTTTCCACAACCTACGAGGAAGGCTGCTGAAAGCATACTAAGTGTTAAAGATTTAAAATTCATATCATTCTGTTATTTGAAATTTTACTTTGATAAAATGGATATGCTATATTCTTAGAAAGAAAAGGCAATCCCTACTGAAAAAGTATTTTCTTTTATATTTCTGCCTGTATATACAGGTACTTTTTGTTTTAGGTCAATAAATTCAGCACCTAATGTACGCCACTGATAATGTGCCTTTACTACCACTTGAGGAATGACAAACCAGTTGGCTCCTACTGTAAAGGCATTTCTCTCCCACTTAGGATTTTTGAGGATAATTCCCTGTGTCTTTCTCATGGTGTCATAATAGTCATAGCGCAAGAAAGGATATACCTTTTGTTCGGTATTTATATTAAAGAGATGTAGTATCTCATAACCTGCTTCAGCGGCAAAACCTATAGCCTCTTTTCCTACAGGAGTTCGCTTAACACCTAAAGCCTTTGGTAGTTGTGCATTGGCCTTGGAAATATGATCGGAGTTCTGTACATTTCCCCAAATAAAAGCGGTATTAAAGCGCAATGGTCCCTCATCATAAGAGAGATGTCCTGTAAAGAGGGTTACTCGTCCGTCCTTGAACAAATCATCTTCAGGTCGGTTTGGTGTACTATTACCTGTATAAAAGCCTGCACCTACGAAGGTATGTTTGTTATTCCCAAAGAGATAATCCAAACGCCCTGTAAATGCAAAAGCGTTAGCATTGGCCATCTCAAAGCGCAATTGGTGCCCGCCCTTTACAAAATTACGAGAACTAAAGCCTGTAGCGTCTAAGCCATTAGTAACAGAGAGTTCATAGCGGAAACGTTCGGCAAAAGTTCCATAGAACTGCACTCCATTCTCATACCAGCCCAAGGGGAGTATTTCATTTTCCATTTCAGGTTTATGAGTGGTAAAGTATGAAGTAGGTCTATCAAGTGTCTGTGCCAAGTTCAATCGGAGTTTTACGCGTCCTGCTCGTACATTGAAATAAGGGCGGAGCTGGAAATCCAAGTACATCTGTTCGAGCTTCACTTCGCCTCCTGCTTCTACTTCTCTTTCAAATTCGCCTGCTTCTTCTTGTATATCCGTTTCCATAGTAATTCCTGTCCCCCCATGCTCAAACTCAACTTCTGATCGCATAGAGATCCAATCATTAAAGCGATATCCCAAATAGAGGTTCAATCGCTCATGGTCTATCTTATCCTTTATATAAGGATCGGAGTCATAGGTGCCATATTTGTAGTAATTCACCGCTCCATAACCAGAGAAGGAGAAGCGATCCTTACTTAAAGGGCTGGGGGATAGTGCTTTCACCAAGCTGTCCCTTTGGTCTAGTTCCCGCAGGATCTCCTCCTTAAGTTGTGCCTTCAGTGTAGTATAATCGGGCTGCTCCTGTGCCGAGAGCATACTAGCGCCACATAATCCGAAACAAACGGCGAGTATCTTTTTCATTATAAAGATTTAAATTTGTGTTTCTTAGAGAGGGCAAAGATATGCTTTATTTGGTACAAATCCAAATAAAAATAAAAGAAAATTGCAAAAAGATAAATACTAAATAATTAATATGATATCGTCTTGTAATGATTAAATTCGTACCTTTGCAAAAATATACATTATGTTAGTTGATTTCAACACTTTACAAGATACAGCACGGGTATGGATCTATCCGTGTAATCGCTTGCTGACCGAAGAGGAACGCACACAGATCAGCGCTGACCTCAAGGCATACCTTAGCTCATGGGCATCGCATGGACAGTCGGTTCGGTGTGCCTTTGAGATTCCTTATGACCGCTTTATCGTCATTGCAGCTGATGAGAACCAGCATATAGGCGGCTGCTCCTTGGACGATTTGGCTCACTTTATCCAAGATTTGGAACGCAAACACCATCTTTTGCTCTTGGACAAAATGAATGTAAGTTACCGCCATGAAGGGGAAATCTACTATGTACCTTTGGTAGATTTCAAGAAATTAGCCCAACAAAAAAAGGTGGATAACCAAACTATTGTTTTTAACAACTTGGTTACCAACCTTTATGAGTACCAAC
>ERZ772766.1792-NODE-1792-length-11191-cov-6.013111_pt1 | contig 11191 bp, 9 predicted proteins | sample MGYA00511379_ERZ772766 | MGnify/ENA primary metagenome ERZ772766 (study PRJEB29015, sample SAMEA2737895) | human oral metagenome | biome: human oral; feature: human-associated habitat; material: dental | place: China | collected 2116 ...
GCAGTGTGCGTGAAGCTAAACAGGCGCCTGTTTCAGGCCGCTTGAGTGTGCGCAAAGCCAAACAGGCGCCTAAATCCCTAACAGATAGCCGACCGGACACACGCCATAAAACGACAAGACCTCCGGACGTAAGACAGCAACGTCTTTTGCCCGGAGGTCTTTTCAATTTTCGGTTTTCGCTCTTAGTTCTTCCGATTCCGCGGCTTGTATTTCTCCATTTCTGGCAGATAGCGGCGAATGGCAGCGATACGCGTCTCGTCGCTCGGGTGCGTGCTAAGCAGCTCGGGCACGCTCGACCCACCCTGAGACATGCGTTGCCAGAAGCCCACAGCCACGTTCGGGTTGTAGCCCGCCATAGTCATAAACACCAGCCCCATATAGTCTGCCTCCGACTCGTGCTTGCGAGAGAAGGGCAACATGACGCCCACCTGCGTTCCGAGTCCGAAGACCGTGGAGGCGAGCTGCTGCGTAGCGGCCGACTTCTTACTCAACGCCGCGCCGAGGATGGCCGCACCATATTGCGCCACCAGTTGTTGGCTCATGCGCTCATTGCTATGCTTGGCCACAGCGTGAGCCACCTCATGTCCGAGCACCACGGCTAAGTCGTCGTCCGTCGGCGTCAGGTCGAGGATCCCCTCGTAGACCACGATCTTCCCGCCCGGCATGCAGAAGGCGTTGTGCTGCTTGTCCTTGATCAGGTTAAACTCCCAGCGGAAGTTCTGCAGCTCACTCTCCATGCCATTTTGGCGCAGATATTCCTCCGTAGCTGCGGCAATGCGTCGGCCGACGCGTACGACCTTTTCGGTTTTCGCTTTGTCGCTCGATTTGACCGCCGTTTTCATGTAAGCGTTGTACTGCGACAGGCTGGCCGTAAGCAGTTCCGAGTCGGATACGAGCAGCATCTGCCGCCGCCCAGTCAGGGGGACAACGCTGCACGCCGCCACGACGAGCAGCATGCATAATCCAATGATCTTTTTCATTTCCGTGTCTATTGATTAGTTCGCCGCAAAAGTACGCCTCCGCGGGAAAGAGCCGGAAAAGGTCCGTCTCCCCCTGCTCAATAACGTTTCTCGAATCAAAACTGGAGTTTGAACGATTTCTGAGGCTCATCTCGGGCCAAAACGGCTGTTTGAATCGTTTCTGAGCCTCATCTCGGGTCAAAACCAGAGTTTGAATCGCTTCTGACCCTCATCTCGGGCCAAAACGGCTGTTTGAATCGCTTCTGACCCTCATCTCGGGCCAAAACGGCTGTTTGAATCGTTTCTGAGCCTCATCTCGGATCAAAACTGGAGTTTGAATCGCTTCTGAGCCTCATCTCGGATCAAAACCAGAGTTTGAATCGCTTCTGAGCCTCATCTCGGGTCAAAACGGCTGTTTGAATCGTTTCTGAGCCTCATCTCGGGTCAAAACTGGAGTTTGAACGATTTCCGCGCCGCAGATTCCCATGAATCCCCCACCCCCAAAAAGAAAGCCGACTTACCCACCCTTTTCGTCGGGGGATAAGTCGGCTTTCGCGTGTTGTTACGAAAGAGAGGCAGAGGCGGCGATGCGCCTCATGCGCTCTTTCTTCGGTTTGTCAAATTACTCTTCGATAGCAGCCTGTGCTGCAGCGACCCGGGCGATAGGCACACGGAACGGCGAGCAGCTGACATAGTCGAGGCCTACCTTGTGGCAGAACTTCACGGACGAGGGTTCGCCACCATGTTCGCCACAGATACCGCACTTCAACGTCGGGCGAACAGAGCGTCCCTTCTCGGTAGCCATGCGGATCAACGAGCCAACGCCCTTCTGGTCGAGCACCTGGAACGGATCCACCTTCAGGATCTTCTTGTGTAGATAGATCGGGAGGAAGGAGGCGATGTCGTCACGCGAATAACCGAAAGTCATCTGCGTCAAGTCGTTCGTACCAAACGAGAAGAACTCAGCAGACGTAGCGATACGGTCAGCCGTCAGCGCAGCGCGTGGCACCTCGATCATCGTACCCACGAGGAAATCAATCCTGTCTCCACGCTCGGCGAAGAGTGCCTCGGCCTCGGCACGGATCACGGTTTCCTGCTCCTTGAACTCGTAGAGGATACCCGTCAGCGGCACCATGATTTCCGGATGGGTCTCCACGCCTTCCTTCTTCAGATCGAGTGCAGCACCGAGGATAGCGCGCGTCTGCATCTGCGTAATCTCCGGATAGGTGTTGCCCAGACGACATCCGCGGTGACCGAGCATCGGGTTCTGCTCGTGGAGCGCTTCCACGCGCTGACGGATGTATGCGAGACTTACGCCCATCGCTTCAGCCATCTCCTGCTGACCCTTCTCATCGTGCGGAACGAACTCATGCAGCGGTGGATCGAGCAAGCGAACCGTCACGGGATAACCTGCCATCACACGCAGGATACCTTTGAAGTCGTCCTGCTGATAAGGCAGGATCTTCGCCAGTGCCTTCTTCCGATCCTCTGCATTTTCAGCCAAGATCATCTCGCGCATGGCCTTGATCTTTTCACCCTCGAAGAACATATGCTCCGTACGGCAAAGGCCAATACCTACAGCACCAAAGTTACGTGCGCTCTGTGCATCGTGTGGCGTATCGGCGTTGGTGCGCACCTTGAGACGGGCGTACTTGTCTGCCAGCGTCATCAAGTCGGCAAAGTCGCCTGACAGCTCGGCTGCCTTCGTGTGCACTTCGCCTTCGTACACCTCACCGGTCGAACCGTTGATCGAGATATAGTCGCCCTCTTTCAGCTTCACACCGTCAATTTCGACTGTGCGATTCTTGTAGTCTACGTTCAGTGCGCCTGCGCCCGATACGCAGCATTTACCCATGCCACGTGCCACAACAGCAGCGTGCGAGGTCATACCACCGCGAGCCGTCAAAATACCTTCGGCTACAGCCATACCTGCCAAATCCTCTGGCGACGTCTCGAGGCGAACCATCACCACGTGATGTCCCTTGGCGTGCCATTCGGCGGCATCGTCGGCAAAGAAGACGATCTGGCCAGTCGCAGCGCCCGGTGATGCGGGCAATCCGCGCGTCAACACCTTCGCTTTCTTCAGCGCCTCCTTGTCGAAGATCGGGTGGAGCAATTCATCGAGCTTATTGGCATCGATGCGCTTGATGGCGGTCTTTTCGTCGATCATGCCTTGACGGAGCAGGTCCATCGCGATCTTCACCATGGCCGAACCTGTACGCTTGCCATTTCGCGTCTGGAGGAACCAGAGCTTGCCGTCCTGTACGGTGAACTCCATGTCCTGCATATCGTGATAGTGGTTCTCGAGGCGGGTCTGGATCTCATCGAGTTCCTTGTAAATCTCGGGCATGGCTTCCTCCATGGAAGGATATTTGGCCACGCGATCGGCCTCGGAGACTCCCGCCAGTTCTGCCCAACGCTGAGAGCCGATCTTGGTGATCTGCTGCGGTGTACGAATGCCGGCTACGACGTCCTCGCCTTGTGCATTGATCAAATATTCGCCGTTAAAAAGGTCCTCGCCAGTTGCCGCGTCGCGTGAGAAGCAAACGCCCGTGGCCGATGTGTCGCCCATGTTGCCAAACACCATCGCTTGCACGTTCACTGCCGTTCCCCATTCGGCGGGAATGCCTTCCATCTTCCTATAAAGGATCGCGCGCTCGTTCATCCAAGAGTCAAACACGGCGCAAATGGCTCCCCACAGCTGATCATAAGCGCAAGTCGGGAAGTCTTTTCCCGTCTGCTTCTTCACTGCTGCCTTAAAACGCTTTACGAGTTCCTTCAGGTCTTCAACTTCGAGTTCGTTGTCGAGCTTGACACCCTTAGCCTTCTTTACATCTTCGATAATTTCTTCGAAGGGATCGATATCCTCCTTATTTTCCGGCTTCATGCCCAGCACGACGTCGCCATACATCTGTACAAAGCGACGATAAGAGTCCCAGGCGAATCGCGGGTTACCCGTTTTGCGGGTTAAGCCTTCCACGACGTCGTCGTTCAGTCCGAGGTTGAGGATGGTGTCCATCATGCCCGGCATCGAGGCGCGTGCACCGGAGCGCACAGAGACCAGCAGCGGGTTTTCCACGTCTCCAAACTTGGAGTTCATCAGCATTTCAACGTGAGCGACCGCTTTTTTTACATCGTCTTGCAGCAACTCGACCATCTTCTCTTTTCCAATCCGATAGTATTCGTTGCACACGTCCGTCGTGATCGTGAAACCCGGTGGAACGGGTACACCGATCAAGTTCATCTCTGCCAAATTGGCACCTTTTCCTCCCAGCAGATTTCTCATATCTGCTTTTCCTTCGGCCTTTCCGTTACCGAAGGTGTAAACTCTCTTTACTTCCATTAGGTCGTATATTTTTTATGTGTCTCGCTGTTTTTTTAAGCGGCGGCAAATATATACGCTTTCGTTACACTGCCGTTTTCGCAGTTTTTTTCATCGTGCTGGTTGGCGCCAAGGTCTTCTTGAGGCTATCCATACCTTTGCGCCCCTGAAAATTCAAATGGCATTGCAATTTTGACACGAAAGAAAAAACCGTGCCCCGTCGTTGAGGGCGTGAAGGTGACGGACGTGGCGGCTGAAGGAAAAGCTGTCGCAAGAATTGACGAGAGAGTGGTGTTTATCCCTTGGGCGGCCCCGGGAGACGTTGTTGATGTGCGACTTACGCGTAGAAAAAGTCATTACGCGGAGGGTACGATTGTCGCGTTTCGAGAAAGGAGCCCACTGCGTGTGGATCCGTTTTGCGAGCATTTCGGTGTGTGCGGAGGCTGCAAGTGGCAACATTTACCATACGAAGAACAGCTGCGTTTTAAGCAGCAGCAAGTTGTCGACGCCCTGACTCGCATCGGGCACGTAACGCCGCGTGAGGTGCGGCCCATTCTTGGCTCCGAGCAGACGACGCACTATCGGAATAAGCTCGAATTTACGTTCTCTAATCGCCGCTGGCTAACCGCAGAAGAGATTGATTCAGAAAGGAATGACACGGACATGAATGCACTGGGCTTCCACATTCCGGGCATGTTTGATAAGGTGCTGGACATTCGCCGCTGCCACCTACAGGACGACGTGTCGAACCGCATCCGACTCGCCGTCAAAAAATATTGCCTTACACACGATGGCTACCCATTTTTTGACCTAAAAAATAACGCCGGGTTCGTTCGCACGCTCATGATTCGCACCTCATCAGCGGGCGGGGTGATGGTCGTGATGGCTTTTTATTATGAGGATCACGCGCGCAGGGAAGCGCTGCTCGATTTTATCGCCGCAGAGGTGCCCGAGATCACTTCCCTGATGTATGTCATCAACGAAAAATGCAATGACACATTGACCGACCAAGATATTCGCCTCTATCGCGGGGTGGATCATTTGATCGAGCGAATGGAAGACCTGCAATTTAAGGTCGGGCCGAAATCCTTCTATCAAACTAACAGTCAGCAGGCTTACAGGCTCTATTCCGTGGTTCGTGAATTTGCCGAGCTTAGCGGTTGCGAAACGGTTTACGACCTCTATACGGGCACGGGCACGATTGCCAATTTCGTAGCTCGTCGCTCGCGGCGCGTCATCGGTATTGAATATGTGCCGGAGGCTATCGACGACGCACGCGTGAATGCTGGGCTTAACGGCATCGAAAATGCCGTCTTTTACGCGGGCGACATGAAGGACATGCTCACCGAATCGTTCATTGAGGCACACGGGCGACCCGACGTAGTGATCACTGACCCGCCACGGACGGGCATGCATAACGACGTGACTGACACCATCCTACGAGCAGCCCCCGAGCGCATCGTCTACGTTAGTTGTAACCCCGCGACGCAGGCTCGCGACATTGCACGGATGGCGGATCAATACGAAATCGTGCGCATCCAACCCGTCGACATGTTTCCCCACACGCATCACGTGGAAAACGTGGCTCTACTGAGAAAAAAGTGTGCAGAAAAATGTTAGCGTCACTCTTCAAATGTTTCAAACGGAAGTCGTCTGCGGTGATGCAAACGCTCGAGACAGTCGATGTGACGCCACAGCCTCGCCCGCTGTCTGACACGGAGAAAAATGGCTACAGAACGTTGGCCGCGCTCTGTCTGGCGAAGGAAAAACAGGACGAAATGGCAGTCTTTATTGACAACCTGAATGATTTTGAGGGCGATGACGGATATTTTACAACCCTCAACTATGTCATGGACTGGGAAGACGATCACGATCTGTTTTTCATCATGGCCGTCGATTGGAAAGAGGAGGTCGATACGTTGGAATGGAGGATCGATAATGCGGTAAAAAACAATTTTGGACTCTGCATCTCCCTTCCTGATCCTCAAGATTATAGCGATACACCTGTCTACGATCCGAAAGTCTTTCCTGACTATGAGGCGGCGCTCAGCAAGCACGATTTGAAGCTCGGTTTTATTGATACGCAAGCTGACGAGTACGTTTTTTTTGTCCATCGGACAGCCGATCAATCCGCCGTGGAGGAAGCAGTGCGCCAAATCGGGTACCGGTATAAATAAAGCCTCCACTTTTTCACCCCATAGACGTTCCCTTCGTTTTGCACGAGCCTTTTTTGATTCAAAAAGAGGGTGCCTCCGTTTGGCGCAAGTCTTTTCTGATTCAAAAAAAGGTCCAATCCATTTGGCATAGGCCTTTCTCGAATCAAAAAGAGGTTCTCTCCGTTTTGCACAAACTTATTCTGATTCAAAAAAGGTCCAATCCATTTGGCATAAGCCTTTCTCGGATCAAAAAGAGACTCTCTCTGTTTTGCATAGGTCTTTTTTGAGTCCAATAGCGACTTAATCCGAATCGTTTATTAGGAGAGTTCTGAATTATAGGCATAAAAATATGCGCCTTATAGGTCGCCTTGTAAAGATCATATAATCTGCCATCTGGTACACGTAGGGGCGTATTGCATACGCCCCTACCTTACTAATAGAATAGGTCTTTTTTGAATCGAAAACGGGTTCATTCTGTTTTGCACAAGCCTATTCTGAATCAAAAAAGAGTTCTCTCCGTTTCGCATAAGCTCTTCTTGAATCAAAAATGAGTTCCTTCCGTTTTACGTGAGACTTTTTCGGATCAAAAATAGGTTCATTCCGTTTTGCAGGATACTTTTTTAGATCAAGGAAGGGGGTAAACGGTTTTGCGGGTATCTCACATCGGCCTTAAAAAGGGACGTGCAGGATGGCGAGAGGCCTCTTTGGGAGCAAATTATTAAAAGACATTCTTCTTATTTAGTTGCTCGGCCGAAGCAATTAAGAGACATTTTTGCGGCTTAATTGCTTCGATAGAGCAACTAAGAGACATTTTCACGGCTTAATTGCTTCAACAGAGCAACTAAGAGACATTTCTGCGGATTAATTGCTTCAATAGAGCAACTAAGAGACATTTCTGCGGCTTAATTGCTTCATCAGAGCAACTAACAGACATTTCCGCGGCTTAATTGCTTCATCAGAGCAACTAACAGACATTTCTTCGGCTTAATATCTTCCGCGAAAGACGGTCTGCTGCAGCACTGCATAGCGGACGCTTCGACAGAGCGCGGGGTGCGACGTATGGCATGATGATCACTGTCGGCCAAACGGATGAAAAACATTTTGGCATACCCCTCTACCGATAAATGCAAATGGTATCCCATTTTTGCAGACGATTTTTGTGGTTCCGAGCTAGGGTCGTGACGAATGGCACGCATGGCTTTTGGCTCATATATAATATGTACGCGCGTATCTTTTATTATGTACGCAACTAAAAACGAGTAATGAGAATGAACAAGACCGGTTTGGCTTTCCTTGCAACGCTGCTGCTGATGGCCGGATGTCACAGTGAGCAGAAAAAAACGGAGCTGGCACCTGACCTGCCTGTCCTTCAGTCGCGAGGCGTGATCACGGCAGTCACGCTGAACAGCTCTACGTCGTATTTTCAATACAAGATGCAGCCCATGGGTTATGAATACGATCTGATTGCTGATTTTGCAGCCCGCAACGGTCTCAAATTGGAGATTAAAGTGGCCGAGAGTGTGGCGCAATCGATTGAAATGCTGCAAAATGGGCAGGCCGATGTGGTGGCATACCCGGTTCCGATCGATAATGAGCGAAAACAATCGCTGCGCTTCTGCGGTCGCGAAAGACAGTCGAGTCTCGTTGTGGTGCAGCGCAGCTCGAACCGAGATTCGGTGCTGACGGACGTCACGCAGCTTATCGGCCGCGAAGTGCATATCAAACCAGACAGCAGGTATCGCGATCGGCTGGAAAATTTGAACCGCGAACTGGGCGGAGGCATTCGTATCGTGGAAATGAAGTCTGACACTTTGTCGGTTGAAGATCTTATCGGAATGGTTTCTCGAGGCGAAATTCAATACACGATTTGTGAGGACGATGTGGCCCGACTCAATCGTACATACTACGGAAATTTAGATGTCAGTTTGGCAGTCAGTTTCCGCCAACGTTCCGCGTGGGCTGTACGGCGTGATTGTCCTTTGCTTGGGATGGCCATCGATCTTTGGGCGGCCGGTGCAACGGGCGACGACACCTATCGGGCGGCAGAAAAGCGCTATTTCGAACTCTCCAAGGGCGGCCCGGAGGCTATCGAGGCCGATGCAGAAACGCCCGACACCGTCAAGCAGACAAAACCGAAAGTGCCCAAAATGCGGCCGGGAATGATTTCGCCTTACGACGATCTTTTCAAGCGTCACGCCAAAAGTCTCGGCTGGGATTGGCGCCTGCTGGCCGCCATAGCCTATTTTGAATCGCATTTTCGACCCAACGCAGTCGCCTGGACAGGCGCTAAGGGGCTGATGGGCATCATGCCGTCCACCGCGCGTGCCCTCGGCTTCCGATATGAAGAGATGGGCGACCCCGAGAAGAACATTCGCGCAGGAATTGAATGCCTGCGACGTTTCCGCGGCTCTTTTCCAGCGGCAAGTGAAGAGGAACGTGTCAAATTGACACTCGCTTCCTATAATGCAGGTGTCGGGCACATCAACGACGCCCAACGTTTGGCCAAAAAATATGGCCTTAATCCCAACGTATGGACTGACAACGTGGCAGAATACATCCGCCTCAAGGCAGAACCCAAATATTACACCGATTCCGTTTGCCGCTTTGGGTATTTACGCGGCCGCGAGACTTATCGCTATGTCGACGCAGTGCTTGGCCGTTATCACCATTATCGCGAACTCACGGAAAAGCAAACGGCAGAAAAAACGGAGAAAGAATGAATTGCGTAAAAGCATTTATCGAAAAAGGTGCTGACAATATCTATAGTGTATATGTGGATTTGGAAGATAATACTCTGAATTATGGTATTCACGGAAATGGGGACACCATAGAAGAGGCTATCGATGATTTTGAAGCTTCGTACGTAGGAATGAAGGAGTTATATCATAGCAAAGGAGAGCATTTTGTTGAAGCCTCTTTTGAATATTACGACGAATCAAATGGCGAGAATCCTCCTCGACGCTATGATAGAGTCTGACAAATTGGCACGACTCCAACTATCGCATAAAATTTTCTCGTGCGAATATGTAGGTATACTTTTGTGACCGTAAGAAGTCTACATAATTTCCTCATTATGAAAAAATACCTCCAACTTTTCCTCTCGTTTTTCAAGATAGGAGCCTTTACCATTGGTGGAGGTTACGTGATGATCCCGCTGATCGAAAAAGAAGTCGTGGAACGTCGGCGATGGATTGAACGTGAGGAATTTACCGAAATGCTCACCTTGGCGCAATCTGCACCAGGCCCGATTTCGATTAACTCCGCCGTTTTCGTTGGGTACAAGACGCTCGGTCTCGGAGGAATGATCACCGCCGTTTTAGGGACTGTCATTCCGTCATTTGTGGTCATCCTGCTGGTTGCCATGTTCTTTACCGACATCCGAGAAAACCCCACGGTGGAACGCATCTTTCGTGGCATCCGGCCAGCAGTTGTCTCGCTGATTGTCGTGCCTGTTGTCAACATGCTGAAGAAAAGCGGTTTCAGTCCCTTCGTCGTCTCATTGGCCACGATTGCAGCGCTGGCTGTTTGGTTGTTTGGCGTTTCGCCCGTTTGGGTTATTGCGGCAGCCGGCGTGACCGGTGTCATCTACCATTCTTGGATCGCGAAAGAGCGCCTCGAGAAATAAAATGGACAAAATGACAGGCCGTGGATATTTATATTCCCCGCTTCTCAACTATTTTCCTCCATGCCGCTTTGCGAGATCCATTTTTCGGTCTTTGTTTTTAGCATTCCGTTTCACGAGACACGCTTTTCGCTCTTAGTTTTTCACTTTTAGTTTCACGAGATCCATTTTTGGGTCTTTATTTTTAGCATTCTGTTTCGCGAGATACGCTTTTCGCTCTTAGTTTTTCACTTTTAGTTCTACAAGATACGTTTTTCCCTCAATGGAAATTTACATCCAACTGTTTATTACGTTTTTCAAGATCGGGATTGTAGGCTTCGGCGGTGGATATGCCATGCTTTCGATGGTTCAATACGAGGTCGTTGAGGTACATAACTGGCTCAGCGTGGGCGAGTTTACCGACATCGTGGCCATCTCGCAAATGACGCCAGGACCGATCATTATCAATTGCGCCACCTATATCGGCTACACAGCAACGGGCGACAGTATCCTCGGCTCCCTACTTGCCACGACAGCGGTCTGCCTGCCGGCCATCATCATTATGACATTGATCTGTCGTTTCTTCCTGCTCTTTCACAACAACGCCTACATGGACGGAGCTTTGAGCTGGATGAAGCCCGCGGCCATCGGACTCATCGCAGCAGCGGCCCTGCTGTTGATGAACGAACATAATTTCATCGATTGGCGTAGCGTGGTGATCGCCATCGGAGCCTTCGTGGCATCTTATTTTTTTCGTGTTGGCACAATCCGCCTTATTTTAGCTGCCGGATTGGCAGGTTGGCTGCTGTTTTAGTCGTTCATCGAACTAAAATGGCTCCTTAGCAGATGCATAAGGCCTGTTTGGAGGCATATTTTTTCGCCTCCGACCGGCGTAAGTCTTTACTTGCCAACAGATTTCAGCCTACCACCCCTATCCTCTCTCCTTTTCTGGATAAAAGGGAAGGAGCAAAAGGAAATCAGGCCCTCTCGGGGGCATTTTCTTGTCGTGTAGGCGTACAAGCAACCCATTAACGAACCCTATTTTCTCACCACATTATGCTAACGAAGATTTTAGACGAAAACGCGGTGCATCGCTTCAGCCGCTACCTTGAAAAAGGCGAAAAATTTGTACTGACGGCCCATCTCTCACCCG
>ERZ772766.1793-NODE-1793-length-11188-cov-5.440402_pt1 | contig 11188 bp, 8 predicted proteins | sample MGYA00511379_ERZ772766 | MGnify/ENA primary metagenome ERZ772766 (study PRJEB29015, sample SAMEA2737895) | human oral metagenome | biome: human oral; feature: human-associated habitat; material: dental | place: China | collected 2116 ...
ATCGTCCAAGATTCGTATAAGCTTCCTATAAGCTCTCTATAAGCTAACCTCACCCTCCTTACAGCCTTTTTTCGTCAAAATTCCCCACAACTCGCTTTTGATATTTTTCGTTTCTCTCCGATAATTCAGAAACTCTTCAACCCTCTCCGAAAACTCCGACTCAACTCTCTTGTCATTTCACAAGGCGTAGCCTTAATTTTGTTTAAAATTTGTTTAATTTCTGAGGCGTAGCCTCATTCCTCTAACTCTAGCTCGCACCCCATTTGCTAATTTCCTCATTTTCTCATTTGCTAATTTTCTAATTTCCAAGTTTGCTAATTAGAAAGTTCGTATTTTCGGGTTATATTGTTCAACAATTTGCAAGAGATAAGACAATGTCTCGCGCGACATCGTAATCCTTGTGACTTTAGGCGATTTGATTTTTACATATAAACCATTTTTGCTATAACCCCAATCTATCTCCGTGATTTTAGCAGGGTCAATTTCACGAATCGCATAGAAAATAAAGAAGTACACTTGCTTGTTACACAACACAAACGGCGGATTGTAGCGAGTGAGAACAAATAGACTATCTTTTACTTTTAACAGCAAGTCGAAATCACTATCACTCATTTGTTCTACCAGCATATGCAGAGCTTTTTCGTTGCGCTTGAACACATAAGAAAGGAGGTAATACACCAAAAAGGGAATAAGTAAAGAAAGGAGGGTTTCCCCTATTATTTCATCAGGGAACAACAAGTGTAGCACCTCTACACCTTCTTGTATCATCAGCACAAGATAAAGAAACAAAGGCGCTAAAAAAATCACAATAATAATACCGCTAACCCACAAGCGGAACTTACGTACCTTTTTCAAATAAGCCTCCCGTTTTTGTGACAGCTGGTGCTGAGGGCGATAAAGTGCCAAGCGCTCTTCAAAGGCGTTTTTGCGTACCATCACAAAGTACATAATAACCCCGAGAATGGGGAGCATCAAGAGAAATAGTGTATCCATAATTTTGATGTAAAAAAAGAAAAAGTCGTTAATCACTAATGACTAACGACTTTTTATATTTACATTACGATATTGATAATCCTATTAGGCACTACAATTACCTTTTTAGGGGAGTTGCCTTGTAGTTGTTCTGCGGTTTGAGGGTCGGCGAGGATGGCTTGCTCTATCTCTGCCACACTCATACTGGTAGTATAGGCGCGTTTGAAGCGTACTTTGCCATTGAACGATACAGGATACTCCTTGCTGTCTTCTTGCAAATACTTATCCTCGTGTACGGGATAAGGTGCATAAGTCACACTTTCGGTATTTCCAAGCCTTTTCCAGAGCTCTTCGGCGATATGTGGAGCAAAGGGTGCTACCAGTACCACAAGAGGCGCTAAAACGTCTCTATGGTGGCATTTTAGCGATGATAACTCATTCACGCATATCATAAACTGACTCACCGAGGTATTGAAGGAGAAATTCTCGATATCTTCATTCACCTTTTTGATGGTTTTATGCAGCGCTTTGAGCATCTCGGGCGTAGGAGCTTCGTCGGTTACTTGCCAGCCGTTGTCATTGAAATACAAACGCCATAACTTGCGCAAGAAGTTATACACCCCCGAAATACCTGCTGTGTTCCAAGGTTTTGCTTGTTCCAAAGGACCTAAGAACATTTCGTAAAGGCGCAAGGTATCAGCTCCGTATTGCTCGCAAATATCATCAGGGTTTACTACGTTGTATTTGGATTTCGACATTTTTTCGACTTCGCGAGCACAGAGGAAATCCTCCCCCTTTTCACATACTCGCTCTTCGCGACTTCCTCCCAAGGAGGGGGTGTAGAGTGCACCATTTTCTAAAATAAATTCTGCATTAGCAAATTCTTTACGCCATGCTTTGAATTTCTCAATATCCAACTCATCGGAAGTATCTTTTAAGAGAGAAACATCTACGTGAATAGGTTGTACTGATTGTCCTTTTATTTGATTTTTAGAAATAAAGGTATTGGTACCTTCTAATCTGTACGCAAAGGCACTCATACCCAATATCATACCCTGATTTATCAGTTTCTTAAAAGGTTCTTCGGTAGGAGCAAAACCTCGGTCTTTGAGAAATTTGTTCCAGAAACGAGAGTATAATAAGTGCCCTGTGGCATGTTCGCTACCCCCTACGTAGAGGTCTACGTTTTGCCAGTAATCTACTATGGCTTTGGTAGGGAAGGTTCCACGTGCGTCTTTTTCCATCATATACTCTAACCAATACCACGAAGAGCCTGCCCAACCTGGCATTGTATTGAGTTCTAACGGAAATACGGTTTCATTATCAATAAGGTCATTGCTCACTACCTTATGGTTTGCGGTATCCCACGCCCAAGTGGTCGCATTGCCTAATGGCGGGTTGCCCTCTTCGGTAGGGAGATATTTCTCTACTTCGGGTAGGAGAATAGGGAGGTGCTCCTCGCCTATCATCTGTGGGATAGCCCCCGTTCCCCCGAAGGGGGACAAGCTGGTAGAAGAAGATGTATTTTCTTCTTTTTTGTAATATACAGGGAAAGGTTCGCCCCAATAACGCTGACGTGAGAAGACAGCATCGCGGAGACGGTAATTCACTTTGGCTTTGCCTGCGCCTTTGGCTTCTAAGGCTACTAACACTTTGTCAATCGCTTCGCTAAAGTTAGTGCAACCATTGAGGAAATCCGAATTTTGGTAAGTCATTCCCTCTTTGTCGGTAAAGGCGTTTTCCGAAATATCTTTATCGAAGATGTTAATCATTTCTGGCATTCCTTTAGCGCCCTTGAAGTGTTTGGCAAAAGCATAATCGCGGTCGTCGCCAGCAGGAACTGCCATAACAGCCCCCGTACCATAGCTTGCCAATACATAATCGCCTATCCAAATAGGGATTTGCTTTCCGGTAAGAGGGTGCACTGCGTATGCGCCTGTGAAAGCGCCTGATACGGTTTTGGTATCTGCCATACGGTCGCGCTCTGAACGTTTGGCAGTAGCTGCGATGTAGGCTTCTACCTCAGCGCGTTGTTCCTCAGTAGTGATTTGCAATACTAAGGGGTGCTCGGGGGCAAGGGTAAGGTAAGTAACACCGAAGAGGGTGTCGGGGCGAGTGGTGAAGACCTCGACTTTGTGCTCGCCGGAGGCGAGCACAAAGTCGATAGAGGCTCCTACTGATTTTCCTATCCAGTTGCGTTGACTTTCTTTGATGCTCTCACTCCAATCGATGGTGTCTAAGCCTTGCAAAAGGCGTTCAGCATAAGCCGTGATGCGCATACTCCATTGGGTCATCTTCTTGCGAATAACAGGGTGACCACCACGCTCGGATACGCCATTGACGATTTCATCGTTGGCGAGTACAGTTCCTAAGGCAGGACACCAGTTTACTTCGGTTTCTGCCAAGTAGGTAAGTCGGTATTTTAGTAAATGACGTTGTTTGCTTTCAGCTGTCATTGCGTGCCATTGGGCAGCAGTGAAGGTTGGGGTATCGTCGTCACAGGCAGCATTTACCTTGCTATTGCCTTCTGTTTCAAAGAGAGCAATAAGCGTTTCGATAGGCTCTGCTTTGTCGGTTGCGTTGTTATACCACGAGTTGAACAACTGTATGAATATCCACTGGGTATGACGATAGTAATCGGGGTCGGAGGTCTTTACTTCGCGACTCCAATCAAAAGAAAAGCCCATTTTATCTAATTGTTCGCGGTAACGGGCGATATTCTGTGCCGTAGTGAGGGCTGGATGTTGCCCTGTTTGGATAGCATATTGCTCGGCTGGCAAACCGAAGCTATCATAACCCTGAGGGTGCAACACATTGAACCCTTTGTGACGCTTGTAGCGCGCTACGATGTCGCTGGCGATATAGCCCAGCGGATGCCCTACGTGTAAGCCCGCTCCTGAGGGGTAAGGAAACATATCGAGCACATAGTACTTAGGTTTAGTGCTGTTATTTTGGGCTTTGAAAGTTTGGTGTTTAGCCCAATATTCTTGCCAAAAGGCTTCTATTTCTTTGTGATTATATACCATTTGTCGTTAATTTATCGATTTGCCAATTAGCAAATTACAAGCTCTATTTATAGTAGGCACGAGCTACAAGCTCGCGCCAGCGGGGCTTTTTTGTTTTAATTAAACAATTCTGAATGTGTTCCTACTCTGTTTAGAGTGATTAGTTTTTCTTCTTCATATTGTTTCCAAATCAAGAGTAGGTCAGGTTCTATATGGCATTCCATACAACCTTTATAATTTCCTGTCAGCAAATGAGGATATCTATCAAAAGGAATTCCTTCACTTCCTTTTTCCATTAAGATTTGTACTATCTTCTCTATTTTGTCAAACTTCTTTGGTTGTTTTTTGTATTTCTTCAATTCTTTTTTATAAATGGATGTAGGAATAATGGTGTACAAAAACTCTTGGCTTTCATCATCTTCATTCATCATCTTCGGATAATATGTCGTTGAACATTTCTTTAGCGTTCGTATAGCCTTTCACAAGTCCTTTTTTGTATTTTTCTACTAATATATCGCCTTCTTCAATAGCTTCAATAGTTTTTTTATTAGGTACATACTCTTCAGTAGGTTCGGATATGTGCACGGGTTTTACTATTACATTGTATTTCTTGAAGAGAGATTCAAAAATAGGCATATCAACTTCAGGAATGCTTACATTGTAATTCATCATTTTGTAATTTGTAGTTCTCATATTTCTTCTATTTTTGTGCAAAGGTATGAAGTAATTAGCAAATGAGCAAATTTAGGGATTGGCAAATGCTGAGAAGTAGGGAAATAGAAATCTTTGCCAAGATTATAAAACCTTGACAAAGATGAAGAAAGTTTATGTTTTTCGATTAACTTATGTTTCTAAAAACGTGGGAGTTTTTCAGGGATAATGTGTGCTGTGTCGTACCCTGCAAAGTGTTTTAGGTAGTTTTGCAACGTAGTACCATTGCCATCGGCAAAGGCATAGCGTCCTTTTTTCTTCAAATATTTTTTTACTGATTGCGCTCCGACTAAGTGAGCTGCGGCTAATATGCCTGACTCGGTAATTTCTATACCGTTAATTTTAGTGCCTACGTATTGCTTGATTTCATTGCGCAAATACCATTTGTTGCGCTGAAGACTAAGGGTAAAAAGTCTTTCTTGTTGTTCAGGGGAATTGAGGAATTGCTGAGCGTCTTTTACTCCGTAGAACTGTAAAGCTGATTTTCCGAATTGATATTTCCCCATATAGCCAAACCTATTCACTATAAAATAATTGCCTCGTGACTCGCGGTAGGCTAAGGCTTCTTTAAAGCCTATAAAACTTTTTCCTACTTGTGGTGGATTTAAGGAAAACAGATTGGGTTCGCTTGTTATTTCTTTTGGCATAGCGGTAACCAAACGAGGTATATCTACTACGAAGCTGGGCGGTACTACGGTAGTTCTCTCTTCGTCACTTTTTACAGTAAAACCCAACATAAAAAATACGGCCATCATTACGGCACAATAATACCTCTTTTTTATATTTTTCATAAAAATTGTTTTCTTTAAGACTTACATCTGTTCTTCATAAGAAGTACACCTGCTTAAAATTATTTCGGGGGCAAAATTACAAAAAAAATGCCAAATGCAACTATTTTGGGTTATAATTTTATCGATAGTGCTATAAGAGTTCTCGATAACTACCTTCTAAACATTAGTAATTACAAGGGTCGTAGCACGACGGGTGGGGGAGAGATTAGAGAATGAGGTGCGAGCCAAAGCCAGCGAGAGTTCACAGCTGGGTATGTGGGGGCGAGAGAAATGAGAGAATGAGAAAATTAGAAAATTAGAAAATGGAGTGCGAGTTACAAGCTTGCATCTGAGGAAGTTAACTTTGTCCAAGTTTCAAACTTGGGCAAAGTGTGTGCTACAAAAAGTGACATATCGGAGAATTCGGAAGAAAACGGAGAGTTTCAGAAGAGACGATTCAGGGAAAAGGTAAAAAATGAGGTGTAAGATGGGTGGGGTTAGCTTATAGAGAGCTTATAGGAAGCTTATACGAATCTTGGACGATTGGTATAGAAAGAGTATATAAAAAGTTGATTCATAATATGATACAACGAGTATAAAAATGGTAAAAACAGGGTTTCGAGGCGAAAGAAAGAGGAAGAGGTGCTAGGCCTTAGGCCATAGGCACTAGGAGGAAGTATGACGGAAAGAAGAAGGGATAATTAGGAAATTAGCAAATTAGTAAATTAGTAAATGGGGAGCAGTGGGGTGGGAATCCCTGAATAATATGTAAATTATTAAGGGGGCAAATGGTGCTACTTAGGTAATTGGTAGGCAATGAATAATAGGAATAATTTGTTTAAAGGCTTAAATGGCTAATTTGCTACATTGCGAAAATTAGATTTCTGAACAATAACAGTAGCGAGAGCTGTGGTAAAACCCCAATGAGCCAACTTAAAAACATTAGCCATAAGGACTTCTGGTTGAGGTAAGCTTGTGCTGAAATACAGGCTCCGCTGAGGAATAAGAAAAAGGCTACTATGTAGGTCATATCTTTTTCTACGGCAATACTGAGCAATACTGAGAAGGTAGTAAGCGCCCCCATTCCCATAGCAAACATATTGACTTGCAACCGCAGAAAATGTAAAAACAAAATTATAAAACAGCTGATGGCTAAGTTCATCACATAGAAGTAGAGGATAGGATAGGGGTCGATGGGGGTGATGCCAAAAGCTACCCCTAAGAGCATTGCTATATAGCCGTACAAGAGCCATTTTTGTTTTTCTAACGGAATGATAAAAGGGTTCTGCAACCAGCCTACTACAAACAAGATGAGGTAGATGAGTGTAGGGATAGCAATGGTAACTATCAGTAATAATAGCCACGTAAACTTCATTTGCTCTACCGGGAGAGGGAAAGGTATATTAAAAAGCACCACCATAGCTCCGTAGATAGGGAACCAGATGGGGTGAGTAAAAAAAGCTATGATATAACTCAAAAAACGCATTGTATTCTTCTTTTTTTGCAAAGGTAGTACAAAATAGCAAAATAGCAAATTTGAGAAAAAATACTTACAATACTTTGACTAAAGCAAGCAAAAAACTCGATGAGGTTTACACTATTTCTGATAAAAATAATCACTCAAATAATGATTTAAAAAACTATATTTGAGCAAAAAATAATATGCTAAAATACGAACTTGTAGAAAAATCAAAAGAATTTATAAATTTCGTAGAAAAAACTGATGAAAATTTATCAAGTATAAAAGATGAAGAATTAGCTAAAAAAATAAATGAATACAGTTTAATTATGAAACAAGCTTGAGATGTAATCAAGGATTCTTTAGCTTCAAACAACGAATTACCTCAACAATTGATTGATGCAAATTTTGCTGAATTTATGTGATACTCTGACTGACTTTTAACTATAAAAAATAATTTAGAAAAGTTATTAAATGCAAAAGAATCAACAAAAACAAACTTTGATTTGAAATTAAAAGAATTAGAATCAAAAAAATCAACTTTAAGCTCAGAACAAACAAATCTAAAAAATAAAGAAAATACGATAGATATTTCTGAAAAAAATATTGATGAACAACTTGATACTTTAGAAGAAACTAAAAAAACAAAATTAAAAGAAATTGATTTACAAATACTTTCAGCTGAACAAAGCCTAAAAGCTACAGACATAAATCTGAAATCAGAAAATCTTTACGCAGAAACAAGCTGAACAATCAAAACAAAAGTTGCAAAAGCTGAAGGGACTCAAGTTCAAATTTGAACTCCACTTTGTGAAATCATTCCTGATAATAATTCTTTAAAATTAGAAATTTTTTCTCCTGAGAGATTAAATATTTGAGATAAATTTAATTTCTATAAAAAATGAACTCAAATCTGAACAGGAACAATTATTTCAGAGTACCCAACAAAAACAGAAAAAACACAAAATTTTATTTATGAGTGAAAAATAGATTTCAAGGATCTAAAAGCTTGAGAATATTTAGATATAAAGGTTTTGAGACAAACAAGCGAAAATGAAATTTGGATAGATATAAATTTTGTTTCTCCAAAACTTGATTGATACTATGTTAAAAAACTAGTTGATTGACAAGTTATAAATCAAAAAGTAGAAATTTGAAATATGAATAATTGAGAAATTCAAATAAACTCTTGATTAAAAAAATGAGATATTTTAGAAAAATAATTTTGTAAAAATGGTAGAATTTTTAAAAAATAAAATTGTTTTCTTTTGGATGATAATTTTTATGTGATTTATCGTTTGAATTTATTCGTTTTTCACGATTCCAAAAGAAAATTCCCCAGCAATGGATATTCCGATGTTTGTTGTAAATACTGTAAATCCTGGAGCTGATCCTAAAAGTATAGAAAATCAAATCACAAATAAATTAGAAGATGAATTTAAAAGTATTTCTTGAATAAAAAGATTAGAATCCGTTTCAAATCCAAATTTTTCAACTATAATCGTAACATTTAATGATTCAAAAAATATAAATGATGCTAAACTAGAACTTGACTCTGCTGTAAATAAAGCTTCTTTACCTCAAAATATTAAAAAACCAGTTATAAAGCAAGTAAGTCCTGATGATATAGCTGTTTATTCATTTTCTATTGCTTGAAATAACTTATCAAAAGATATTTATAAAAAAGCTAAAGATTTGGAAAACGAAATCAAATCAATAGAATGAATTTCTGACGTAATTATAGCCTGAAAACCAGAAAAAAAGATAAATATTTATTTAGATGAGAAAAAAATAAATGAATTTTGAATTGATATAACAAATGTTAAAAATCTTCTTTCAAATATTTTTTTAAAACAACCAATTTGAAAAAAAGATATTTGAGGAAATCTTTACACTTATGAAATAGAAACTTTTGAAAGTAATCTAGAAAATTTACTTGAACAAATCAAACAAACTGATTTGCTGAGTTACAATTCACAAAGTATAAAAGTAAAAGATGTTGCTTCAGTATTTTTAGAAGAAGATTCAAAAATAGAAAAATCCTTTATAGTTCAGTGAAATGACTCTTTAAACGCAGTTTCTTTTTGAATAAAGATAACTCCATGAAATGATGTAGAATGAATCATAAAAAATATTTTGAAAAAAACAGAAAAGTTTCAAAAGCAAAATCCAGATTTAAAAGTTTATGAAACTTATTCTAGACTCGTTGAGATAAACGATATTTTTTGAACTTTTGTTTCAAATTTCCGGCAAAGCTGACTTATAATTCTTGTAATTTTATTTTTGTTCATCGGTTTCAAAATGTCGCTTTGAGTAACATTTTCTTTTCCTTTAGTTTATTTTCTGACTTTTATAGCTCTGTCTTTTATGGGCTATACATTCAATAATATCGTTTCTTTTGCTCTTGTTTTGACTCTTTGAATAATGGTTGATAACTTGATTGTAGTAACAGAGTGACTTACAAATGAGTATAAAAAAGATAAAAATATAGATTTCTGGACAGCTTTGAAATTCACTCTTGAAAAGTATTCTTGAAGTATAGTTGCCTGAACTCTTACAACTATTGCGATGTTTGTACCGATTTTGTTTTTACTTAGCTGAACAATTGGAAAATTTGTAGCTCCAATGAGTACAACAATTATAATCACACTTATCGCTTCTATATTTGTTGCGTTTTTTCTACTTCCAATTTTACTTTTAAAATTTTTACCAAAAGAAACAAAAACACCTTATTTATGAGTAAAACTTGAAAGAGCTTCAGAGCTACTTTGAAAATTTACAGGATTTTTCTTAAGAGGTAAAAAAAGAGCATTTTTGGTTGTTGTAGCTTTTTGGTGAATATTTGCCTTAAGTATAGGCTCAATAGCAGCAGGAATAATAAAAACGGACTTTTTACCTCCAACTGATCAAGACAACATTTGGGTAAATATAAAATACCAAAGCTGATTGTCTAGCGAAAAGACTCAGATTGAAACAAATAAAATTTTAACTGATTTAAAAGTATTTTTAGAAAAAAATTTCAAAAATGATATAGAATATTATTATGTAAATATTTGAAATATTTACTCAACAAATGCTATATGATGAGCATCAAATGTAACTTCTGATAATCAAGCCTACATAAACATAAAACTTATTCCTTGAGGACAAAGAAATTACAAAGCTTATGAAATTTCTGAAAAAATTCAAGACTTCATAAATAAGTCAATAAAAGAAAAATATCCTTTAATAAAAGATATTTTTACAATCTGAAAATTATGAATAGCTTGAGGAAAAGATATAGGTTTTCATATAATTTGAGATAATTTAGAAGAAATTTCAAAATACATAGAAAAAATAAAACCAGAGTTTGAAAAAATAAATTGAGTTTATAACATTTCTTCAAATCTAGAATTTACAAGCTGAAAAATAAAATATTTTATTGATACAAATAAAGTGATGCAAAACTGAATGTCATTAGAATCGTTTGTTACACTTTTTGCTTCAATTAAAAATTCAGATTATTCTCCAAATGGGATTCCTCTTCATACATTTACAGAATTTGGAAAAGATGACATAACTATGAGTTTATTCACAAATTATAAATGAAATGTTGAAGATTTAAAAATATGAGAAAACTTCGTTTCAGCAAGCACAAAAGAAAGAAATTTAGAAGCTGAATTAAAAAATATTCAACACATAAACACAAAACTTCAAATAAGTCTTGAAGCAGACAAAAAGTCAGATGTAGCTTTAGGAAGCATAACTTGAGAAATAGAAAAAATAATTGATAAAAATCCACTTCCAGATTGATTAACATTTAAATATAATTCAAATATTTCAGATCAAAATCAATCAACTTCAGATTTAGCTATGGCTCTTTGAGTTTGAATTTTATTGATGTTTTTGGTTTTAGTTTATCAGTTCAATTCTTTTGGTGTTTCTATGATAGTTTTAACTTCAACAATTCTTTCTGTAATTTGAATAGTTATTTTTTTAGGATTTTTCTGATTACCAATGAGTTTCCCTGCTCAATTATGAATATTTTGAGTAATTTGAGTTTGAGTAAATAATTCGATTTTATTCACAGATTTATTTAACTCAAAAGAAAAATACAATCTTAAAAAGGATTTAGCAAATACCGTGACAGAGAGATTTTGAGCAATATTTTTAACAACATTTACAACTATTGCTTGACTTATAACTCTGGCTCTCAAAGACGAGCTTTGGTGAAGTCTGGCAATCGCATTTATTTGATGACTTACAATAAATGTTTTGATAGTTTTGGTTTA
>ERZ772766.1798-NODE-1798-length-11167-cov-10.711483_pt1 | contig 11167 bp, 9 predicted proteins | sample MGYA00511379_ERZ772766 | MGnify/ENA primary metagenome ERZ772766 (study PRJEB29015, sample SAMEA2737895) | human oral metagenome | biome: human oral; feature: human-associated habitat; material: dental | place: China | collected 2116 ...
TCTACAAATCCCGCAATGTTGAAGGCGAATGGGTCTTCTGGAAAATCGTTCAAGATCTTGCCGCGCAGGGGGCGCCTTCGATGCGTGCTGCCTGCGTGATTCGGGGTGACGGCTATGGTTTCATGGAGTTTATTAAACGTGAAGACGCAGACTTTTATGCTGAAGATTTCCTTGGAGCTTGCGGACGGCTGGCGGCTTTGCTCTACACCCTGCAGGCTAAAGACCTGCACGCCAAGAATCTGATACCCCTGCGCACAGAACCCGTTCCGATTGACCTTGAAACGATTCTCCACCCCGTGCATATTCTGACGGAAGATATTCAGAGTCCCCCTGAAGGCAGCGTTTACCTGCGCTGGCTGCGCGGAATCGCATGCAGCGCATTTCTGCCCACCCGCCGCACACGCCGCGATATCTCGCTAGGGTTCCGTGACGTAGGATTCCTGCACGGCGAACAGGGGACGAACCCCTTCCACGAGGTAACCGTCGCAAATCCCTTCCGTGACGATGCCGTGGCTCGTATCAACCGTGAACCCAGCCCAGAGAACCCGACTACGGAAGACACAGATCGCGCCGAAGAAGCTAACGCCAGCACCCCGGAGGAGCGGCGTATTTCTGAGGCAGCCCGCGCCCGCGCCTTCGCACGCGGATTCACGCAGATGTACCGGTGGGTCTGCGAGCATCGCGAAATCATGACCGAGATAGTTCGCACAAATTGCTCCGGGCTGACGCTGCGTGCCCTGCTGCAATCCACCAGGTACTACACCCGAATCCTCAAAATGCTCAGCAGCCCCGAAGCGCTGGCCTCCGAAGAAGTCTTCGCCACGATCGCGCTGCGTGCCGCAACGCTGAGCAATAACCGTCCCCTTGAGATGATCGGGGCCGAAGTAGAAGCCCTCTGGCGGTTCGACATTCCCTTTTTCATGCATCGCACAGATGGCTCCGAGATCATATCTTTCGACGGGCACGCCGTAGGACTGACTATCGACAGCAGCGCGCTCGATGAAACCCTGGAACATATTGCCGCCCTCGACGAAGCAAACCTTGAAGAACAGATTCAACAGATCTGGTCAGCTTTCGTATCACCCTACCCGCCGGATCGCATACTCGCGGACGCATCGGCAGAGCTACTGTCAAACAGGCAGAGTGTGCAGCATGAACGAGAACTCTGCGAGAGCATTGCCGACCGGCTAACAGCGACGAACCACCCGGGCGGCAGAGAGGAAGACGCCTGGACCTGGCTGGCGCCCACCCCCGGACTATGGCAGCAGCACCTTAGCCTGTGGAACACCGAAGTCCTCGGCATAGACCTCTACACTGGCTCAACCGGAGCTGCACTCGCCCTCACCCAGGCCGCGCGGATGCTCGAAAAACCGGAATACACACAGACGGCTCGCCGGGTACTGGACCCCATCGCACAAGATGTCTTCGCTGACAGGCTATTCAGCATTCCCCCCGAAACCTGCGACGGCATATCCTGCGGCGAAACAGGTATCGCCTTCGTACTCGCCGCTGCCGCAGAAAACCTTCGAGACGACCGTTTTGCTGAGGCAGCCGTCAAGGTTGGCAACCGCACCGCCGCACGCCTGGCGCAGGTTGAGCATCCCATGCCCGGGTACCTGGACCACCAGGTAGGGGCTGCCGCCCTGCTCCTGGGTTATAACCTCGCCACCGACCGCGCAGCCCTGCTGGCGGTATTAGACAGGCACGCCCAAGACATTATCGCCGGCATGACAGAAGAAAACTGGTGGCACCGCAGCGGATTCGCCTACGGAATCAGCGGATCAGTCTTCGCGCTCGCCCGCTGGAACCACCAGATGCCCTCACCCGAACGTGCTCGCGAAGCCGTCGAAATTCTTTTGCGCCGCCTTAACGACTTCAACACCGGGGACGAATGGCGGGCCCAGCTCACCGAGCATGACAGCGGCGAAGAGCATGCCAGCGGCACCTGGTGCTCCGGCAGCGCGGGCATCGCCCTCGCCTTCGCGGCACTGCACCTGTGGATGCCCGAACTCGCCAGCCGCACCGACCTCGACCGCGCGGTACAGCATGCATTCCGCACCGGCACCCGAAGCAACCTCACCCTATGTCACGGCGACTTTGGCACCCTGGATGTGCTCGCCTGGATAGCCGACCGAATCCCCGACTTACCGTGTGCAGAGGCTATCCGGGATGCCATCGAGAACGGTTATAGCGCATCGGATATCCGGGCAGTCCTCGACGATAAATCCGTGCGCTACTCGCTGACTCCCTCGTTCATGGTCGGTACCTCCGGCGTGCTGTCCTGGCTGGCTCGCCGGGCAGACAATGCTCGCCCGTACAGCCCTCTTATCCCCGAGCCGTTCGAGGTTCGATAGTATGGGTTTTCCTGCTGTTCTTCAGGCGGCGAAGACTGAGTGCGGGCTGGGCGTGGGGGCGTCCGTCCTGCAGCACTACGGGCGCTATCAGACTATTTCAGACCTTCGCCTGATTGCCGAACCCGGTCGTGAAGGCCTCTCGATGCGCCAAGTGCGCGACCTTCTCGTTGAGGAGGGTATGGAGGTCAAAGCCTTCAGGGCGCCCTCTCTCGAACATCTTCGAGATATTGGCAAGCCGGTCATTCTGCACTGGAATAACTCCCATTACGTGGTTTTGGTGCGCATCCGTAAGGATCGCGTGCATATTATGGATCCCTCCACGGGAATGCGGGTGATGGACCTTCAGGAGGCTGAAGGGTCGTTCTCCGGCAGTATTCTGGTGCCATCTCCGCGGAAAGATTTCAAAAAGAAATCCCGCAGTGTCTTTCAAGATTGGCAGCTGGGCACCTTCTTCACGAAGAAAATGTTCGGCCAGTACGCGCTGTTCCTGCTGCTTCTCATCATTACCTACAGCGTTACCTTTGCCGTGCCCATGGTGATCCAAACCGTGGTGGATGCGCAGCTCAGGGGTGCAAGAAACACCGTCGTGGAAACAACGGTCGGTGTGGTAGTCGGTGTTATTGGCTACTACCTGGTTTCCATTGCGCGCGCCGCAACGCTGGCGAGTATCGTCTCGTCCATCGGATATAAGCTCTTGGGCAATATGTTCGACAGGCTGCTGAGGCTGCCGCTGACCTATTTCGCGCTGCGTTCCCCGGGCGATATTCTCTACCGTCTCTCAAGCGTGAACACGCTGCGCAACTTCTTGTCTACAAGCCTGACCGAGTTCGTGATTAACATCGGCACGATGATCGTGATTCTCATCTTTATTGCCCAGCAATCGAGCCAGGTTTTGGTAATCACCTTCGTGGTTCTTGCCGTGCTGATGCTGATCTGGTTCGTCACGGCGCGCCCCACCTCCCAGGCGCTCGACGCCGAGTATGCGCACGCCTCCGAAGCGCAGGTGGTTGAGCTTGACGCTATCAACACCATTGCAGCCATGAAGATGACGGGTTCTTCAACGCCCACCTATAACACCTGGCGCGAAGCCTATATGCAGTCGCTGGCGTCAATGCGCCGCCGCATGGTGCTGCAGCAGGGTGTGCTCGGGTCTGCCGCATCCGTGGTGCAGTTGGGTGGTCCTCTGATTCTGTTGTTGGCGTCGATACCGCTGGTGAATGATGGAACGCTCACGCTCGGTCAGGCTATTGCGACCGAGGGTATTTCTGCGCTGCTGTTTTCGTCGGTCGCTTCGACGATGTTCGGCATTATGAGCATTATCGCGGTGGACCGTGCGGTTGCGCGTATCGTGGATATTCAGCGTTATGAACCGGAGAAGAGCACGGGATCTGTCACCGATATTGCTGATGGTGACCTTGACCTTGAGAACGTGAATTTTACGTATCCGGGCGGTAATAAACCTGTGTTGACGGATATCTCGCTGCGCGTGCCGGAGGGCCACGATGTTGCTCTTGTGGGTTCGTCAGGTTCGGGTAAGAGTACCTTGGCTAAGCTGTTGTGTTCGTTGTACAGCCCGGTTTCTGGCACGATTCGTGTGGGCGGAATCGATGTTAAAGATTATTCTTTGGACGAGCTGCGTTCCCATATTGGGTATGTGCCGCAGCAGCTGCAAACCAGGTCGGGAAGTCTCTACGATAACCTCACGGCGGGGCTGGATGACGGGCGTAGCCGTGAAGAAATCGAAGAGAGTATTCTCGCGATGGGCATCCTGGATTTTGTGAAGGATTTGCCGATGGGGTTCGATACGATCATGGCGAGCGGCGGTGAGAACTTCTCGGGTGGTCAGCGCCAGCGCATCGCGATTGTTACGGCCCTGTTGCGGTACCCACGGATATTGGTGTTGGATGAGGCGACCAGTGCGCTCGATACCGCGACTGAGCGGCAGGTGACGGAGCTGATTGCGCAGTATCAGTGTACGAAGGTCGTGGTGGCGCATAGGCTTTCGACGGTTCGCAACGCCGAGAATATCGTGGTCATGGAGGATGGGCGCATTATTCAGAGCGGACGCCATGATGACCTGATGATGGTTGAGGGCCGTTACCGGGAGCTTTATTCTCAAGAAGAGCAGAGCAGCCAGGCGGGGTACATTTGGGCGCAGTGGCCCCCCACGAAGGTTTCTCGCCACGGCTTCGGTTTGGGAATGTTCACCTCGTAGCGGATGCGCGGTGCACGCGGGGGTTCTGTGCGAGTGTTTCAACGGCACTGGTAGAACTGGAAGCGATTGCCCATCATCTCCTCTTGTGTGAACGTCCTGCAAGGGGCGTGCTGGACTATCCTGTGACTACTACAAAGCCGCGCCTGCCGCCGATGTAGTGGGAGAGCACCATGAAAGCAGCCAGAACAAGCTCTTGGAGATTATCATCGAGAATTTCGAGGGCGTAGTTGTATTTCAGAACAAAACCCGGGCGAGTAATTTTGGCGATGATCTTATCTTCCTGGGTTATCGTGAATTTGCCGGATCCGCTGCTTCCTTCCAGAAGGAATTCTGCATCGGCTGTTTTAATGCTGATGCTCGGGTGGAAAGGTTTCCACTCTAGCCTTTCTAGAGAAGCGCTGCTTCCCTCGGCAAAGTCTGCGGTGTAGTGGTGTTTGGCGTCTGGTACACGGCTGACCGTGATAACTTTTTCTTCGGTATCTGCCTTAGTGAAGACGACGCTTTTTCCACCGAGTCGGAGCCTGCCGTCGGTTTCATAGACTGGTTTGAAATCAGTGTTGAGGATGTTGTACCGGTATTCGGGGTAGGCCATCTTTGATTTGGCGTAGAAAGTAGTCATGGGTTGTGTCTTTTCGTAGAAAAATTAGTGGTCGTGGGGCTTACTTTTTCTGCGCGGAAGATTTTTTGTGTTCGCGGTACATCATCCAGAACCCGCAGACGATAAGAACCGCGCCGAGTATAAAAGAAGTCGTGAGATCGAGCGGCAATATACGACCGTCACCAATACGGGGTAGCGCTAAAACGAAAGTTGCTAGGGCAAAGACCCAGAGCGAAGACGAAATTTCTTTACGTTTTGGATGTTTATCTTGGTGATCATTATGCGCCATGTTCGCTCCTCTCATAGGTTGCCGACTAGGGGTTATGACATGTTGAGAGAATACGCTCGCTAAAACATTATACTGTTCAAATTTATAGAGAACAAGCAATTTATGCATCATTTACGTTCATTGCTGTGCATAAAATATGTTCATTTATCGACTGTTTATAAAGATTGTCTGTACGTGTATTCAGTGGCTGATTGTCTTTATATGCGTGCTAGGTAGGGGTCGTCTGGGGGAGGGCTATCTCTAATAGGTAACTCTCAGTGATATTTATTTTAATGTTTACCCTGAGAAACTTTATCAAAATGTTATCTCATAGGTAATTTACGTTGCTCGTAGAAGATGTTAGCGTAAGAAACATAGTAAAAGTTGAATATAGTTCACTTATATTTAAATATAGTGTGTAGGTGATAAAAACATTATTAAATTCCTTTTGTTTTCAGCACTTGGTTGCTCTAGTATGTGAAGGAAAAGAAATGAAACAGGTTAATAATATTTTAATTTTTTCGTCTGCTGTCGTTCTAGTTCTATCAGGAGCCACACCTCCCGTGTACGCAGGAACTACAGAATCTCAAGATTTTGATGAGATCGTCTCTAGCGCTGGTTTGGATCCCTCCCAGGAGCGTGACCGCGCCTTGATCAAACAGGGTCTTGAAAAGGCAGCGCAGGAACGAAATGTTAGCTACGATACTGCGGTATCACAGGTGGCTCAAGAATCACGAGAGCATGATCAGGCTGATAACAGTTCGGGCGATAACGGGGGTGCCCTGGTTCCTCAGATTGTAAGCAGTAGTTCGGACGGCGACGGTCATAAAGTTGCTATGGGACGAGCAAGGTATAGGGGAGATGTTTTTTACTCTTCCAATAGTACATTGGGTTATGAACATGGGCACAATGGTATCTACGTTTCTAAAGATGAGTACATAGAGGCTACTACACCTGAGGTGCATCGTGTCGACTCTGAGTCTGAAGATGCGCCAGCTCCTGCTCATAAGTATTATGTGGGTGATGACGCAGACAGTTCTGAGAAAGATAAAGCTGCTGCTTTTGCCGAGGAACAGGTTGGTAAAGGATACAACTGGATATTTTTCGTTAATAAGTCGGTAAACTCAGACAACTATAACTGCTCGCAGTTAGTGTGGGCTTCATATAAGAGTGCAGACTCCAACATAGATCTTGATGCCGATGGTGGGTCAGGTGTATACCCGAAAGATATTGCTGATTCTCCATTGACGCATGAATACGAGACTAAGGAGTAGGCTTTCATATGGGGACTAGGGAAAAGATGATGGCAGCTTATCCGGGTACAAAGTTTGCCGCCCTCGGGGTGTTGCTCGCGTTATGTCTTACGACGTGTGGCACACCGAAGGCACAAGAGTCTAAGAGTCCGGAAGAGTCGTTGAAGAATAGCGCCCTAGCGGTCTCCGTTGCTGGTGACTACCGAGAAAGCAAGGACCCTGGAGGAGGTGTGGGCTTCTACGATCCGCACACCAACTCGTGGACTAAGCTATCCAATGAAGGATCTCAGACCTCAGAAATTGACTACTATAACAACAAGCTATATTTCGGAGATAAAAAGAAGGATTATATTTTAGGAGACTCACTTCAAGGTTATGACAGGAACTACGAGTCTGTTTATAACGATGAAGTGTGGGGCTTGGATAATGGTGGGTTTGTAGCGGTCAAAAATATTGGCTATACCGAAGATAAAACCTCCTATATTTATAAAATAGTCACCCATGATGGGCAGAATACCGAAGTTCATACCTCGAATCGTAGTATTAGGAAGCCTGCGCGGTGCGCTAATGGCAGTGTATGGACTGTCAATAAAGAATCAAGTAATTCTCTTGGGCAGAAAGAGAACCAAGGAGACACAAAAGAGAAAAACGAACCGACTAAGCTGATTCGCCTATACCCCAACTTTTCCGATAATCCTGTCACCGAGCATACGTTTTCTCTTCCAGAGGAGGGGATGGATGGTATCACGTGTGTTGGGAATAAAGTCGTTAGCGTAAGGGATACCTATCCTCCCGGCAGCGACCCGCAGAGGAGCAGCTCAAAAGATGTTACGGGATCGGTTCTTGAGGTGTTCGATACAGATACCGGCCAGGCATATGAAGTTCCTATAAGCGGTGACCATGCAGTGCGCGTGAACCATGACATGTGGGAGTCGAAGCAGGGGCGTTACCGTGCAATCGGTCGCGAAATATGGTGGCAGTCGGGCGATGGGACTATTATTTCTACAGATGTAGAAACCGGGAAAAATACCCGCCATTTCACCCTCAAAGACTATAAGAGGTCGAAAGATCAGGGTCTCTTTTATTGGTCCGATAACTACCTCTACAACATAAACTCAACGGACAATAAGGATACTCTGCGCATATACAGCCTTCACGAGAATAAGCTGATTAAAGAAAAAGAACTCCCCGACATGAAGGCTATCCTGTCGAAGCATCAATTTACATATGCCATGGTGGTCACAAACGAGGAAGAGCTTCTCAAGCTATAAAAATAAGAAGGCTTATCCATAGGGTCTGTGAGTCCCAGAAAACCTGCCTTCACCCCATCAGCGTGCATCTTTGATAGGCTTCAGGAAGATTTTGCCAGGGTAAAACACTCATGGAAGGGCTGCTTATGACTGTTAGGCGTATCGTTACTAACCTTGCCGCTGATAAACCCGAGTCTGCCGCTACTTTTTATCAAGATATTCTAGGTCTGGAATTACTCATGGACCATGGATGGATACAGACTTACGGCAATGCGGAAACTATGACTGTGCAAGTCAGCATAGCCAGTGAAGGGGGTTCAGGTACACCGGTTCCTGATTTATCGATTGAAGTAGATAATCTTGATGAAATCCTCGCTCGCATTCATGCGGCAGGTATTGCGCTTGAATATGGCGTTGCTGAAGAACCCTGGGGAGTGCGGAGGTTTTTCGTTCGCGATCCTCTGGGGAACCTTGTGAATATTTTGCAGCATGCGTAGAGGATTCGCCGCCATCAAAAATTATCGCCAGAAAATGGGTTATCAAATTATTGAAAGAGCGGCTAAAACCTCATAACTTAGCTTTCCTTAGACCCGGCGCGCGAAGACGGCACTACGGCATGTATGGAGTCTGCGGCGAGAGCATCCGGAGCGGTGGAGTCTTGCTTGGAAGCCTGAGCTTCAATGCGCACAATCTGCGACTGTTTAAACCTGTGATCCGGCGTGCAGGTCAGCTTATATTTTGTCTCGGAAAGATCGCGAATCTTCTGCACATAGTTCTGGGTCTCGGGGAAGGGCGGAATGCCCTTGTACTTTTCGACCGCCCCGGGGCCAGCGTTGTACCCGGCTAGCGCCAGGTCGAGCACTTCGTCGTCATTGTGGGCGTATTTGCCCAGCCGTTTCTTGAGCGATTCCAGGTAGCGGCCCTGCGCATCAATCGAATTGTGCGGATCGAGGATATCGCCGCCGTTGCCCCAATCCTTCCAAGCCTCATCGGTGAACTGGGCTACGCCTCGGGCACCCGCGCTCGATGCCGCATTAATGCGCCAGTGGCTCTCAGTTTCAAGCTGCGCCGCGATCACACCCGGGCGGATATTCGCTGTCTGACCGGCCTTGCGAAGATCCTCGTGCACCTCTTCCGGTGCGTAGGTCAAGTCAGTCATACCGCAGTAGTCGTCGTAGGTGGCGGCGAGCCCCACCACACCCGTACCCAGGAGCAGCGCGGAGGCAATAATCTGCCAATGCGCCAGCGCCCCGGCGGTCACTTTCGTGAAGATATTCTTGCCGGATGCGGTCTTGAGTGAGCTCTTCTTCGCCATTCCTCTAGCCTAGCACCCCAGTAAGCCCGACTGGCGCGGTTTTCACGGATTGGAAAGCAAAATTCCTGTCTCCATTCGCTCCTTTTATCTAAGCGCTAGTATCCACGCAGGAACGAAGAGTCAGGCAAGAACCGATATGCCAGAACCTACCGAGCCTCAATACCGTCGGGGAGGTCATCGCTGGTGAGATAGTAACCGTTGGGCCAGATAACGCTCCAGCTGACGGCTCCGCTGCCGCCTTGATCCCCTGAAGAACGTGCGACCGCGCGAACAACAAATACACTCTGTGGCTTATCCATACCCGGAATCTTGACCTTAGCCTCGCGGTAATCCCGCACCTGAATATAGGTGCCGGGTTCGGGGTAGAGCCATTTACGTGCGTACTGCTCCGCCTCCTGCATGGTCTTCAGGCGCACCCTGGAATAGTCGAACGTGCAGTCAGCCTCTCCATCTGCCACCTGCTGGTAGGATACGTCCTCCGGGCATGTGGGTTCTTTCCCCGGGGATGCGCTGGCAGACCCACTGGCACTGGGGGCGGCGCTTGTAGCATCGGCTTTATGTTGTTCCTGCCCAGCGTCAGATGAAGTGCTCGGCGACGGTTTGGCGGTATCTGTTGCGGAGGGCGAAGCAGATTCCGAGGGCGAATCCTGCGCTCCCTGCGACTGCTGCGGCTGTTCCGGTGCGGGTGCCGCCTGCGCGCTCTGCTCAGAAACCTGCGGGGTCTGTACCGGGGCGCTCGATACCGGCGCGGAACTTGTGGATACGCTGGGCGTCGCCGTTCTGTTGGGTGTAGCCTCGTTCCGCTGTGTGCCTTTATAAAGCAGGAACATCAGGGTCAAGAACGCCACAATCGCTAGTGCTATGAGAGCGTATTTACGAAATTTTGCCACGGAGTCAACCTCGCCATCGGTGTAAGCACTGAGGGTTTTTCTTTAATGGTATCCGTGGAAACTATAAATATATAGGGGTTTTCCCTTCCGGTATAAATACAGGGTTTTGCGGTGGGTGACTGTAACAATTAAGAATATGACTACTGCAGAAACCACCGCTGAAACTCCAGCGGTATCCACCAAAAACCTGTTCAAAACCTACGGTCGGGGTGAGGCAACTGTACACGCCCTGAATAATGTCACTATTGATTTTGAGCGGGGTAAGTTCACCGCAATTATGGGACCTTCAGGTTCGGGTAAATCAACACTGATGCAAACCCTCGCCACACTGGATACTCCCGACCATACTCCAGAGACCAGCATCCGTATTGGTACCACCGAACTGTACGGGCAGAAGGATAACCAGCTGACCGAGTTCCGGCGTGAGCACGTGGGGTTTATCTTCCAGGCGTTTAACCTGGTGCCTACCCTGACCGCCGGGCAGAATATTGATTTACCGCTGGGGTTGGCGGGCAAGAAGCCGGATCCGACCTGGCGTGAATACCTGGTTAAAACCCTCGGTCTGTCAGACCGGTTGGGTCATCGCCCCGAACAGCTTTCAGGCGGTCAGCAGCAGCGTGTTGCTATTGTACGTGCGCTGTTGTCGCGCCCGGAGGTGGTGTTTGCTGATGAGCCCACCGGTAACCTTGACTCAAATTCGGGTGCTGAGGTGCTCAGGCTATTGCGGGATGCCGCCACTGAGCAGAAGCAGACGATTCTGATGGTCACCCATGATGCGCATGCTGCTTCGTATGCTGATCGTGTGGTGTTTTTAAAGGATGGTGCGATTGCTGGGGAGATGCTGAATCCTACGCATGATGCTGTGCTGCAGGCGATGGGACAGCTGGAAGGGTAAAGCATCCGCACATCTAACAGGAGGGGAAATAGCCGCATGTCTACTACGTCTAAACGATCTAAGACATCCACCAATCAGCCGGGGCGGAGACTATGGTGCTGGTACACGCTAAATCCCCGCTGACCGCTA
>ERZ772766.1804-NODE-1804-length-11141-cov-21.542847_pt1 | contig 11141 bp, 12 predicted proteins | sample MGYA00511379_ERZ772766 | MGnify/ENA primary metagenome ERZ772766 (study PRJEB29015, sample SAMEA2737895) | human oral metagenome | biome: human oral; feature: human-associated habitat; material: dental | place: China | collected 2116 ...
ATAATTCGGAGGGTTTGGCATTATGAAAAGCTATGGATATGGCAATTAAAACAGTAATGAATTTGCACGATTTTGCGCCATCGCCAGACGTCAATGCGGCTTTTTCCGGCTTGGTGGCGGCGGTTGTGCAGGCAACAGCGTTACCAAATTGGTGCAATGATGAGGTGTGCCGCGAAGTGCAGCGGCGTTGTTCCCTGTCGGAATCAGAAATGGAAATGTATTGGTCGCGGCGAATTACCAGCTCAGCCCGTCCGCAGCAAGAGCTGGAAAGGTTTTGGTATATTGAAAATTACCGCGAGCTGGTGCAGCGTGAAGTTGGTTTGTTGGGCGGGTCGGGTTTGTTTTTGTCTGAGGGCAGCCGCGCGGCAATGATTGGCAGCGGTCCCCTGCCCTTGACGGCTTGGTGTCTGTGGCGTCAGACGGGTGCGATGGTTGATTTGGTGGATGTGGCTCCGGCTGCTTTGGCGCAGTCACGCGAACTAGCACGGGCGATTGACTGGCCAGTTGGTGAGTGTCTGGTGGCGGATGGAGCGGCGGTGGCTCTGCCGGACAATGTGTATGACGCGGTATATGTAGCTGGTTTGGCAGGCGATTCGGCCGAAGCCAAGCAGCAAATTATCGATAATATGTTGCCGGCTCTCCGGCCTGGCGGGCGGATCATTGTGCGCGGTGCGCATGGTGCGAAAACGTTGCTGTATCCAGCGTTTGACCCGAATAGTTTACAGCGCGTACAGTTGTTGGTCGAGTATAATCCTGACGACGACATCATCAATTCAGTATATGTATATAAGAAAGGTTAACATGAAGGATAAGATTGCATTATATCTGGTAAATGGCGCGCTAGGTGCTGGCAAAACCACGCTGGTTGATTTTTTGGTGCAGCAACCGGAGTTTGCTGGCGCGCGAGTGATCGAAAATGAATTTGCGTCGGAAAGTATCGACAGTTGCAGGCTGGCGCAACGGGTTGATGAGGTAGCAACAATCGCTGGCGAGTGTATCTGTTGCAGCAGCGGCGAAGAACTGATTGACATTTTGCACAATTTTGCAATAAGCGGACGAGCACCAGTGATTATTGAATCGACTGGTGTCGCTAATACTCTGCGGGTGGTTGAGAAATTGCTGGCTAGTGATGTATTTGAGCAGTATGATTTGAAGCAGTCGTTGTATGTTGTGGATGGTGCTGAAGTTAGAACTGACGGTCTGGCGGAGGCGCTGCTAGCGGAAGCTCAGGCGGCGGATATGGTACTAATCAGTAAACTGGATTTACTGGCTGAAAAAGACCGCCAGCAGCTAATTGAAACATTGTTGCAACAAGGGTTGGCTAAGGTTGCTAGGCTAGATCACGGTAAATTTGACTTGGCGCAGCTTGCTAGCGAGTCGCAGATTCTGGATTATTTGCTGCTGCACGAGCCTGCGGAAAACGCGGCTGAGAATGTCTTAAATTACAGCGTGGTTGATGTGGCTGGTTTGACTATTAGCGCTGAAAAAATTGAGAAAATTTGGACGAATTTACGAAGTAAATATGCTTTGCGGCGTATGAAAGGCGCGGTTACTGACGGTAACGAAATATACCACATTGAGGCAACGCCGCAGCAAGTACGGGTTACACGCGGTGCTGCTGACGAGTCATTAAAGCTGGTTGTCATTGGCGAGCGGGCGCGTGAGATTACGCGCGCAGTAATTATGAAGGAGTTGGGATGATGGAAGGTATGAATAGTGCGAGAGCGGCGGTTGATAGACTGCTTGATATGTATGATGACTATAAGACTTTGGTAGCAAAGATTACTGCTGCGGAGCGCCGTTTGGCGTTGGCGAGATTGAAGAATAGCGGTGTCGAACAGATACGGATAGAGTTGGACAACTTGCTACATAGTCAGCAGCAACTGTCTGACGATATGACGTTTGATACGCCATTGATTTGGGTGATGTATAAATTTGAGGCTTATCAGGACGAGGCGCAGCCGATTCAAACCATGCACGATTTTCGCTTGCACTGCTCTAAACCAGGCTATATTTGTACCAAGCGCTTTATATTTCTTAATGCACATTTGTGCAGTAACGGACAGAGTTCCCTGATGGACAGAAAACAATATCCCGACGAAATGCTACTCAGCGAGATTTTTCCGCTACTTGGCGAAATTGAACAGGATGAAGTTTTCATGTCCAGTTGGCGCGCGCATGAATATTACCAGGAGCATGGCGCGATTAAAAAGTGGCAAAACTACACACCAAGCAATTCATAAGGATATTTTGGCTGGTCGATTTTAGCGGCGCGCGCATCAGTGATGACGTATTCAGCTTGGCCGTTGACGACTTTTTGCGATAGCTTCCCTTTGACGGTTAGCCAAGTTCCATCTGGATAATCGATAAAAAAGTTTTTCTCAACAAGAATTTTCATCGGGACGCTGTCGACGGCGCAGCAGCTAATGACGTAGCGCGCGATATAGAAATAATTGTAGCCGTAGTTTTTTAGCAAGCCGTTTGAGACGAAGCCGGTTACAGAGATGTCGGCGTTGTTAAAATATGAAGTTTGCTTGCAGGAATTTATGGCGGTTTTCCAGCGGTTGATTGAAATGGTGGAGCTGCCCTTCTTAGGCTTGGGGGCTTCGCAGCGGCTTTCCGGCTCGATAATGGCTGGGCTTTCTCTCTGAGCGAGACTGCTGGGCGATAGCGGTTTTGGCGGTAGTAAGTAGCCAGCCAGTAGGATAATTATTGCCAAATAAGACGCTGGCTTGACACTTTTTAAGCTGAATTTAGCAGGTTTAACAGAGGCTTTAAGTTTTAATTGCAACATTGTGTCAATAAGCAAAAATACGATTCCGACGATGCTGATAATGCTAGCAAATATGTGATATCGCGGGTGAATATAAAAACCGAGCTGATCGCGGCAAGCTAATAGTAATATATAGCCGCACACGATAATTCCGCCGATTGATTTTAATAAATTAACGCGCATATAAGTTTACTCCTATCCCCGCCGCGAACGATAACGCGAAAATTATCAGCACAATTGCCACGATGAAATGCCAGCGAAAAGTTGTTTTCATGAGCATAATCAGCTTGATGTCAACCATCGGGCCGGCTAGTAAGAAAGATAAAATTGAGCCGGTCGTGAAGCTGCGCACGTATGCCAGCGCGAAGAAGGCGTCGATGCTGGAGCAGATTGAAACGATAAAACTGAGGCCAATCATGGCGGCAACCGACAAAATAATGTCGCTGCCGACGGCGTTTATGATAAAGCGCGGGACGAAAACTTGAGTGGCGGCGGCGATGCTGGCGCCGACGGCTAGCATGGTGAATAATTGCCAAAATTCGTTGCGCGAGGAACTGAATAATTCTGGTAGATTTGAATTGTGTTTATGCGAGCGGCAGTAGCTTTTGAACTCTGGATTTATGATGGAATCTTCCTTGAAAAAGCTGACGATGAAAGCGGTTATCTGAACGATGACAAGCGCGAAAATAACCCGCCACCAAACCATACGCGGCTCGAAACTGAAGGCGGTGATGGTGGCGATGATGGTGATTGGATTGAGGATTGGCGCGGCAAACAGAAAACTAACGACATCGGCGGGTTTTAGGCCGCGGGCTAGCAAGCTGCGGGCGACCGGCACGTTGCCGCATTCGCAAACTGGCAGCGCCAGTCCCGCTATCGATAAGACAAGCCGCCTGAGTAATGCGTTTTTTGGTAAAATTTTGATCAGCTTTTCCGGCGGTAAAAAGTGGCGGATCAGAGCAGAAATGATAGTTCCTAAAATGAGAAATGGGACTGCTTCAACGATGACGCTCAGCGTGAGCGTGAGGAAATCTTGCAGCGATAATGCCGCTTGAGATAGCCATTTGCCAGCCTCGCCGCTAGCTAACCATACGCCAAAATGGAGGCTAAAATTGTGAAAAATAACAACTAGCGAACCAGCCGCAATCCAGCCGAGAAGCTCCCCGTTGTTGGATATGAAGCTAGCAAGTCGATTATTAGGCTTTTTAATTTTTGCCATATATAAATTATACCGCACGCGCTTTGTGCTATACTAAATCATTATGAAACATCTCTGGCATTCGCATCACCCATTTCGGATTTTTTGGTTTTCGGCGCTGCTGACGCTGGCGTTGGGCGGGCTGATTTTTGGTCATTTCGGCGCGAGCGGCTTGTGGTTATTCGCGATTTTGGTGGTGCTGGAAGTGACGTTTAGCTTTGATAACGCGGTGATTAACAGCAAGGTGCTGGCTGGCATGAGCCAGGCGTGGCAGAAAGTGTTCCTGACAGTTGGGATTTTCGTGGCGGTGTTCGTGGTGCGGTTCGTGCTGCCGATTATCATTGTGATGGTGGCGAGTGGCCATGGCTTTACGGAGGTGGTTGATTTGGCGCTGAATAGACCGGCAGAATACGGTCATATTTTGCACGAGGCCTCGCCGATGATTGATGCCTTTGGCGGCGCGTTTCTGATTATGATTGGCCTCAGTTATTTCATTGATTATAACAAGCGCGTGCACTGGATGCGGCATGTCGAGCCGTGGATGGCTAAGGCCGGGCGGTTTGAGAATTTCAAGGTGTGTTTGATGCTCAGCGTGGCGGCGGTGCTGTATTTCACGGTTGAGCCGCCGCATCGGGCGCTGGTGCTGATCTCGTCGGTATTAGGAATTATACTGCACATCGGGCTGGAACTATTTGGCTCATTCTTTCACGAGGATGATGCTAAATCGGTCAAGGTTAAAACTGGTTGGGCAGCCTTCGCTAGCCTGCTCTATTTGGAGGTGCTGGATGCTAGTTTCAGCTTTGACGGCGTGATTGGCGCGTTTGCCATCACCAGCAGTGTGCTGCTGATTGTGGCGGGCCTGGGTGCTGGAGCGATTTGGGTGCGGTCGCTGACGGTGTATTTGCTGCGGACGGGCATGCTCAGCAAATATAAATATCTGGAAAATGGCGCGCACTGGGCGATCATGGCGCTGGGTATGATGATGATCGCCAAGCTGTTTCATCTGGAGCTACCGGAGTGGGCGACCGGTGGTTTGGGGCTATTGTTTGTGAGCTTGGCGGTTGGTAGCAGTATGCTGGAGGCGCGAGCGATTAATTTGCAAGAGGCAGCTGCGGCAAAATTGCACAGTGCTGAGCGGCGATTGAAGCACGGCGCGGCGAGGATTGTACCGCGGAAGCGACGGTAATTGGTATTTGGATTTTTATTTTCGGACGAGAGCGTTTGCTTATTGCGACATTGTTGCAATAAGAATTTATTTGATCTAATGTCGCAAGTGTAGTGGTGTAGTGACGTGTCGGGGGTTAGAGCTTGACGCTGAGCGGTTCGATAGTACTGTCAAGAAATGTACCGATTAGCTTGATCGCTTCGGGAATCGTCCAATCGCGGAGAATTTTGCGTTCATCGGCGTTAAACTTGCTGATGACGAAATCAACATCGCCGATTTGCCGTCGCAGTAAATTGTCGGTGCCGATACGAATATGCCAGAAATCAGAACCAATGTGAGCATGAAGCGATTTTAAGCCGTTGCTGCCAGCGTCGCGACCGCCTTTTCGGACACGGATTTTGCCAAAATCAAGCGCTGTATCGTCGTGAATAATCAGTAAGTCGTCCAGGGTTAATTTATAAAAATCTAAAATCGCCCGCGCGGCAATGCCGACCTCATTGTAATAAGTGGTCGGTTTGACGAGGAGGATTTTTTTTCCAGACATGTTCAATTCGGCAATATCGGAAAAGAATTTCGGCTTATTGCTAAATTGTGCACTCTGCCCTGCCGCCAGCTGGTCAACCACCAAAAAGCCAGCATTATGCCGTGTGTGAACGTACTTTTCGCCAGGATTGCCAAGGGCCAGGATGACTTTCATAGCCTTAGTATATCACCTTGACTGTGATGACGTATAATAGATGTATGGCGAAACGCGATGATGATTTGGAGTTTAGTGTTAATGCGGCGTTTGACGAAGCGCGGGCGGTTGTTGATAAAGTGCCGCTGTATTTGGTGAACGGCTCGCTGGGTGCCGGTAAAACCAGCGTGCTGGAATTTTTATTGCAACAAAGCGACTATAAGGGTGCGCGGGTGATTGAAAATGAATACGCCAACGAAAATGTCGACGGCTATCGGCTGGAGGGATTGGCGGAGATGGTGACGACATTGGCTGGTGATTGTGTCTGCTGCTCGTCGAAGCATGCGCTGACGCGGATGCTGCTGGACTTTTGCCGGAATTCGCCGGCGCCAGTGTTTATCGAGGCGACGGGCGTGGCGCGAACGATGAACTTGGTCGAGAAATTGATAAATGCACAAATCTTCAATAAGTACGAATTGATGCAGAGTTTTTACGTGATCGACGCGCACGAGATTTTGCGCGGGATTGAGCCAGCGCACGAAGTTGAGCTACAAGCAGCAGACGTGATTTTGGTGACCAAGGAAGATTTGCTGAATGATAGCGAGCGAGCTGAATACGACATAAAACGGCGCGCCCTGTCCTACGCCAAGGTTTTAAGCGCGCCGCACGGTCGGTTTGACCTCAGCAAATTAACCACACCGTCGGGTCTACTAACGTTTTTCGATAAGTACGATGGCGAGCTGGCAGTGCCGGATAATCCGACGTACGCCGTGCTGGACGTTTCAGGCATGAAAATTACGGCAGCGATTTTAGAAAAAATATGGCCGGAATTATTTGCGGCGTATGGCCTGCGGCGAATGAAAGGCTGCTTTATTAGTGACAACGGCGCGCGCCAGCATGTGGAGGCGACCGAGCAGCAGATTCAGATAGCTCATGCCGGGCCTGAGGAAGCGGCGAAGATTGTGCTCATTGGTGAGCGAGCGGATGAGATTACCCGTGAAGCTTTGGCGGCGCAACTGGTGATGTTTGGATAAAAAGTTCGCTTTCGTCGTTTTCGACTCATCAGCATAGACACGCATCTATGGAGCGAACTGACAAGCAGGAGAATATGTGCGGCGGAGAGAACCGCCAAGAATTCTCGGCGGCTTGCCAGTTCGGGATCTCTACACCGAGCGCGAGTGTGCGCACTCATTCAAGGCATAGAACGTGTAGGAGTAAAGAAGCTTGCTGAGCTCACAGAACTCCTTGTAGTCGTCGACGCAGATCGCGACATCATGTGTCACGAACTCCACTACTGTGTAGAGATGTTCGCCTCTACGAAGCTCTCCTTTAGCCTCGTGGTACAAGAACGAATCAAGTCGTCGACCAACAATACCGTTCGCAAGGTCGCTACCAGGCCTGTAGTATCTGCTCATGATGTCACTCTCTCCTCACCCAGGCAGATTGCCTGTGTTTTCTTGTAAAAACACTGCCCTGGCGCCCGGATGGCACTTGAGCAAGATGAGGTTTCACGACACTATTTTGCTCCCGCTAAAATAACGCCATAAAATCTCACCTTGCTCTATTCTCAACTGCTTGTCAAAATACACTTTTGGACAAAACGTCAAACATCTGTCAACAAAAGCTGATATATATATCATATCCGAACGCCTAAGTCAATAGATTAGCGCAATTTTATTGAATTTTAGGCAAAAATAGGGTGAAAATGACGATAAAAAGTAAAAAATAGCCCCGCGAACTCTGGTGTGGGGCGCGGGACTGGCTTTATAAGTCTATAAACTTAAGGCTTATGTATAGCTAATGATTTTTTATTCTGCAGAGGAATCTGGGCTATCAGCGGTAATGGTTGAATAAAAATTACCGCTTGGCTCTTTCCGGTCTCCAGGTTCGAAAGTGGCAACAAAGCCTTTGCTTAGCTCGGAAAAATTTTTGAGCAATAATGCACAAGTTGCTACTTCACCGAGTGCTTGCAAAAAATCCTTAACAGCTTGCTCTCTTTGTTCCAAAGTGGCTAGATCTTCACCTGCTATTTCTGACATCTTAGCACCAATGACAGCCTCACTGAAATCTGGGTATTCTCCATTGCCAGGTTCTGCGGCGATGGACATAGTTGCTTCTGTGCAGCCAGTAGCTTCAGGCATGTCAATAACGGATGATTTTTTACCAGCGTGTTTAAGTAGTGGTGTATGATTGCCAGTGTCTCCTGCGTAGAGAGTAACTTCTACCTCTTCTGCGCCCCTACCGTCTGGCTGTTCCACGGTGATGTCTCCGATTGCAGCGATGCGCAGCGTTTCAGGAGTTGCCTCTTTGCTAAAGAGAGGTTTTACGGTTACGTGAAATATAGTTGTTTCGGGGTCAGGAATATCGGCGGGAGTCGTTGACGGTTTTTCTGCAGAGTGTTTGTCTAAAGTGTTATTCATGTCTTTCGTATTATATCACGATAATTTATATTTGTAAATAGTGTATTGACTTAAAAATAGCCTATCGACAAATACTCTCAGGTGCGTTTTCGGCGTTTTTGGCTTGTTTGTAGGTCTTGGTGACCGGTGCTAGTCCGCGGGCAATGCGTTCGCGGTTGGCTTTCAGCTGCTTTTCGTCGCGGAAAGATAGTTTGATGGGCGTGCCGGCGAAGTTGAAGGCTTCGCGCAGGGTGCGTTCAAGGTAGCGTTTGTAACTCCAGTGGACGAATTTCAAGTTGCTGCCGTAGATAACGAACCACGGCGGGGCCGTGTCGGTCTGGACGATGTAGCGGAGTTTTGGATGCGAGTTCTTCAGTCCAGCTGGCGGATGAGCGGCGACGGCTTTTTGCAAGAGGTCGTTGAGGACGCGGGTTTTGCACTCTTGGTGGCGGCGCTTATAAATATCGAGGGCTAGGTCGAACAATTTGGCGACGTTCTGCCCAGTGACTGATGAGGTGAAGATCAGCGGCGCGTAGGGTGTGAATTTGAAATGATAGCTAATTTGCGGCGCCAGCTCGTCGCGGGTGTAGGTATCTTTGCTTTCGACGGAGTCCCACTTGCTGACCACGAGGACGAGTCCCTTACCTGCCTCGTCGATGATGCCGGCCAGGCGTTGGTCTAGCCCGACGTTTAATTCGTTGACGTCCATCAGCAGAAAACAGATGTCGGCTTCGTTGATAGCCTGCATGGTGCGCAGTACCGAGAACTTTTCGATGCCGGTTTCTTGCTTGCCCTGGCGGCGGATGCCGGCGGTGTCGAGCAACTCGATGGTCTGGCCATGGTAGCGGACTTGGACGCGGTTGACGTCGCGGGTGGTGCCGGCGACATTGGCGACGATGGCTTGTTGCTTGCCTGCTAGGGTGTTGAACAGGTTGCTTTTCCCGACGTTTGGCCGGCCGATCAGGGCGACGCGGATGATGTCGTCAGGTGCGGTGGCGGTGGCTGGCGGAATGAGATCGGCGATGTTGTCAAGTAGCTCAGAGATGCCAATGTTGTGCTCGGCGGAGGTTTTGATGATGGTTTTGATGCCGAGACGTTTGAATTCGTCGGTTGGGAGTGAGCCTTTGAGGTCGGCTTTATTGGCGATGAGGAGGACGGGCTTGCCGCTTTTTAAGGCTTTTTTGGCCAATTGGCGGTCAGCGTCTGATGGGTAGACGGTGGAATCGACCATGACGAGGATGACGTCGGCTGCGGCGGAGGCGTCGGCGATTTGGTCTTGGATGGTGGCTTCGAATTCGTCTTCGGCGGGTTTGAGGCCGGCGGTGTCGATGAGCCAGAATTCGGCGCGTGTGTTTGCTGCAGCGCGACCGCCAACCGTCTCCTCCACGTCGAATGCATCCGGCAATGCCGTCCGCAGAGCTATCGACTTGTCGGAGAGGCTAGCGGTTGCGCCAGCGCCACGCTCCTTCTCTGTAGTACTCTTTTCGCTTGCATCTCCACTGGAGATACTAAGCGAGCGTTCGGCTGAAACGTCCGCTCCTCGCGAACGTTTCACAGCCTCCAGCGCAGGAGGTGGCGCGCTTATCGCAGCTTTCTCAGGAGATGAAGCACGGCGCTTATACGAAACCTTGCCAACGACGTTGTCGCGGGTGGTGCCGGCTTCGCGGGCGACGATGGCGGTGCGGGCGCGCGTCAAGCGGTTGAACAGCGAACTTTTGCCAACGTTAGCTTGGCCGATGATGGCGACGGTAGGTAATTTACTAGACATAAGTACGCCTATTATAACAGAGGCGCGGCGATTTGGCGAGGATCTGTTATGAGGTCAAACTTAATTGCCGTTGGCTGGAGTGGGTGTTGCCTCGGCGGTTGGCGCGGGGCTGTTTTCAGCTGTTGGCGGAATGTAGCCGCATTCGGGGCTGTTGGGGATGGCGGTGAGACCTCCTCCTTTATAAGGTTCATAATACCTGTATAATAATGTAGTGCCGTCGCAGGCTCTTGCTATAACAGAGTCTTCTGGTGATTCTCCGGTTTCACAGTTATCTTGCCGACAGCCTACATCAACAATTTTCCAATCAAGATCGGGGTTGCCTTCTGAATCTGTCTGCGTGTCAGCTGTAGGGTTTTCTTGTTCTTGTTGTTCTGCGTTGCATGGTGTTGGCACGGCACAGCCCGAGGTAGCCAGTGCAACGCCAGCCATGACGACAAGTACTTTCCCTGCTTTTTCTCGTAACGACTCGTGTAAGTCGCCAATTGAAAACCTTTCGCCTGTTCCCATAATAATATCCTCCTAGTATTTATAATGTAAGGTATAGTACACTATCGTCAATTTGGTGTCAAATTGCTTTCCTGAAATTCCCCGCGCTTCATGCCGCCAAGCGAGTAATTGCCAAAATCTGTCCGGTGGAGTTTTTTAACCGTGTAGCCAAGCGCGGCGAAGGTGCGGCGGATTTGGCGGTTGCGGCCTTCGCTCATCTGGACGATCCAGCGGCGGTCGTCGCCGTCGTGCTGGCGCTCAAGCGTCAAGCGGCTCGGTCCGTCAGGCAGCTGCACGCCAAAGTCATTGATCATTTGCCGATGGAGCGGTTGGAGCGGTTGGTCGAGCGTCACCAGATAACGCTTGATTTTATAAAACGACGGGTGTGTCATCTGGTGTGCGAAGTCGCCGTCGTTGGTGAGGAGAATGAGGCCCGAGCTGTCTTTGTCCAGGCGGCCGACAGGTTTTAAGTGATGGAGACTGGTTGGCAATAATTCGTAAATGGTCGGTGCGCCGCCCTGCGAGGCGCGCGAGCAAAGATAGCCGACGGGTTTGTGGAGGAGGATGAGTTTTTTTGGCTGGATGTGCAGTTCTCGGGAGTTGTACAGGACCGTGTCGGACTGGCTTATCTGCCGGCCTAAAACCGCGCGATCGCCGTTAACTAATATTTTCCCTT
>ERZ772766.1806-NODE-1806-length-11138-cov-10.453938_pt1 | contig 11138 bp, 10 predicted proteins | sample MGYA00511379_ERZ772766 | MGnify/ENA primary metagenome ERZ772766 (study PRJEB29015, sample SAMEA2737895) | human oral metagenome | biome: human oral; feature: human-associated habitat; material: dental | place: China | collected 2116 ...
AATATACTGGGGTATTTAATTATAAATTTTTATCTAAAAGAAGAATATAGTGATGTTCTGCTCTTATTGCTTTTAATGTCTATTGCGGTTTGCTTTCAAGCTCTTTATCAGCCATATAATGCTTGGATTAACGGGCATGGATATGGGAAAGAGCTAAAAAAGGCCAATATAAAAATGACGATTATGACTGCTTTATCTAGTATTTTATTAGTTCCGATAATGGGTGCTATTGGGGCCTGTGTGTCAAGTATGATATCAAATTTGTATTCGCTATTTTTATATACAAAGATTTACTATGCTAAAGTATAAAATATATACAAGTTATGCTAGAAGTGCTATATACCTAGTTTTATTGTCTATAGGCGCAAAAGGCAAAAAAGTTTTATTGCCGGCTTTTACATGCGCTACAACGCTGCCGGATGCGATAGTACAGGCTGGCGGGATTCCGGTGTTTGTGGATATTGATGTGCATAGTTTAGAAATGATTCAAGATGATATAAAAAATAAAATTTCATCCGATACGATAGCAATTATATCTCACCATTATTATGGCGCTTATATGGACCATGTTGTAAAAATACAAGATATTGCAAAAAAATATAACCTTATTCACATAGAAGATAGGGCTCATTGTTATGGCATAAAGAAAGATTTGATCGGGGATGTCGCTATATATTCTTTTTCAAAGAATATGATTTCTCCCGGTGGGGGATTAATAGTTACAAAAAATCATAAGATATGGCAAGAATGTTTGAGCATTCAGGATAAAAATAAGAGTATTTTTCATACATTCATCTTAAACACTGAAGCCTTTAATTATATGGATGCCATTGAAAATGACAGGTCTTGTGGTAGATATAAAAAATTCAAACCTCTAAAATTTATTAAAATGGGTATTTCTAAATTACTAAAAATTCTTGGTTTTTATCAAAAAAACTATTTTTATAAAATTACCAGCAATGACATTGGAAAAAATTTTCATATCTTTGATACTAGTATGACTTCAGAGCAATTGAAATATATCTTGATCGCCATAAGAAAGTTAAGATTTGTGATTAATACTAGGAAAAAAGTTGCATCCAAGCTTAATGAAATTTTACCCTCTTTTTTGAATGTAGACAATAATATATTTACAAACTATGTAATATATAGCGATGAGCTTGAGAAGCTAGAGCGTATTTTTGGTACTCTTAATATTAAAACCAGAAGAGTATGGCCGTATTTTCAAAAATATTGGCATGAACAAAAGACCGCAAGCGTCGAAGAATTATCTAAAAAACTATTGTTAATAGACTTAGATTGTTTTAATGAAGAAAAAATAGGTAAGTTAAGAGGGATGCTTAATGGAAATTAGAATTCTCGCAAAAGATTTAATTGACCCGATAGAGTGGAATATTGATATAAAAAATCCAACACAACTATTTGAATTTGCAAATACTAGTGGTAAATTTTCAATTCCGTATTTTCTAATCATAAAAGATAAAGATATTATTTTTAAATGGCAGTTTTTTGTAGTAGGTTTTAGATATTTTAGATACATCAATATTGTTTCAGAGCCAAATATTCAAACTACCGAATTACTGGATATCGCCTTTAAAGAAATTTTAAGAGTATTTAATCCTTTTAAGGTAATTTTTTACTCTATCACATTATCAAAATTTACAAATATAGATTTTTTAGAACTAAATAATTTTAATGAAATATATAGATACGGTTCATCAATTTTAGATTTGACCCAAAATGAAGACATAATATTTTCTAATATGCATAGTAAACACCGTAATGTTATAAGAAGGGCGCAAAAAGAAAATGTTCAAATATTAGAAGACACCAGCGAGCAGGGGATATATGATTTTCAGAAGATTACTATCGAAACGTACGCCAGATCAAATAAGCCATCCTTAAAAGTTGAGTATTTATTAAAGTATTTTTTTGCGCTAAACAAAACAAATAGAATAAAAGTTTTTTTTGCAAAACACGACGGTATTATTCAGGCTGGAGCAATTTTTATAATTTCTGACAATATGTCTATATATTGGCATGGTGGTTCTATAAATAATTGTATTTTGGGATCTTCGAATTTGTTGCAATGGGAGGCAATAAGATATTTTAAAAAAAATGGTATTGTCCGGTATGATTTTGGCGGCTGCTCTTTTGGTGAAGATGAGAAGTCAATAAGCATAAATAGATTTAAAGATAGATTTGGTGGTGAATTGCGATATTATTTTGGAGGAATATTGATTTATAGATCATTCTTAAATACTCTATTTCGGGCGATACTTTGGTTTAAGAATAAAATATGATTGGTTGATTTGAATGAAACAAATTTTAATAACCTGCGATACCGAAGTCGGCGAGCTGCACGCAAATAGAGCCGATGCGTTCGAGATTTTTATAAAAGGCGAGATCTTGGGCAGGGAAGTAGGCGTAAAGCTCATAAATGATCTGGCAAGCGAATATGGCACGGTAGTGGAGCATTTTGTGGATGTGTATCCTTATGAAAGATATGACGAGTGTAAATTTGAGCGGTTATGCGGCGATATCATTCATGGTGGACACGGCGTAAATTTACATACTCATCCGTCCGGCAGATATGATAAAAATAGAAAATTTATGTGGCAGTATAGCTTGGATGAACAGGTAGAAATTATAAAATTTGGTAAGCAAAAAATAAAAGAGTGGATAGGTATAGACGCCCTGGCTCATAGGGCTGGCGGGTACGGGGCGAATGATAATACGATGCAGGCTTTAAAATTTAATGGTATTTTTATAGACAGCTCGTTTTTTTATAAAAATGAAAATTGCAAGATAAACTATGATTACATAAATAAAGCGTCCGAAAAAAATGACGTGTTGCAGCTACCGGTTACCGTTTATGAAAAGCAAAAACGTTATAGTTTTATAAAAACAAAAAGTAGCTTTCAAAAATTTGATTTTAGATACGGCTCTGGCGTGGATGAAATTTTAAAAGCAATAGATCTAATGCCTGAAAATTGCATAATAGTGCTTTTTTTACATAGTTTTAATTTTTTAAATTTGAAGTATAATTTTAAAGATAAAAAATACATAAAAATAAGTATAAATGATAAACTAATAAACGAATATAAAAGGCTTCTTGCAAGTATCGCCGATAAAAGGGAATGCAAATTTGCCTCCATAAAGGATTCGGATATGGGGGGCTTGAGCAGTGAGGATTTTGCCCCTACGATACGCGTCGATGCCGATATGATAAAATATGCAGAAGATAAATTTAGGCTAAAATTTATGCATGTGGGAAACGTATAATGAAAATCCTCTATCTTAGAACGCTGTATTGGTTTGGTTTAAAGGCGGGCGGCTCGGTAGGGCACACGGCGGGCGTCATAAATGCTATGGATAAAAAGGCCGAGCTATCTGTCGTTTCAAATGATTTTTTGCCCGATGTAGACAAAGATATCACAATCGTTAAGCCTATAAAAATACTGCTTATTCCAAAAGATATACTTGAGCTTTTTTATAATTTTAAAATAATTAAATATTGTAAAAATTTAAAGGCCGACGCGATATATCAAAGATATAACGGGTTTAGTTTTTGCGGGGCATATATAGCAAAAAAGAAAAATATACCGTTTGTTTTGGAATTTAATTCATCGGATGTATGGAAAATCAAAAATTGGAAAAACAACGATACGTTTTTAAAGCGGATTTTTAAAACCATTTACTACAAAATTTTCAAACTGCCTATCGTTTCCGCTATAGAAAAATATAATTTAAATAGCGCAGCCCATATAGTCGTAGTTTCCGATGCGCTAAAAGATATTATTTTAAAATTTGGAGTGGATGAAAACAAAATAATCGTAAATCCAAATGGTATTGATGAAAGTAAATATAATCCGCAGATAAAATGCGATGATGTAAAGCAAAAATATAATCTCGAAAATAAAATCGTAATCGGCTTTATAGGGACATTTGGGCAGTGGCATGGAGCTGAAAATATAGCTCTGGCTTTTGGTAAACTGCTAAAAAGGTATCCTGAGTATAAAAATAAAGCAAAGCTTTTTATGATAGGCGACGGCATTAGAATGTCCGCCATAAAAAAGTATATTTTGGAATTTGGCTTGCAAGAAAATGTCGTATTAACAGGCCTAATTCCACAATATGAGGGGGCGAAATTTTTAAACGCTTGCGATATTTTGATTAATGCCACCGTGCCAAATCCAGACGGAAGCGAGTTTTTTGGCAGCCCTACTAAGCTGTTTGAATACATGGCTATGGGTAAAGCCATAATATGTAGCGATATGGCTCAGATGTCTGAAATTTTAGAACATGGCAAAACCGCCTATATGGTAGAGCCCGGGAATATAGATGAGCTAGCGACCGCCATGAAGGAGCTTGTGGATGATAGCGAGCTAAGGCGGCGCCTAGGCGATAGCGCCAGAGATGAGGTCGTCCAAAAATACACATGGGATAAGCATGTGGATAAAATTTTGGAGGCTGTAAATGGGAAATAGATTGCATATAATGCTGCTTTATGATATAATTAAACCACTACAATTATAATACACGAGGATAACTATTTGGATATTAAATTGATTAGTAATCTTTTTCGGCTTCGACAATACGTAAAGAATTTATTTATTTTTGCACCTATATTTTTTTCGTTTGATTTTAACCCGGAGTTGTTAGTAAAATGCGTTTTTGCATTTATATTGTTTTCATTTCTTGCAAGTAGCGTATATATATATAACGATTTAACGGATAAAAATGAAGATAGCAAGCACCCCATCAAGAGATTAAGACCCATAGCTAGCGGTCTAGTTTCCGAGAGAATTGCAAAGACTTTGATGCTTTTTCTTTCCGGATTATCATTAATATGTTCGTTATTGCTTGATTTAAATTTGTTTATTATTTTCGTTATATATTTTATATTAAATATTTCCTATTCCATTAAATTAAAGCATATTCCAATTATAGATGTATTTGTTATTGCTATCGGCTTTGTCTTGAGGCTTTTTGTCGGTTCTGTTACAACAGGCATAACTTTATCTTTTTGGATCATTATTATAACATTTTTATTGGCTTTGTTTTTAGGATTTGCAAAAAGAAGAGACGATGTGCTACTTTCTATGCAGGGAAAAGCAACTAGAAAAAATATAGACGGGTATAATTTAGATTTTACAAACTATACTATGGTTGCCACAAGCAGTATCGTCATCGTTTCATATATTTTATATACTGTATCAGATGGAGTTTGTTCTCATTTTGGTACTAAGTATTTATACCTAACGACCTTTTTCGTGCTGCTTGGTTTTATAAGATATATGCAAATAACTTTTGTCGAAAATATGTCCGGAGACCCTACGGAATTAGTTTTAAAGGATGGTTTCTTAAAATTTTCTTGCCTTGGATACATTGCGAGTTTTATAATTGTTGTAAAATTTTTATGATATTAAGATATATTATATTTGCTATAACATCTATTGCTATAAATTTATTAACACAATATTTTGTGTTAATATTTGCCGATGTTTTATATATAGCAATGTTTTTTGGGACTTTTTTGGGACTTATTACTAAATATTTTTTAGACAAAAAATTTATTTTCTATTATAAGTCAAAAAATAAAATAGATGATGGTAAAAATTTTTTTATGTATTCTTTTTTCGGTATTTTTACGACTTTGGTGTTTTGGGGGTTTGAAATATTTTTTGACGCGGTCTTTAAAAGCGATCTCGCTAAATATGTCGGCGCGCTTTTGGGACTTGTTATCGGATATATATTAAAGTATTTTTTAGATAAAAATTTTGTATTTAAGGAAAAGGTATGAAAAAAGTTATGCTGATATATCCACCGGGTAAGATATATCAAAGAGGAGAAGATAGATGCCAGGCGAGCGTAGAAGATTCTACGTCTACTTCCGCTAGAGCTTGCAATGATTTAGGATATGCTGCTTCTATGTTGGAAGTGAACGGTTATGAAATTTTCCTAAGAGATTATCAAAGTGAAAAACAAGCAGCGAGGGATTTAGAAAATGATTTTTTGAGTTTTGATCCAGACGTATTATTCGTAAGCATTACAAATGCTACCATACACAACGACATACAAGTTGTAAGAAATTTGAAACAACAAAAGCCAGATTTGATGATCATATTAAAAGGCTCTATTTTTTTTAATGCAGAATATGATATGTTAAAACAGCTAGATTTGGCTGATATTGATTATTTAATAGGCGGAGAAAGCGATTTTATAATATCTAGACTCCTAAATTCTGTCTTTAAATTAGATGCAGATATCTCTGAAGTAAACGGCATACTATACAAGCTAGAGAATAAATGGATAAAAACAAAATTTGATACATGGGATAATGATTTAGATTCTTTAAAATTCCCGGATAGATCAAAGATGAATAATATGCTGTATAAAAGACCCGATACCGGAGAACCACAAGCGACTATAACCACATCTAGGGGCTGCGCTGCTTCTTGTATTTATTGTTTGACGCCAAAAATATCCGGAACAAAAGTTAGACTCAGAAGCCCCAAGAATATTTATATGGAATTGCTGGAGTGCTATACTAAATATAATATAAAAAATTTCTTTTTTAAATCAGATACATTCACTATGAATAAGGCTTGGGTTAAAGAGCTTTGCGAATATATAATTAATTCGGAGCTTCATGGGAAGATACAATGGGTCGCGAATTCTAGGGTTAATCCATTGGAAAAAGAAACTTTAGAATTAATGAAAAAAGCCGGATGTTGGCTTGTCGCATTTGGATTCGAATCTGGAAGTGAAGAGACGATGAAAAAGATAAAAAAAGGCGCAAAAGTTGAGGATAATCTTTTAGCTGCCAAATATGCGAAAGAAGTTGGGCTTAAAATTTTTGGCTTTTATCTCATAGGATTACCATGGGAAGATAGAAGCCATATTCAGGATACGTTTAATATGATGTTTAAAATAAATGCCGATTTTGTAGAGGTTCACATAGCTACGCCATACTATGGTACAGGACTATATAAAATGGCACAAGAAGAAGATCTTATCAACGAAACAGTGCTTGGAAAGGATTATTTTAATGCACCTACGATAGGAACTAAATTTTTAAACATAAAAGAAATCGAAGATATGAAAAAGAAAGTGCTTTTGCGCTATCATCTAAGGCCCTCATATATATTCAATAAAGTTCTTGACGGTTTCAAAAATCCAAAAATTTTAATTAATTATTTTAAATTTGGTGTAAAATTAATCAAGAAAAATTTGAAATAGCAAATGAGATAATAAATATGAAATATATTTTGATTATTGGAGCAAAAAGTGATATCACAAAGGAATTAGCTCGGATTTATGCCGCAAATGGTTTTTGTCTCTATTTAGCCGCAAGGAAAAGCGATGAACTGATTTCGTTTAAAGAGGAAATTGGGAATTCGAGCGTAGATATTCAATTGCTAGAGCTAGATGTAACTTGTTTTGATTTGCACCAAGAATTCTATAAAATACTAGACCCAAAGCCGGCAGGTGTAATATTTGTCGCAGGCATCCTGTTTAGCCAAGTTGAGTACGATAATAATTGGGATAAAATAATAAAGACAATAAATACTAATTATGTCGGCGCGCTTAGTATTTTAAATATAATTGCTGCTGATTTCGAAAAAAGAAAAGATGGCTTCATCATCGGAATTGGTTCTGTGGCGGGTGATAGGGGGCGAAGATCAAATTATATATATGGTAGCACGAAGGCGGCATTCGCTTCATATTTAAGTGGATTGAGGAGCAGAATGCATAAGTCGAATGTTCATGTTATGACCGTTAAGCCGGGATTTGTAAAAACAAAAATGACAAAGCATATGACTTTCCCAAATTTTCTTAGTATGCAGCCACGAAGAATTGCCGAAATAATATATAAGGCGCAACAAAATAAGAAGGATGTCGTATATGCTGGTAGTAGGTGGAAATTCATAATGTTTATAATAAAATTAATACCTGAAACAATATTTAAAAGGATAAATTTATGAAATTATATTTAAAAGAAAATAGTGTTCTGATATTTTTAGCCATCGTATTGTCATTTGCTTTTGCCTTTATAACTAAGGATTTTTTTAGCGGTGATAGCTCTATATATTTTACTTATTTCAAAAATTTTTTTATTCTGCCATTTTCATATCAGCCAAATTATGTAAATTTTGGCTCCACATCACCCATGCATACATTAATTTTCTCTTGTATTTATGCGCTATCTGGGGATAACTGGATTTTTGTAGTAAAATTTTTTAATTTTTTGTTTATAGAATTAAGCTTTCTTATACTTATCTCATTTTTTAAAAATAAAATTATACTTTTCTTTGTTTTAAATACGTTATTTCTTGTGCCACCATTAATGCTTTTCGCAGGACAAGTGTATGAGACAGGTGTCATATTTTTATCTTTAGCGCTACTTGTATTATTTCTTAAAAAAAATGAATATACAAAATTAATTATTTTGTCCGGCAGTCTATATCTAGTTAGGCCGGAAATGGCGCTTTTTACCATCTGTATATATTTATATGTTATTTTTAAAAAAAGAGATAAAAATATAATTTTGTTGATGTTTTTATCTCTGATGCCTAATATACTATATCATGTATATGTCGCGATCATGTCTTATGAATTTATACCCACCAGCGTATATGGAAGGTATATAACGGCTATAGAGAATCAAGAAACTTATTTAGAAAGGTTATTTTTTAGCCTCAGTTTTATAAGATCTAATATCTTATATATCATTTTAATTTTTATATACATAGTTGCGATTAGCTATACCTTCTTGAGGAGGCAAAATTGTATATTATTGATTTTGATCGGATTGGTATTTACTTTGTATCTTATCAACCCGCCAGGCTATCTCATACTTAGGTATTTAAGTATCGCGTTGCCGCTTATGTTTTACATATGCATTTTTTTAATAGATAAATTAATGGTTTACAGACGATTTTATTTATTATCATTTGCCGTATTTGTATTTTTTTGTATAGGTTTTGTAAAGTGGATAGATAGGGCTGAGCAAAAAACATATTTGAATGATTTAACTCTAAATGATATATTATTAAAAGATTTGAGTTTAAAACTAAACCCAATACTTCAAAAGAATGATAAAATTTTAATATATGAAATACAGGGGCAATATTACATTGATGCTTATTGCATAAGCCTGGATTCTATTGTAGGATCCGATTTTTTAAATGTTAATATTAAAAAACAGAGCTTTTTAGATTTTTTAAATGCGAACCATGATATAAAATATATTGTTACCATGAATTCGTTCGATTATAGAAGAATTTATAAAGATATGTTTCTGTCTAAGCTATATTTGCATGATCTAAATAGCAATATGGGCGAAAGTATTAAATTCCATAATTACTTGTTTACAAAGATTTTGACAAATCCGAAATTTTTACAGGCTCCAATAACAGAATATACAAGTGAGGACTTAAATAGTAATAATAGTTATTTAAAGCTTTACAATGGCCAACACCCTATGTGGAATTCTGTATATAAAATAGAAGCTATAGATGAATAATATAGCTTTTTTTGATTTTGATGGAACTATTACGCGGAAAGATACTCTTTTTGATTTTTTGCGCTTTAGCTTTGGAAATTTTAGATTTGCTTTTGGCATATTTGTAATTGGCCCAATGCTTGTTGTATTTAAATTAAAAATTATTTCAAATACCAAGGTCAAGGAATATTTACTGTCTTGGTTTTTTAAAAATATATCTATAGAATCTTTTTTAGAGATGGCTAATTTATACTCATTAAATCGGATCGATAAAATAACTAGACAAAGTGCTATGCAAAAGATATCGTGGCACAAGAAACAAGGAGATACGGTAGTTATCGTATCTGCCTCGCCAAAATACTGGCTTGAGCCCTGGTGCGCAAAAAACGGTTTAGCGCTTTTGGCTACAAAGTTAGAAATTAAAAAAGGTGTTATAACTGGTAAAATATCGGGTCGAAATTGCTATGGTGATGAAAAGGCGAGGAGGATATCGGAGGCGTACGATTTGGAGAAATTTGATTATATTTATGCGTATGGTGATAGCATAGGCGATAGAGAGATGTTGGGTTTGGCTAATCATAAGTTCTATAAATTTTTTAAAGATTAACAAGCATTTATTGTAAAAAAGGTATATTGAAATGTATAAAATTATTTATTATCTTAAAAAAGCTAGATCAATGCCGCTTGATGAGTTGGCCATAAAAATAGCTAATAAAATTTTAAATATCGCAAAGAATAAATTTCAAAAAATGTGCGATGTGCTAGGCAATACTCACATAAATTTTAACGTTCCGATCATAAAAATTAGCTATATAAATATAAAAAATTTAGATATATTGAATATAAATCCCGATGTTGCCGATTACCTATCCAAAATGTACATCGAGCATAAATTTGATCTGCTCGGTAGCGGCTGGGTAAAAAATAGCTATGATAGCGCGGTGCTCGGGCTTGAGAGCTACAAATACGATATGAATGTCGCGGCGCCCGCGAATGTGCCAGAGGGCTACGAGCCGATCGATTGGCAAAAGGATTTTAAAAGCGGCTTTCGGTGGAGCGAGAAAAAATGGTACAAAGATCAGCGCATAGCCCATAAGCCCGGCAGCGATATAAAGGTGCCGTGGGAGCTTGCGAGGTTTCAGCACTTGCCGCAGCTTGCTATTTTTGCGATGGCGGATCCGAGTTTAAAAGAGCGAAATTTAAAGGAATTTAAAAACCAAATTTTAGATTTTATCCGCAATAATCCGCCTAGAATGGGCGTAAATTGGACCTGCACGATGGATGTGGGCATTAGGGTCGCCAATATGCTGGCGGCTTACGATATGTTTTGCCAGATGGACGGCGGCGGAATTTTAGATCAAAATTTCAAGCAGACCTTTTCAAATAGCGTCTATGAGCACGCTCTTCATATCGTAAATAATCTGGAATATTCGTCGCATCTTACGTCAAATCACTATCTAAGCGACATCGCAGGTCTGCTGCAAGCTTGCGCGTATTTGGATGGCGGCGGCGAGATAGACGCGTGGCTAGCATTTGCTATCCAAGAGATAACCTGTGAAATGAAAAAGGAATTTTACGAAGACGGCGGAAATTTTGAGAGCTCTACGAGTTACCACCGCCTAAGCGG
>ERZ772766.1807-NODE-1807-length-11138-cov-7.729044_pt1 | contig 11138 bp, 12 predicted proteins | sample MGYA00511379_ERZ772766 | MGnify/ENA primary metagenome ERZ772766 (study PRJEB29015, sample SAMEA2737895) | human oral metagenome | biome: human oral; feature: human-associated habitat; material: dental | place: China | collected 2116 ...
GGTCATGCGCGCAAGGACGGCGTCCACCCGCTGCCCGGCGAGCCCTTCGGGCACCGGGTAGTAGCGCCGCTCAGCCATCCCCGCCGTCTTCGCCCGCCTGCACGACCGGGACGGTGCCGGCCTGCTCGAAAACAGTCCTCCGGCCAATAAGTAAACCGGGGCTCATGTGCAAACCCGGTAACCACGCCGCTTGGCGGGCCCAGTGTTTACGCCGCTTGGCGGGTCCCGGCTATAATCCGCTTGCCCACATTACCGCGAGACCGCCATGCCCACCCGTTTTCAAGACAAACACCGCCGCGCCCGGCGCGCCAGCCGCCGTTTGCACCTCGCCTTCTGGCTGGGTGTGCTCGGCGTCTATCTCTGCTACCTCCTCATCGTTTCGCCGCTGTTTTACATCATTGGCTTCGCCTTCGTCCCTATAACTGACAGCAACCTCACCGCCCATCTCTTCATGCCGCTCTTCCCAAGTGCCATCGTCGCCTGCTTTATCGTGCACATATCCGGGCTGTTCTCCGCTTACAACAAAAAAAGGCGCGAGCTGGCGCGGCAAAGCGCAGGCGAACAAGCCCTGGCCCTCGGTGCCGACCCCGCCCGCCCTGATGATGACCCGCTTGAAAGCCGCTACGTCAACCTCATCGCCGAACTCAGTCTCGCCGCCAACCTGGATGAACCTGATGCCTACGTCCTGCGCGCCGATGACAGCATCAACGCCTTCGCCCTCAGCGGTCGCGATGGCAGCCTCGCCCTTGCCGTCAGCCGGGGCGCACTCGACAACCTCACCCGCGACGAGCTGCAAGCTGTCCTCGCCCACGAATTCGGCCACATCGAAAACGGCGACCCCACGCTCTACAACCACCTCACCGCCATGCTCCACGGCTACTATGCCGCCAGCACCGAAAATACGGGGAGATTTGGGTCACGCCTCTACACCGACCCCGACACCCAGGCCCTCAGCCTGCGCAGCTTCATCGAAGATGCATACGAGCGCGAAGATAGCGGCTATCCCACGCACCGTTTTAGCATCGTTCTCTACCGCTACGGCCGCTTCATGCAAGCCGCTTTCGCCCGCCAGCGCGAAGAAATGGCCGACGCCCGCGCCGTGCAATACACCCGCGACCCTGCTGCCCTCATCAGCGCGCTGCAAAAAGCCTGGGCCCTGCAAACCCAGGGCATCCACCCGCGGCGCCCGCCGCATGAACGCGCCCATATCTACTTCATTGACTACCGCCGCCCTGACGACAACCCCCAGCTGCGCACCCACCCCACCCTGCAAGAGCGTATCCGCACCTGGGGTGGCCGCATCAGCGACGCCGACCTGCCCGCCATCCTCGCCCGCATCCATGCCTGCCGCAGCAGCCGTGGTGCAGGTCTCCTGCGCCCTGCCGCACCGCCACCCGAGCCGAACCCCGTTTACCCGCTCGAAACCTACTCCCTTCTCTGCACCGCCAGACCGTACCCTGCCCCGGAAGATCACGCCGCCGCGCTGCTCGCCTACTTCGCCTACCACAGCGGCACACCCTATATCGAACTGGAACGCGCCGGCCTTCTCCCAAGCGACCGTCTTGCTGCCTGCCGCCGCGCCTACGACATGCTCGCGTAAAGCGAGCCACTGCTGCGCTTCGCCCTCTTCAACTACATCAGCCTCGGTACCCTGGGACTCGACAACAGCAAAAAACGCCGCCTCGACCCCATCATCCGCCGCCTCATCAAGCACGACGGCCAACTCAGCCGCTACGAACTCGCCGCCTACATCATCTGGCGCGCTGCCTGTATTGCCGACGGCAAGAACGATGGCGACGACGATTACCATGCCCACGAGGATGACATCGCCTACCTGTACAATTTCCTCGCCTGCGACGATCCCGGCGAACTGGACCCGCCGCAAACCACCTACCGCTACCTGCTCGCGAGCAGCGCGCTGCCGCTTAGTCAGGCGCCCGCCTGGCAGCCGCTGAATACCGACAGCACGGCCAGCGGCCTGCAACTCTGCCGCCACTGTGATGCCCTGTATCGCCTCTCACCTGCCACCCGGGAAACGCTGCGTAAAAGTATTGCAGAGCATTACTACGACAACAAACTGCAACTGACCCTGAAACAGGCGTATCTGTACCGCACTCTGCAACTCCTGTTGTTTTTCTGAACACTATCCAGGAGCTAACAGCATCGGCTTTTTCGCCGCTTGATGGGCCCGGTAATCATGCCGCTTGGCGAGCCCGGTAGTCACGCCGATTGGCGGGCCCAATAACCACACCGCTTGGCGGCTCCGCCATGGCGGCTTTGTCTTACAATGCCCGCCCCACTCACAACCCCTCCCATCATGACCCCGCTTATCACTACCCTGCCCGCCGCCTTCGGCCTCATCATGGGCGTCGTCGGCCTCATCTTCGCTACCGGCGACAGCGCCCACCCCTTCTGGCGCCGCTTCTACGCCATCATCCCCGGCATCATCCTCTGCTGCTTTGTCCCGGCAGGCCTCAACAGCGCCGGCGTCTTCGCCCCCGGCCTTGGCAAACAGATTTACGGTTTCGCCGCCACCTACCTCCTCCCCGCCAGCCTCTTTCTCATGACGCTTTCCATGGACGTGCCGAAACTCATCGGCCTCGGCTGGAAAGTGCTGGCGATGTTTTTCACGGCGACGCTCGCCATCATGCTTGGTGGCATCATCAGCTTCACCGTCTTCCACTTCATCGCCCCGGACTGGGTGGACGGCGAACACATCTGGCGCGGCTTCTCCACCCTCGCCGGCAGCTGGATCGGCGGTGCGGCAAACCAGGCGGCGATGAAAGAACTCTATCAGGTGGACGACGCCCTCTTTGGCACCATGCTGCTGATTGACGCCACCCTCGCCTCCGTCTGGCTCTTCGCCATCCTCGCCATGGCGCGCCACGCTGTGCGCATCGACCGCTGGCTGCGTGCCGATACCAGCGGCATCACCGCCGTCATCGACACCGTTGAACGCTACGAACGCGAACACGCCCGCATCACTACCCTGCCCGACCTGATGAAAATGCTCGGCCTCACTTTCGCCGTGGTCGGCCTCGCCCATCCGCTGGGCGGCGCACTCGCGGCGTGGTTCGCGCAATTCCCCCGGGCCGTCGAATACAGCCTGAACAGCGCCTTCTTCTGGCAAGTCATCAGCGTCACCCTCGCCGGTTTCTGCCTCTCCTTCACCCGCGCCCGCCACCTCGACCACGCCGGCGCCTCCAAACTCGGTACGGCGCTCATCTACATCCTCATCGCCGCCATCGGCATGCAAATCCAGCTGCACGGCATTTTTGACCAGTGGCGGCTGCTGCTCGTTGCCGCGTTGTGGCTCGCGGTGCACATCGCCATCGTCTTCGCCGTCGCCCGCCTCATCCGTGCCCCACTCTTCTTCCTCTGCGTCGGCTCGAACGCCAACACCGGCGGCGCCTCATCGGCTGCCATCGTTGCCACCGCCTTCCACCCTGCCCTCGCCCCGGTCGGCGTGCTGCTCGGCATCCTCGGCTACACCCTCGGCACCGTCGGCGGCTACTTCACCGCCGAAATCCTGCGCCACATCGTCGCCCCATGAGTACCGACTACCACCGCCGCCTGCAACCCGTCATCCGCTACCTCGAACAGCACTACCGCGACCCGCCCGACCTCACCACCATCGCGGCGTTGGCATCCCTCTCGCCGTATCACTTCCACCGCATCTTCACCGCCGTAACCGGCGAAACGCTGGCTGCCTACCTGCGCCGCCTGCGGTGGATAACCGCCCCTGCTTCGAGTATTACCACAGCTTCCGGCCGCAGCCCTATGCCGCCGATATCAGCTTCTACGCAGCCGTCGTGCTGTAAACCCGTGCGGGGCGGTGCAAGCCGCCCCGTTTATTGGCGGCGATGTGTATCATTGGCGCTTTCCCACCGGAGCCTGCCATGACCCCACACTTCCGCCCGCAAGATGCCGACAACTGTGATCAAAAAATCGCCATCGTCGTTCCCGGCTACGACACCCTGCATCGCAGCAGCGCCGCCCTGCTCGCCACGCGTCTGCCCGCAGACGCGCGCATCCTCGTCGTCGGTGCCGGCACGGGGGCAGACATCCTCGCCCTGCACCGCCAGCAGCCCGCCTGGCACATTACCGCCGTCGAACCGCTAGCGGAAATGCTCGCTCAGGCGCGTGCCAAAACCGCAGGCATCGCCAACATCCACTACCACCACGGCTACCTTGCCGACCTGCCGCACAATGAACCCTTTGATGCTGCCGTCTGCCATCTCGTCATGCACTTTGTCGCGGAAACGGCCGCCAAGCGCGCCCTGCTTGAACAGATCGCCGCCCGCCTCAAACCTGCCGCCCCGCTGCTGCACAGCGACATCATCGCGACCGACCCCGACGAACTGCCCGTACTCATTGCATACACCCTCGCTGCCGGTATGCCCGCCGCCGGCATCCCGCTGATGCAACAACGCTTCGCTACCGACATCCACGGCATCAGCATGGACGCTTTCGCCGCCCTCGTGCAAACAAGCGGCTTCACCGCACCGCGTCTTTACTTCCGCGTGCCGACCATCGCCGCCTGGCTGCTGGAACGCCGCGCGTGAACCGTCCCGTTTCGCCCGCCCTCGCCCAGTGGCAGCACGCCTGCGCGGAAAAACCGGCACTGGCCGCCGCAGATGAAACCGTCCGCGCCGCCCTCGCCGCCACCAGGCCGCACGGCCAGTTCACCGACTGGCTGGCCGCCGTCCATGCCCTGCCGCACGACCCGGCAGCCACCATCGAACTCAATACCGCCGCCGTCCGTGCCAGCAGCGCCACCGCCCCCTCACCGGAAGCGGGACTGCGCGCGCTGATGCCGTGGCGCAAAGGCCCGTTCGACCTCTACGGTGTCCACATCGACAGCGAATGGCGCAGCGACGACAAATTCGCCCGCCTGCTCGCCGCCGGCGTGGACTTCACCGGCAAGCACATCCTCGACGTCGGCTGCGGCAACGGCTACTTCCTCTACCGCATGCTCGGCGCGGGCGCGCGCTTCGCCCTCGGCCTAGACCCCTCCTGGCACTACTTCGCGCAATACCTCGCCCTGGAAAAACTGCTCGGCCCGCAGCACTGCGCCTACCTGCCGCTGACCCTCGACGACATCACCCCGCGCGACTTCGACCTGACCCTATCCATGGGCGTGCTCTACCACCGCCGCGAACCGCTGCAACACCTCGCCCAACTGCGCGACACCCTGCGCTCCGATGGCCGCCTCATCCTCGAAACCCTGGTGGTCGATGGCGACGCGACGACCGTGCTCATGCCGCCGGAACGCTATGCGGGCATGCGCAACGTCTGGTTCCTGCCGAGCGTGGCGGCACTCACCCGCTGGCTGCACCGCCTCGGCCTAGACCTCGAATACAGCGGCACACCCGTGCCCACCACTAGCGCGGAACAGCGCAAAACCGCCTGGAGCACCGACTGCTCGCTCGCCGACTTCATGCAGCCCGATTTCAGCGCGACCATCGAAGGCCTGCCGCCGCCGCAACGCGTCATCCTCATCGTCCGCAAAAAACGCTGACGCCGTATGCTTTACTGCCTCCGCCCGTGATAGGCTGCCCTTCCCCCTTTCCAAGGAGACATCCATGCAACGCGATTTTTCGGCGGTAAAACGCCTCGTCATCAAAGTCGGCACCAGCTCGCTGGTCGCCCCCGACCGCAGCATCCGCCTCGAACGCATCGACCGCCTCGCCTTCGTCATCAGCGCCCTGACCCGGCGCGGCCTCGATGTGGTGCTGGTCTCCTCCGGCGCGATGGGCTTCGGCCTGAATGTCCTCAATCTGCCGCAGCGCCCGGCGGAAGTGCCGCGCCAGCAGGCGGTGTCCAGCGTCGGCCAGGTGGCGATGATGAGCCTCTACGCACAAATCTTCCGCCACTACCAAAGCACCGTCTCGCAACTGCTGCTGACCCGCGACGTCGTCGAATACCCGACAAGCCTCGACAACGCGCGCAACGCGTTTGCCAGCCTCTTCGCGCTGCGCATCATCCCCATCGTCAACGAAAACGATGCCGTCAGCGTTGACGAAATGGACCACATCACCAAATTCGGCGACAACGACCGCCTCTCGGCGGTGGTGGCGGACATCATCGACGCCGACCTGCTCATCATGCTTTCCGACATTGACGGCCTCTACGACAAAAACCCGGCAGAACACCCCGACGCCCGCCTGCGCCGGCGGGTCAGCCGGATTGACGACGTCACCATCCGCTCGGCGGGCGGCGCGGGCAGCGCACACGGCACCGGCGGCATGGCGAGCAAAATCCGCTGCGCGCAAATGGTCTTCGCCCGCAACAGCCAGATGGTGCTGATGAACAGCCGCGAACCGCGCGACATCCTGCGCGTGCTGGACGGCGAAGACATCGGCACCTGGTTTGTGCAGGAGGCGTGAACACCCATCCCGCCGCTTGACGGATCCAGTCATGACGCCGCTTGGCGGGCCCAATATCCACACACCACACCCGAGGAGTAACCCATGACCACCATCACCGCACTTGGCGAAAACGCCCGCCGCGCCGCCCGCCAACTGGCACAACTCGGCAGCAGCGCGAAAAACCAAGCCCTGCGCGCCGTGGCTGCCGCCCTGCGCGCAAACGAGGACGACATCCTCGCCGCCAACGCGCGCGACCTCGCCTCTGCTGCCGGACACGGCATCAGCGGCGTCATGCTCGACCGCCTGCGCCTCGACGCCGCGCGCATCAACGCCATCGCCGCCGGCGTCGAACAAGTCGCCGACCTGCCCGACCCCATCGGCACCGTGCTGCGCGGCTACACCAACGCCGACGGCCTCGACATCCTGCAAAAACGCGTGCCGCTCGGCGTGGTGGCGATGATTTTTGAAAGCCGCCCGAACGTCGTCGTGGATGCCTTCAGCCTCGCCTGCAAAACTGGCAACGCCATCATCCTGCGCGGCGGCCGCGACGCCCGGCACAGCAACGCCGCGCTGGTGGACGTCATCCGCCGCACCCTGCACGCCGCCGGGATTGACACCGACGCCGTGCAACTGCCGGACGACCCCGACCGCCGTCTCGCCGCAGCGCTGATGCAGGCCACCGACTACATCGACGTCCTCATCCCGCGCGGCGGCGCGCAGCTCATCCGCAGCATCAAAGAAAACGCGCGGGTGCCGGTCATCGAAACCGGCGTCGGCAACGTCCACATCTATGTGGACGAAAGCGCCGACCTCGACATGGCGACGCGCATCGTCGTCAACGCCAAAACCCAGCGCCCCGGCGTCTGCAACGCGGCGGAAAACCTGCTGGTGCACAGTGCGGTGGCGGCACAATTCCTGCCGCAACTGGCGGCAGCAATGGCGGCGGTGCATGCCGTCGAATACCGCGCCGACGCCCGCGCCCTGCTGCTCCTGCCCGATGCTGTTGCCGCCACGGAAGAAGATTACGCGACTGAATTTCTCGACTACATCCTGGCGGTGAAAGTGGTGGACAGCAACCAGGAGGCCATCAACTGGATCAACCGCTACACCAGCCACCACTCCGAAGCCATCATCACCCGCGACCTCGCCAATGCCCGCGCCTTTCAGGAAGCGGTGGATGCGGCGGTGGTGTACGTCAATGCCTCGACCCGTTTCACCGACGGCTTCGTCTTCGGCCTCGGCGCGGAAATCGGTATCTCGACACAGAAAATGCACGCGCGCGGCCCGATGGGGCTGGAAGCGCTGACCAGCACGAAGTACTGCGTCTGCGGCACGGGGCAGATTCGGACATAAGCCGCCGTCCGGCCGGTTATTCCGCCGCTTCCTGTTTGGCAAGTGCCGAGCGGATCAGCATCTGTGTGCCGAACCAGCCCCAGTAGATGCGGTGGCGGTAGATTTTGCCGTCGCGGTGCTGCATGAGTTCGAGGATGTCCACCTGGTTGCCGTCCGGGGTTTGGCGCGGGTATTCCCAGATGAGGATGTCGCCGCCGGTGTAGTAGCGGGCATCGCGGTACCAGCGTACCCATTCGTTCGGGCGGCGGCGCGCGCCTTCTGCGAGGAAGGCGCGGATTTCCGCCCTGCCGCGCAGGGTGCCGTCGTCGCGCTGCATGATGATGGGCACCAGCGGCGATTCGAGTTCGGCATCGTCGTGATAGAGGGCGATGAGGCCGTCGGTGTCGCGGTTTTTCGCGGCGTCGTGCCAGGCGTGGTAGAGGTGTTCTGCGGTGTGCATGGTATTTCTCCGGTTGGGGGTTATCGGGCACCGGGGTCGGTGTTTCGCAAAGTATAGACGTTTTACAGCAGGCGTTGGTCGTCGTCTGCGCCGAAGGGTTGCTGCCAGGCGACGATGGCGTAACAGCGTTTGGGGGTGGTTTTGGTTTCCCAGGCCATGACGCGGATTTGCGGGTAGGGGTTGGTGTATTTGTCGCTGCGCTGCCAGTTGTCGCCAAGCGCTTTGTCCACGGCGGCGGTGATGGCGTCGTCGCTCACGCCTTCGCCGGCGGCAAGCTGCATGCTGCCCGCACGGTTTTCGGCACCGTAGGCGCGGCAGTTGTGGCGGGTGCGGATGGCGGTATTTTGGGTCAGGAAGTAGGCGGGCTCATGGACGCGATAGTTGATGGGCTTGACGCCGGGGATGGTGAGGGTGCTGAGATCGGTAGTATCGGGCCGGTCGCAGGCGGCGAGCAGCAGGACGGAGGCGAGGGCGAGGGTCTTGTGCATGGCGGTTCTCCTCAGGGGGCGCGGGTGTAGAGGCTTTCGAGCGGGCGGTAGCGGCGGCCATCGGCGGCGGTGATGACGTGGTCCTAAGCGGCGATGGCGTAGTAGCGCTTTGGTTTCTTCCTGGTTTCCCAGGTCATGACCCAGGTGTCCCAGGTCCCCCGCTCGGCTTTGCCGCGCTGCCAGTTGTTGCCGAGGGCCTTGTCCACGGCGGCGGCGATGGCGTCGTTGCTCACGCCTTCGTCGGCGGCGAGTTGCCGGCCGTCCAGTACCGCTGCGCGCGGCAGGTCGCCGCTCAGCACCATGATGGAAACGGATACGCTGATGACGGGGTCATTAAGGTATTGGTAGGGGGCGACGCCGGGGATGGTGAGGGCGGAGAGGTCGGTGGTGTCCGGCTGGTCGCAGGCGGCAAGCAGCAGGGCGGCCGTGAGGGTGAGGGCGGTTTTGTGCATGACGGTCAGTACTCCATGAGGTTGAGGAAGGTTTGCGCGTGTTACTGCGGCAGGGCTTGCGGCCATTATCGTCAGTAACGGGCGGGGCGGGAAACAGGGTTATGTGCAGCGGGGATGGCGGGAAGCGGTGGAAGTGCCGGGCTTCAGCCGCCTGCGCACAGAGAATAGTGATGAAAAACTTTCTTATTAGGCTTCGTTTGTTTGCTAAACCGTAACCCTCTATTCATACTTGGAAGTAACGCCATCATGTCAAAACATTTTTTCCTCTCTTCACTCGCCCTTGCCGTCAGTGCCGCCGTCAACGCCCAGGAAGCCACCACGCTGGAAGCGATCAACGTCAACATCGGTCAGGAAGGCGCAAAAAACAAGACCAACGTTGTCGATATGGAAACCCTCGACAAACGCACCGACACCGACCTGCGCGGCGCGCTGCGCGAAGAGCCGTCCATCAACTTCGGCGGCGGCAACGGCACCTCGCAATGGCTGACCATTCGCGGCATCGGCCAGGATCAGGTTGACCTGAAAGTGGACGGCGTCTATTCCGACACGCAGATGTTCCACCACCAGGGCCGCTTCATGCTTGATCCGGCGCTCGTGAAAATCGTCAGCGTGCAGAAAGGCACGGGTTCGGCCAGCGCGGGCATCGGCGCGACCGCCGGTTCCATCGTCGCCAAAACCGTGAGCGCGTCCGACCTCTTGCAGGAAGGGCAGAACATCGGCGGCAAAATCAGCGCCGGTTACTACACCAACAAGGGCGAACAGCTTGGTCTCAGCGCGTTTGGCAAATACGGTGCCTTCGACGGCATCATCGTCACCGATTTCATCAACCGCAAGGACTACAAGGGCGGGCACGGCTATCACAACCTGCTCGGCAACGACAAAGTGCTGAACAGCGGCCTGAAACAGCGCGGTTATCTCGGCAAAATCGGCGTGGATATTACTCCCGAACAGCGCCTCGACCTCAGCTTCCGCCAGGAACGCGATTCCGGCGTGCGCGCCCTGCGCGAAGAATTCGACTTCTCGCAAACCTTCCTCACCGCCAGAGGCGGGCGTCTGACCGCCGAACAGCAGGCACTCGGCTACACCGTCGAACCCGGTACCAACCTCATCAAGGACAGCAGCGGCAACTACGTCAGCAACATCGAAAACAACCAGCCGCGCTACCGTATCGCCACCCAGAATACCACCAACCTCGAATACGAAGGGCGCAACATGGGCCTCATCGACAAAGCGACGGGCAACATCGGCCGCATGACCATCAAGCGCGATGAGCCCGATGAAAAAGCCCATCACGAAATCGAAACCTACAACGGCAACCTCAACCTCGAAAGCGCCTTCACCACGCCGCACGTCTTCAAATACGGCGTCAACTGGCGCTACCAGGAAGGCAAAAGCAGCGGCGAGCGCGCTGCCGGCGTCCATCGCAACCAGAACAAAACCGATCTTGGCTTCTACGGCGAAGCCATCTGGAACCTCAACCCGGTAACGCTGACCACCGGCCTGCGCTACGACCACTTCAACTTCAAACCCAGCGGCGGCGGCGGCAGCAGAAGCAGCGGCAGGCTCAACCCCAGCGTCGGCGTCATCTACGACGTCATCCCCGGCCTCAGCCTGAACGCCAGCCACAACTACGCCAGCCGCAGCCCGCGCCTCTACGAAGTCATGCTCGGCACGGCCGCGCCGTCCGCGCCGACAGCGGTCTCAAGGCCGAACGCGCGCGCAACACCGAAATCGGCTTCGATTACGCCTGGAACGACGCACTCACCTTTGAAGGCAGCTACTTCTGGCAGACCACCAAAGGCATCATCAGTACCGCCACCGAAACCGACGCGCAGGGCAACACCTACCGCCGCATGTTCAACGGCGGCAAACTGAAAAACAGCGGTTACGAACTCGGCGCGACCTACCGCTGGCAGGGGCTGAAAGTCGGCGCGGGCGTCGCATACAGCAAGCCCAAACTCGACGGCGCGGTCGCCGATGACAACTATAGCTAATGGATTTCATTTTTCATACAGATCCTAAATAGCTTGTCGAT
>ERZ772766.1808-NODE-1808-length-11138-cov-4.291347_pt1 | contig 11138 bp, 10 predicted proteins | sample MGYA00511379_ERZ772766 | MGnify/ENA primary metagenome ERZ772766 (study PRJEB29015, sample SAMEA2737895) | human oral metagenome | biome: human oral; feature: human-associated habitat; material: dental | place: China | collected 2116 ...
GATAAATCCCAAAAATGTCACTTCAATATATAAAAGTACCTCACAAGGAATAATGCTGCGAAATTGAGGGTTTATTTGAAATAGTGGATATTACATATTGCGTTTAACGTTTGTTTGCATGGCATTTCAGTCATTTGAGTAATGGCAACGTTATCAATACTTGTACAGAATAAATATTATAGATTCATCTTATATTGAATATTTATTTATCTTCTACAAGTAAATTAATATGTGTTAATTCCCATTCTCCGTATAGTTTACGATACCTAAATGAGAAAGATACACTATCATTTTGTAGAAAATTTCTTATAAACTCCGGAGATGTTTGTTTTAATTCTTGAATGCTCTTCCAATGTATTGTGTCTTTATTGGTTGCTATACAGGTAGATTTAATCTGTCCATGAATCAATCTTTGTGCCTCTTTTGTCAAATCATTATAATATACATACGACACAAATTCCTGTGGTTTTCTTTTAATTTCTATTAGGGTATTATCTTTTGTCGGACAAACAAGATTTTCGTGATCTTTAGCCCATAAAACAATATCGCCTCTCCAATTATTTCTTCCTGTATATCTGTGTTTACTATTAAAAAAGTAAGTACAACTGGATATACGCATTTCCCCAAAAGAGTTTTGGGATATTCTAAATGCCAAAGGAAAGGCTATATATCCAATTGAATCTTGTGAAGGAACAAAGCCTATAATGATAGGATAGTTAGATTCAACTTGAGTAATGGTTACATTATCAATACTTGTACTACAAGAAAATAATGCAAGAACCAGAATAAATGTTATAGATTTCTTCATTTGATAATCTTATCATCTTTAATACATTTATTTTACCTCCACGGGTAGTTTCTTATGAGCAATTTTCCATTTTGTATATCGTCCATAGAAATAGAATCCAAATCGGATACTATCTTTTTGTAGAAAAGTCTTTATAAATTGTGAGGATGTTTGTTTTAATTCTTGAATACTCTTCCAATGTATAGTATCTTTATTGGCTTCTATATGGATAGATTTAATCTGTTCATGAATTAGTGCTTGTGCTTCTTTGGTTAAGTTACCATAATATACATATGACACAAATTCATGCTCTTTTCTTGTTATATCTTGCAAAGAATTTTCTCTTGTGGGAAGGACAAGATTATTGTTGTTATCTTTTGCCCACAACTCAACACCACCCCGCCAATCTCCATTTCTTGTATATTTACTATTGTAATAGTAGTCACAACTACATCTATCAACATGTATTTCCCAAAAAGAACTTTGAGAAATTAAGAATGTTAAAGGAAAGACTATATACTCAATAGAATCTTTTGATGAGTCAAGTCCTATAATAATAGGATAGTTAGATTCTATTTGAGTAATAGAGACATCATCAACCTTTGTACTACAAGAAAGTAGAGCATAACATGTAATTAAAAATACTATTTTCTTCATCTCCGTATTATTTTATATCTAAAAAGAATGTTTCGACTATATATATGGCTATCTTACGACTTGAATCTTCCTTAACCCTATATAATATATTAAACTTAGAAGTATAACAATTTTCCAGTTTATTAAAATATAAAATTTCTCCTCGTAGGATAGCTGCCATTTGTTCTATAGATATAGGCATTGTACGATATTCTATTCCTGTCCCTTCTGCAATAGCTTTAAAACTTCCTGAGTAAATAACTCCTTCAACAGCATATAAGCCTTTCTTTTTTGTTTCATCCAGGTACTTACGAAGACTGTTGTAGGCAGCCCTATGAATATCAGCCATCAGCTCATCCATTCCTTGCATCATCAACTCGGAAAGACCTCCGACGACAGGAATTGGAATAGGTTTGGAATGGTCGTTATCTTTTGCCCAAGTCAATAACTCTGCAAAACTAAGGGCATTATCGAAAATTGAGCATCCAGATACAGTCCTTCTGACTGGGATAGACGGCAGAGATGCCGTACTTGCCGCCGAGCGCCTTGAGGTCGAGGTCGGGGAAAGTCTGGTGCGAGCCGTCGTACCTTGGCCGTACAAAACAGTTGAACTTGCGGTTGTAGAGGCCGGTGAGCCTGTCCTTGAACTCCTTTGACTGCGCTTCGAGCCAGTCGGTAAAACCGTTCCTTATCTCGTCTATCTTGGCATTGGCCAACTGTATCTTCTCGGCATCGCGCACCTTGATGTCGTTGCCGTTCTCGTCCTTACCGACACACTTCATCATATTGGGCACGGTGTTGTGCAGGGCATGTTTTTTAAGAGCGACATGCCGTCGTAGCTGCGGTAGTAGCCCTTGACGCAGAATTCCTCGTAGATTTTCACGTTCGTACGGGTGTTGCTTACCGAGAACTCATCGAGCGAGGGCGAGTAGGCAATTTTGACCTCCGTTTCATACAAGTGGGACATATAGGCGGCAAAGACGCCCGTGGGTATCCACCGCTCCCCGAAGTTAAAGTCGAGGTCAGCAAAGGGTATCTGTTCGGGAACGGCCTCTTCCAATGCCGCAAGGGCTTCATCCACACGTCCGTCCGTCTCTGTGTGCTCCTGCTGCCACTGTCGGATATCCTCCATCTTGGCGATGACATTACCCGCTACAAAACGATCCTTGATTTCATAGCCGCCGACGAGCGGATTGAAGAAGACACGCCCTTTGAGTGCAGTGAGCAGTTCCTCCTCGCTGCTGCCCGTCAGTTCCTGCATATAGCCGAGTTCCACGCAGCCATAGCGGTTGAGCGAGCGCGAGAGGGCTTCCTCCGGACTATCGGTATGCTCTGTCTGCAGCACGGAGAACAACACGGGATGCTCAAAGATGTCCGACTTGACCAGTCGTCCCCTTTCCTCGCGTTCAATAGCAAGGAGGTTGCGCCCTCCTGCATCCATGAGCACCAACCCCACGTTCTGCGGGGCGTTGAGGACACCGTAACGCATGACGAACTCGTCGTAGTAGGTGTTCAAGTTCGAGCGCAGCGAGGCATTTTCTTCTTGCCGTTCGGCTTCGTAGGCATACAACTTTTCGTAGGTGTCGCGTACATGAATATAGGCCTGCGCCTTTTCTTTGAGCAGAAGAGGAAGGTCGAGCGGAGAGAAGACCGCACCGTAGGGTGTGAGGTTTTTGAGCACGCCGATCTGATTGCCATAGTCCAAGGAATACTCCTCCACAAGTGTGCCTTCCTTGTAATGGGGTTGCAGCTTTTGTGTCAGTGCACGAGGTACGAGCATTTCTTCTTTTGAAGGTGTCAGAGTAGAAATGCCCGATATGGAAGCAGACATCTTTGTTGTCTCTTCCTTTTTATTTTTCTCTTCCTCGACATTCTCTTTCTCCGCACGCTCCCTTGATGCAATGGCATCCTTATCTGCCTGTACATTCTGCCTATCTTCCTGTAAAGCTCTTGCCCGCTGTTCGGGTGTCATGTCCATCATCACCTCATAAAAGCCGTTGATGGGCGGATTGGTTTCCCAGTCCAACTCGGCATAGAGGTCGTTCGCTTCCGACTTCTTCGGTGCGGCATCGAACAGGCTCCTTTCCTTGGGCTTGCTCTTGGTAGCTTTCTCTTTTACTTTTGGCTTTGTCTTCGTTTTCTCCACTTTCTCCCTTTTCTGTTTCTTGCCCGTTACAGTCTGCTTTTTCTCCGCTACGGTAAACTCCCAAAGGTCGAATAAGGTCAACACAGGATTAGGAGAACTTGCCTGCTGTGACTGATTTTCTCTGACGGTTTCAGAAGAAGCGTCTTCTCTTTCTACAACTTGTGCCTGCACAGGAGAAGCCAAAACATTCTGTACAGAAGTTCTTTGCAAAGATGCACGCTGTGTTATCCCTTCCTGCTTCCCTTCCTGCCCATACCGCTGTAAGTCCAGCCGCATTTGGATATCCTGCGACAGTATTCCGCGCAGGTCACGGGCGATACCCTCCACGCCTCCCTCGTGCAGGTAGACCATTGCAGGTTTTCCATAAAGGTCGATGGAGCGCTTTTCTTCTGTATGTACGATACGGTCGGGATAGCGGAGGAAATACGCATTCGTCGGGATGCCATTTTGGTTGTCTCTCGCAGGCTCAGCCAGCAGCTTTTCGTCATCCGAGAGTTCCTCCTTGCCGACATGTTTTTGTAAGACGAGCAGGTCGCAGCCAGCCTCCGTACCTGCATTTTCAGTAAAAAGGTTGTTGGGCATGCGCACGGCGGAGAGCAGGTCGGCTTGGATCAGCATCAACCGGCGCACGGCACTGTTGCTGTCTGCATTCAGCACGCCCTGCGGAACAAGGAGTGCGACGATGCCGCCGTCTCTCACCGTATCGAGTGTTTTCAGGCAGAAGTAATCGTGTATCTTCTTGGCTGCCGCCCTGCGCACCGCCGAGCCTTTCTCGAACTGCGCATCGAACACGGCAACATCGCCGAAAGGAACGTTTGAGACGGCCATATCGAAGTATCCCTCGAAATGTTTCTCTATCCGCTCAAAACCTTCGATACGCACCCGCTGTCCGGGATAAAGATGCGAGAGTATCTTGCCCGTCAGCAGGTCTTTCTCGAATGCCATGACCTCCGCCTGTGGGTTGTCCTTCAAAAAGGCATCCACGAAAGCACCGCGACCGGCTGAGGGTTCCAACACACGAAGAGAGGCGATACCGTTTTCTTTAAGTACACTGCAGATGGCCTCCGTTATCTCGGCAGGCGTATAGAACGCCGTGAGCACGGAGGACTTCAGGCTGTCCATGTATCGCTTGTATGTCCGTTCATCGGCACTGTTCTCACAGATCAGCCGGTGCAGCTCCGCCGTGGGCGCAAAGAGGTCGAGAGCAGATTTTGTCCACTGCGCGGCGTCCGCCAGACTGCCGGCGGGGTTGAGAATGCACTTCAATCCGCCGAAACCGCAATAACGCTCCAATGCCTGTCGCTCTTCGGCGGTGGGCACGCGATGTTCTCTGTCCAAAGTAAAGGCGGTGCGTATCGCCTCGATGTTGCCCGCGAGTCTTGCTTTCCTGTTAAATGCCATGACGTTCGAGATAAAGTACGACCATTCCCGTGATTTCGGTATAAAGACTCTCCTCCGTGCGTTCGTTCTGCGCGCACAGCTGCCTTACCTTCGGCAGCAACGTCTCGGCGATGGCCTCGCGGGCTTCCAAAGGCACTTCGCCCTCGAACTCGTTTTCGAGTACGTCCGTAAGCAAAGTGTAAGCCGAGCGGTGCAGCCCGTCGAGCAAAGCTCCCATCGCCAGCTCCTGCGCGCCGTCAACGGAATAGCCTTCGCACCGTGCCCGTCCGAACGTTTCGGCGGCAAGGGCGGCACGGCTGTTGATAAAGTCGGCATCCGAAGCCTGCTGAAATCTGTTCTCTTGAAGATAGTGTCGCAGGTAGAGTCCGTAATAGGACAGCTCCTGCCCATTGTCTGATTGTTTCATGATGCTGTTTGTTTAGTTGGTTCCCGTTTGCTTCCCTATAGGCAAAGCTGTTGTTTTCCTATCGCACTTCTCATAGCTCTTCTACTGATGCTTCCAAATTATCTTCGTGATGAGAAATATCTCTCTACACGATGAGACGAAATTATCTTCACGATGATAAATATTTCTCATCACGAGGATAATTCGACAGACTCGATATTTCTTGCATCGCACTCCTTATCCGAACATCTTTGCAGATATTATATAAGGGAAAGAGAAGTAAAAAGGGAAGAAAACGGGGACATGTACAAAAGGCACCCGGTGTCCCCACCGAGTGCCAACCACTAAATCCACAGTAAAGTAATAAAACAGTCATCTAAAGAAAGAAAACGCTTTATGAACTGTGAACAGTGGCAAAAGTACGCATTATTTTCCGTTTTTCCTACCCTTTGACTTGTTTTTTGTCTCATCGAAGATGAACTTTATTCTAAACTCCTCGTCAAAGGCAAGGGCTGCATCGAAGGTTTTGCCCTGCTTGCTCTTGAAACCGTGCAGCACTGCGGTACGCCCCTCGGTGAGCAGGTCGGTGATTTCCTTGTCGGAGAGCAGCTTGCCCGCCACCTGTCGGAAGACGGGCAGGGCGCAGGTCTCGTTGTCACACTTGACCACCTTGGCGTAGAACCGCATGCTGCCTTTACCGCATTTAGGACAGGCAAAAGTTGTCTCACGGGCACGGAAAAGCTTTTCCGAGGCGAGCAAGTCGGCGGTTATCCGGCGTGTATAGGCTTCTATCTCGGCATTGAAGTCGGCGGCAGCTTTCTTGCCCCGTTCTATCTGCGCAAGCTCGGCCTCCCACCTGCCCGTCATCTCCACATTGGCGATGTCCATGCCCTTGACGATGGAATAGAGCGCAAGTCCCTTTTCGGTGGGCACGAGCGTCTTTTTCACACGCGTCATGTACTCGCGGCTGATCAGCGTCTCGATGATGGCGGCGCGGGTGGCAGGCGTACCGATGCCGCAATCCTTGATGGCCTGCCGCAGGGTATCGTCTTCTATCTCCTTGCCAGCCGTTTGCGTTCCGCGAAATCCGGCTGCACTCGGCATACCCGAACAAGTTCGCATCTGCTCTCGTTGGCACGGATTTTCCATTGCAGCCAATAATGTCGCTTCGGTGTGGAGCGGCTTGGGCTTGGTCTTCCCTTCGGTGATGGAGCAGGCGGAAAAGGACAGCACGTCGCCCTCCTTCCAATCGGGCAGGATTGTGTCGCCGTCCGTTTCGCCACAGACACCGCGCCAGCCCGACTGACGGATGATGCTACCCTTAACTGTGAACGCCGTGTCGCAGCACTTCTCGCCATCGCATGTCAATACGTCCGCCCTGACGGTGGTGACTTCCTTGATGCAGGGTGCAGAGAAGGCTTCGACCATTCGCGTGGCAATCATGCGGTAGACGGTCAGCTCGTCCTTGTAGATGCCGATGGGGTGCAGTCCCGTGGTGAGCAGGGCGTGGTGGTCGGTCACCTTGCCGGCATCCACGCTGCGACGGGCGAGCGTATCTATATGGCTGGCATGACTTCCCAACTGTTCGTCGCGTTGCAGCTTTTCGAGCAGCTTGGGGATGGTCTCGAAAACGTCGTCGGGGATGTAACGGCTGCTCGTGCGGGGATAGGTGATGAGCTTGGCTTCGTAGAGTTTCTGGGCGATGGCGAGCGTCTGCTCCGCCGTGAACCCGTAGCGGCTGTTGGCTTCCTTTTGCAGCGTGGTGAGGTCGTAGAGCAAGGGCGGCTCTTCGGTCTTCTGCTTACGTTCCACCTGCACGATACGGACTTCTTTGCATGTTTCCTTGATGCGTTTATAAAGGCCGTTTGCCGTGTCGCCCTCCTTCCACTTTTCCTCGGAGGTGAACTTCACCACGTCTTCCCCTTCGCCTTTCACGGCAAGGTGGAGCTGCCAGAATGCTTCAGGCTTAAAACGTCTGTTCTCCCAATAGCGGGCGCAGACCATCGCCAGCGTGGGCGTCTGCACACGACCGACGGAGTAGGTGCCCCGACCGGCGGCAAGGCTGAGCGCCTGTGTGCCATTGATGCCCACGAGCCAGTCGGCTTCGCTGCGGGCACGGGCGGCAAGGTAGAGGTTGTCGTAGTCTGCTCCATTACGCAGGTTATTGAGTCCCTCGCGGATGGCCTTGTCGGTCAGCGAGCTGATCCACAGGCGGTCGAAAGGCGTGTGGCAGTCGATGTATTGGTAGAGATAGCGGAAGATGAGTTCGCCCTCTCGTCCGGCATCGGTCGCCACGATGATACGCTCACTCTCTTCAAAGAGCCGCCTGATGATGTCGATTTGTTTGAGCACGCCGCTGTCGGGCTTGCTGCCTTTCTCCGTCTTTTCTGCTCTGGCGACAAGTTTGAACGCCTCGGGGATGACGGGCAGGGCGTCGCGGTTAAAGCCTTTTATGCCGTAGGCTTCGGGCAGGGCGAGCTGCACAAGGTGCCCGAACGCCCACGTCACGGCATAGCCGTTACCCGTGAAATAACCTTCTTCCCGTTTGCGGGCGTCCACCACACGGGCTATCTCGCGGGCGACGCTCGGCTTTTCTGCAATGATTGTCTTCATTTCGTTTTCTTTTTATTGTTGATGTTGTTTCTTGATGATGGATACTGTATTGGATGTTAGTGGTCGGCACAGGGGTTACATGCGGATGCCCTTGGCCTTCTTGGGTTCGTTCTTCTGCTGCTCTGCCTGCTGTTCGTTCTTCGGGGCGACCTGTCCTTTCTCGATGGGCTGCTGTATGTGCTTGGTCGCCTCGTTGGTCTTGCCCTCGTTGTTGACGGCTACCTGCACGCGGCTTTCATTGGATGGGGCAACGCTTTGGGCGAGGTCGGGATTTTGACTGTGGGTAAAGGGACGGCCTTTATCGTAGTTGAACTTGAGGTACATCGTGCAGGGCTGCCCTTTCTTGTCGAGCACGTTCTCCAACTTGACGGCTTTGCCTTGGCAGTAATCCTTCTTCTGTTCGTCGCTGAACTGAATGTTCTTCCACTTGCCGATGGGGCGTATCTTGCCGTCATCGGTCGTCCAGCGGTTCTCCCGCTGCTTGGGACTTTCGCCCTTCTGTCCCTGTGTTGTGTTGCCGTCCTGCCGTTGCTGCTTTTTCGGGCTGCGCCCGCTGCCGGGAACGAACTCGACGCCGCGTTGCTCGACGTTCACCTGTAGGGTGACGGTGAATTTGCGACCGTTCTCCAGCTCGATTTCCTTGCCTTTGAGGGGCGCACCTGTCAGCAGCAGGGCTTTCTCTGTCTCGGAGAGCACCGTCTTGCCGATGGTGTCGCGCAGGCGCACCCGGTTGGCGGCGATGTCGATCAGCTCATGGGTCTGGCGGTCGATGCTCACGAACGAGGGCTTGAGTTCACCTGTTTCGGTGTTTGCAAGGTCTACGATACGGCCGAGGTTGCCCGTCTCTTTCAGGTTGCGCTTGTCCTCCTCGGTGAAACGGTGCCCCTTGTATTCGAGGTCGAGGTTGGGGGCAGTCTGCACCAGATGCGGCACGAGGCGTACCGTGCCGTCTTCCTGTACCTTGAAGGCGAGACGGGCGGCGGTCTCGAAGGTCTGCCCGTCGAACTTCGGGGCGACGCTCACCAAGTCGGACTTGCCGTAGTTGAGCATCCGTTTCAGGTCGCCCGACTTCTCCAGCTCGTCGCGTCTGATGCCCCATTTCTCTTCCAACTCCTGCCAGTTGATTTTACTCTCGTCGATGGGCTTGTAGGTACTTTCCTTTTTCTGACCGTTGCCGTCATTCATTTTCTCTTGCCCGGCGGCACCTTGTACTGCCTGCGGCTGTTCCTGTTTCTCTTTCATTTCTTCTGTCGGGTTTATGGGTTGTTGATTTTGCTGTTGACTTTGTTGTTGTTCTTCCTGTACTGCCTTATGATAAGGCGTCATGTCGATTTTGTGCGGGGCGAGCAGTTCACGGCTGCCTTCGGGATTCTTGAGCAAATCTTTCATCACTTCGATGAGCTTGTCCGCCTGCTCGGCTGCCACGCGGTAGAAGCCGAAGCGGGAGGGCTCCTTGCACTGCCGCATGAAGTTGAGGAAGAAGTTGTCCAACATATCGCCCCCGCGGTCGAACTTCAGGAAGTCCTGTGCGTGTTCCACTTTCGGAGGCACACGCTTGGGGGTTCCGTCACTGCCGAGACCGGCGATGACACCGATCTCACCCGTCTTCTCGTCGCGGACGAGCAAGACGTCCTGTTCTTTTGTTTTCTTTGCCATTTTTACTTACGTTTATTTTGTTGTTTATTCATTGATTGATTGTTTGTTTATTCATTGATTGATTGTTTGTTTATTCAATCATTCATCATAAGTCCTTATTATACTTTGAATTGTTCCATTGTGTCCGGTAGTTTCCTTCCTGACGGTTTTATATACTTTTCGATAAAGTCATGCACATCGTGGAGCTTATAATAGATCTTATGCTTCAGCTGAAAATAGGGAATCATTTTCGAAGTGCGGTAACGCTGCAAGGTCCGTTTGCTGACGTGAAGGAGGTCGCACAGGTCTTGGTTGTCCAACAGATGCTCACACTCTTCTTGATGCGAAGCATGCAGTTCCTCATCAATCTTATGCACGATCAACTCCAATTCTTTGTCCTGTCTGCTGAGGTGTTCCGAGATGTCTCGCATCATTTCCAAAAGCCTCGTGTCATAGTCTCTGTTCCTCATATGCAATCATTTAGGTGAGACTTTACCTGTACGCAGGTTGAAATGATGCCGTAGTTCCTCGATGGTGGCAGGATCGCCCTTGAGACGTCCCTCATCGATGATGCGCCCGACTTCGCGGGCGGAATAGAGATACTTGCCGCGCAGGATGACGAAGTCGATACGCTTCTCGCTGCGCAGGCGTTGCAGGGTTCGGGTACTGATATGCAGGATTTCCGCTGCTTCACGGGTGTTAAGTAGGGTGTCGGGAATCCCTTGCACACTTCGGGTTGCCTCCAGTCTTTCAATATGAGAGGCAATGCTTTCGATGCGGCCCATCAGCTGCTGATAGGCGACGCTTTCTATTGTGATTACTTCCATATTCATCATTTTAGTGAACTTATACCTGAATTGTCGGATAGACTGTGGCAACGTTCCCCAAGCATTTTTTGCAGGTCACTTTCCCTGTAAAGGATTTTCCCGCCTAAACGGAAAAAGGGAAGATTGCCGCTGTGCCGGTACTCCTGCAGGGTTCTGCGACTGACCCGCAGCAGTGCCGATACGTCCCTGTCGGTGAGATACCGCTCGCCGTTGAGTATCGGGCGGCAATTCCCCAAAAAAGATGATAGTCCCTTATGAATATTCTCGAAAGAGTGGAGCAGGGAGAATATCGGTTCGTCTTGTTCGGTCAATACATTTTCTTTCATTTGTCTGTGGATATAGCGGTGTCATATTTTTTCTTGTTTATGGGTCTCTTCTTTGCAGCTTAGCAGAAAGTCCTCGATATCCTTTGCCTTGTAATAGAACTTACGTCCTATTTGGGCATAGTTCAGACGCCTACTGTTTCTGAGTGTCTGCAGGCGACGGGGAGAGATGTGCAACCGACGGCAGACGTCTTCACCGTCCAGCCAAGCATTCGCTGGTTTTCCTTCGTTCATCGCACAGAGCGCGTTGACTTGTTTTTCCAAAGCAAGAGCGTCCGATACAATCTTCTCGAATGTCTTTTTCTCAATGATAATTACTTCCATTTCTGTTTTGTTTAATGAATACATTACAAAATTATAGCATTATCAGCATTCTCGGTCTGTT
>ERZ772766.1816-NODE-1816-length-11123-cov-4.412902_pt1 | contig 11123 bp, 11 predicted proteins | sample MGYA00511379_ERZ772766 | MGnify/ENA primary metagenome ERZ772766 (study PRJEB29015, sample SAMEA2737895) | human oral metagenome | biome: human oral; feature: human-associated habitat; material: dental | place: China | collected 2116 ...
AAAAATGAGGAATCAGATGATAAAGATGGAAAAGCAGTTAATGAACTGAAAGTCAGTGATGATATTTTTAAAATGGAAAGATCCCTTACACGGACTCGGACAAAGGATATTCGAAAGGGAGTATATAAATTTGGACGAGGCGGAACGCTACGGAGCGGAGCTGTATGCGGAGCAAAGCTTAATCGAAAATTCTTTGAAGCTGAGCGAATCTTTCAGCTATGTACACTCAAGAGCCACCTTCGAAAGAAACGGCAAAAAAGAGACCAAAGCGCTGCCGTATGTAGCTAAAAGGAAATTCGTCTTCGGCATCGATTATAAGCCGATCAAGCAGCTCGATTTATACACGACCGTTAGGAATTATTCCAAAATTTTAAACAACAGCTACGAATATATGGGCGCAAAGACGCTGGTGGACTTTTCTGCAAAATATAAATTTACGAAAAACTTCTCCATAACCGGCGGCGTCAAAAATCTCTTTGACAAAAAATACTTCGCGTATTACGACACTACGGAAAATAGGGGCGAGGGCATTTATTATCCGTCCGCGGAGAGGAATTTTTACGTAGAGTTTAAGTATGCTTACTAAAGCGCTGAATTTGGGGCTTCTGCCCCAAATTTGCCGTTTAAATTTTAAAATTTAGCACGAGCTCGCCGTGTTTTTGTGAAGCGTCGTTAAAATTTCATTATTCTTTATCAAAAAGCATATCAAATTTTATCGTCGCTTAATAAACGCGACGGTATAATAATAAAGTTATTAATAATTAATATTAGGATTAAAATGTTCGAATACGTACAAATCGGCGGCGCGTTTATGTGGCCGATATTTTGTCTATCGGTGCTTGGCGTTACGGTGCTACTTGAAAAGGGCGCGTATTTTTTATTTACCGAGATAGACGCCACGAGCTCGTTTAAGATCAAGCTTTGCAGCCTCATCTTAGAAGGCGATTACGAAAAAATCAAAGAATTTTGTAAAAAATACAAAAACTCGCTTGCCAAAACAACACTTTTCGTCGTGGAAAATTTAGGCAAGGGCGCGAGCAAGACGCAGATAGACTACATCGCTGAGGAGGCCGTCTCTATGCAGCTGACCTCGCTTGAGCGGCGCACGTGGATACTGGGCCTTTGCGCGAGCGCAAGCCCACAATTAGGGCTACTTGGTACGATAGTGGGGATGATCAAGGCTTTTAACGGCCTTAGCGGCGGTACGGACGCTCCGCTTGTGGCGGTGGGCATCTCCGAGGCGCTTTACACCACGGCGTTTGGGCTTATCGTAGCGATTCCTTGCGTGATATTTTATCTGATGATTAACAAGAAAATAGATTTTATCCTAAACGATCTAAACCGCATCATGAGCCTGTTTGGGCGAAGTTTTGAGAGGAGAAACTGTGAAGTATGTCCGCAGGGATAAGGGCAAACACGCCGGCATCTCGATGCTAAATTTGATTGACGTTATCTTCGTGCTTTTGCTCTTTTTTATGGTGACGACTTCTTTTAACAAGCTCGCTCACATCGACATCACTCTGCCTCAAAGCAGCTCCAGCCTAAACGAAGAGGAGGATAAAAACGTCGAGGTTTTTTATCTGCTTAACGGAGAAATACTTTTGAGTATAAGCGGCGAGCAAAAAAGCTTAAATTTGACGAATTTGGGCGGCGAGATCGCAAATTTAACCCCAAAGCAAAAAGAGAGTATAAAACTAAACGCCGACGAAGCGATCAACTACGGCGACGTGATAAATTTGATCTCGATTTTAAAAGATAGCGGCACGCAAAACGTCGAGCTGAATATCAAGAAAAAACCGAAAGGATAAGACGTGAGTCAAATTTTATCTCCCTGTAAATTTAACTAAGGATAAAAAACTATGATCATAAAATCAGGTTCAAAGGCTATCGCGCTCTCGCTGGTAGCTAGTCTAAATTTATGCGCCACGGATAACAACGCCACGAGGCTGGATGCCACCGTAATAACCACAACTGGCTTTGAAAGCGCGTTAAAAGACGAGGTTAGAAACGTGACGGTGATAACCTCTGACGAGATACAACAAAAAGGATATAGAAGCCTAAACGAGGTTTTAGATAAAGCTCCGGGCGTTACGTCCGTAGGGCAAGGTATAGATATACGTGGACAAGGAAACAAAGCCGACACGAGAGTTAAAATTTTAATAGACGGAGTAAGCATAAATATGCTCGAAGCCACTACTACTACGACTCCGACATGGTTAATGTCGCTTTACGATATAGAGCGGATAGAAATAATTCCGGGCGGCGGTTCCGTTCTTTACGGTAGCGGAACGACTGGCGGCGTCATTAATATTATTACGAAGCAAAATTTTAAAAAACCTTACGCCGAAATTTCAAGCATGATAGGCTCTTATAGTTATAAGGATTTAAATTTAGCCGTCGGCGGGAGCGTAACAGAAAAACTCTCTTTAAAAGGAAATTTTAAAACGATAGATTCGGGCGGCTATAAGCATGGAGCAAAGGAAAAAAGCAGTTCGGTCGGACTTGGTCTAAATTATCAAATTTCGGATAATCAAAATTTATCTATAACTCCTAGCTACTTTAAAATGAGCTCGGTATCAACAGATTTAAGAACACAAAGCCAATTAGATGAAAATAGGCGCGCAACGGGCAGAGTAGGAGATAAATTTAAATACAATAGAAAAAGTCTCAACATAAATTACAACGTAAAAATAAGCGACAATTTCGATATTCATTTTACTCCAAGCTATCAAAAATTAGAATTTAATCTCCCCGAGGGTAATCCATATGTTTGGGATAGAAAGTTAGGAGCGAATTTAAAAAGTAGATATAAATACTCAAACGGAGAACTGGTTTTTGGCTACGAATATATGCAAAATAAGGCCTATAGAGATCTAAACGTAGATTCAGGTGTTCAGCATATGGGCCCCATGACAATCCAAGTTCTTGCCTATCACGACTTTCATCTTGAAAAGCAAACGCATTCTGTGTTTTTATTAAATAAACATAATTTTACGGATAGCTTATCTTTAGATACCGGCTTTAGGCTAGAAAAGGCCTTGTATGACATAGAACGTTTTTCTCAAAACACGACGATCAGAAACGGCGGAACGCCTATAAAATCGACGCCAATAACCATAACCGAGTCAAGAGATATCGATAACTACTCGCTTGAGATAGCGCCTAGATTTAAGTACTCCGAAACAGGAAGCGTTTATGTAAAATTTGAACGAGGTTACGTTTCTCCGACGCCTACACAGATGATAGATAGGGAGCGCCCTACTCCACCAGCAAGAACGGGAGCCTATAGGCTAAACGGCTTAAAAACCGAACTTTTTAATACCTACGAACTCGGCGTTAGAGATTTAGTATTCGGTCAACTCGTAAATGCCACGATATTTTTAACCGATACCAAAGATGAAGTAGTTTACGACGGCTCGTCTAGCGGATATGATTGGTGGTATTATAAAAACGTAGGAAAAACTAGAAGGACGGGGCTTGAGCTTTATACGGAACAAAATTTATTTGAAAATTTAAAGCTTAGTCAAAGTTATACTTATCTTAACGCCAAAGTCCGCTCCGACTCAGACGACGGTTACAAAAAAGGAGATAGGATAATAAACACCCAAAGAAACAAATTTGTATTCGGAATAGACTATGAACCGGTAAAAAAATTAAATTTATTAGCCGACATTAAGTATAATTCAAACTACATAAACGGCTCGGGTATAAAGATGCCTGGTCGCACACTGGTTGATATAGGCGTTATTCATAAATTTCCCAAGGGCTTTAGTATCTCTGCGGGAGTTAAAAATCTGCTAAATAAAAAATATAATCTCTCAGCTAGCAACTACCGAGTAGGTACGGCATGGGAAACAAGATATATGCCCGCAGCCGAGAGAAACTACTACGTAGAGTTTAAGTATGCCTACTAAAAACGGAGTTACGGCGGTTTTGGCGGTGCTTACGGCGCTGCTTTTTGTATTTTCGCTTAGTCTCGGCGGAGCCGATATCTCGTGGCAAGATATAATCAAATTTGCAAGCGGCGGCGAGATAGACGAGATAAAGGAAACGATCTTGCTTGAGATTCGCTTGCCGCGCGTCATAATGGCCTTTTTGATCGGTATGCTTTTGGCTAGCTCGGGCGTGGTTGTCCAAAGCGTATTTTTAAACCCGTTAGCAGATCCATATATCATCGGCATCGCTTCTGCTGCGACGTTTGGAGCGGTTGTAGCGTATCTTTTAAAGCTGCCCGATTTTTACTACGGCATATTTGCTTTCATCAGCGCAGCGGTGCTTTCGGTGGTGATTTTTAAGCTTTCTAAAAAAAACAAATCCATCGCCACTCTTTTAATCATCGGTATTGCGTTTTCGTCGTTTTTAGGCGCATTTACGAGCTTTGCGACCTACCTCATCGGCGAGGACAGCTTCAAGATTGTAGCGTGGATGATGGGCTACGTAGGCTCGGCAAACTGGGATAAGATCGCCTACATCATCCTGCCGCTCGCGCTGTCTATGGCGTATTTTTATATAAAGCGCTTTGAGCTAAACGTCATCTTAAGCGGCGATGAGGAGGCTCAAAGCCTGGGCGTGGACGTCGAAAAGATCAAAAAACGCCTGCTCATCGTCTCTTCGCTCGCGGTCGCGTTTTCGGTCGCGTTTACGGGCATGATAGGCTTTGTGGGGCTGATCATCCCGCACACCTTGCGTATGCTGCTACGCACCTCGAGCAACGTTGTTCTAATCCCCATCAGCACCTTTGCGGGCGGGTTTTTTCTGCTGGCATGCGATACGATAGGAAAAAGCATCCTAAGCCCCACTGAGGTGCCTATCGGAGTGGTTACGGCATTTTTCGGCGCGCCGTTTTTTCTCTTTTTAGCAATCCGCAGCAGCAGGAGTATCTGACGTGAAAATTAGCGAGCTTTACTTCGACTACGGCAAAAAGCAGATACTAAAAAACATAAGCCTAAGCTTTGAAAACGGCGAATTTATCGGCATTCTCGGCTCAAACGGCTGCGGTAAATCCACGCTTTTAAAAAATATTTTAAAAATTTTATCGCCCAAAAGCGGCATCATCGAGCTTGAAAGCAAAAGGCTTGAGCAATACTCGCTTAAAGAGCTTGCCAAAATTTTAGGCTTCGTGCCGCAAAAAACGGTATTAAGCATGCCTCTTACGGTCGAGGACATCGTGCTAACCGGGCGCTTTTGCCACTTAAAAAGCCAGTTTAGCGGATATGATAAAAACGACGTTAAAAAGGCCTACGAGATAATGGGGCTTCTTGACGTGGCGCAGTTTGCGAAACGAAACGCAAACTCGCTAAGCGGCGGCGAATTTCAGCGGGTGCTGCTCGCGCGCGCTTTGGTGAGCGAGCCTAGAGTTTTGCTGCTTGACGAGCCTACGAGCGCGCTTGATCTAAACTACGCCGTGGAGATGATGAAAATCTGCGAAAAGCTCACAAAAGAGCTAAATTTACTCTCCGTGGCGGTGATGCACGATCTGAATTTGGCCGCGATGTTTTGCGACAAGATCGTGATGCTGAAAGACGGCGAGATACGCTACAGCGGCGGCGTCAAGCAGCTTTTTACAAAAGAAATTTTAAACGAAATTTACGGTCTTAAGTGTGAAATTTTACAACACGGCGGCATGCCCTTCGTCGTGCCGATAAAATAGCGCGGCAGTATTTTAAAGGGCGGAGCGGCGTTTTGGTTAAATTTGAAAACGCTTTTGCAGCACTGCGGATCAATTTTATCGCTCAAGCGGCGCGTCAAATTTGATCCGTTTGCGAAACGAAAAACTTTGTAGAGTAAAAATAATTTTCAAAGGAGATACTATGAAAAAAATCGTTGCATTTTTACTTACTTTAAGCTGCTTTTTGGCAGCTTCCGCTAGCGCCCAGGCACCAAAAAAGCTTGTCGTACTAGACCCTTCGATCGTTGAGATGATCTATATGCTAGGTGCTGATGATCAGCTCGTAGCCATCTCGTCGCTTCAGTTTTCTAAAATTTGGCCCGAGGAAAAAACGGCCAAGCTAAAAAGCGTAGGCACCTACACCAAGCCCAACATCGAGCAAATCGTCGAGCTAAAGCCCGATCTGGTAGTCACCAGCTTTCACTCCGCAAACGTAAACGAAAGTCTGGCTAAATTTAATCTAAAAACGCTCACGCTCAAAGCCGATAGCGTGGATGACATATACAAAAACATCGAAGAAATCGGCAAAATAACGGGCAAGGAGCAAAAGGCTGCCGAAGTGATAGAGGGTATAAAGACGAAATTCGCGTCATTTAAAAGCAGCGGGCTAAAGGGTAAGAAAATTCTAGCCGTGTTTTCATCCACTCCGCTTACGGGCTTTAGCAAAAAGACGCTTCCCGGTGACATTTTTAACAAGCTCGAGCTTAAAAATATCGCGGACGACGTCGAGGGCTCGACGCCTATCGTTTCTACAGAGTTTATCCTCTCGCAAAACCCTGATTTCATCCTTGTTATCGGCGGTATGGGTGGCGGCAATAGCGAAAATTTCTTAAAGCAAAATCCCGTGCTTAAAAAAACAACCGCCGCAAAAAACGACAAAGTGCTTAGCGTACCCTCCTCGTTGCTACTTCGCGGCACGCCTCGCATAGGCGAAGCGGTAGATAAAATCTACGAGCTGCTCAGCAAATAATGCGCTATTTTCTCGTCTCGCTGCTTTTAAATTTGGCGCTTTTGTTTTTGCCGCTAAACTCTCGCTTAATCGAGGATCCGAAAAAGGACGAAACGATGAGGATCAAGTTAAGCTTAAGCGAGGATACGAGCGAAAAAGACGAAGCGGCGGACGAGACGCAGCCTCAAATTTTACCTGCTGAGCCTATGAATATCCCGCAGCCGCAAGAATTTGCACCGCCGCAGATCCCCTCCGAGCCCGAGACGATCAAATTTCAAGAACCCGAGCCGGTAAAGCAGGAGCCTCCTGAGCCAATCAAGGAGGAGCCCGTCAAAAAGGAGCTTCCGCCGCCAAAGCCCGAGCCCAAAAAGGCAAAAAAGCAACCGCCCAAGGAGATCCCGCCCAAGCCTAAATTTCAAAATTTAGCCGCGGCGCAAAGCTCGCCCGCGCAAACGGCGCCCAATGCCCCGAGCGCAAAACCCGCCGCGAAAAGTAACGCGTCTCAAAGCGGCGGCGATCAGTCTTTTTGCAAAGAAGGCGTGGGCTTTAAAATAGAGCGCGAGCCCGAGACGAAGTATCCCAAAAAGGCCATTATGCTGCGGCTGGAAGGCAAATTTAAAGTCGAGGTGGATTTCAAATTTGACGGCGAGATAAAAATCCTGGCCGTGCGCGGCGAAAATAAAATTTTTAACGACGAGGCGGTGAAAATAACGAAAAATTTGGAGATCAAAGTACTAAAAGACATCTCTCATTGCGTCATCACCAAACCTTACGAATTTCAAGCGGAGGATTGAAATGTTTAAGACAAGACAAAAGGGGCACGCAGGCCCTTCGAAAGGCAAAAAACCGCAGGCGGCGAGCCGCGCGGAGCTGGAGGCGTTTTTGCAAACGGAGCCCTTGGAAAAAGACGGCGTGATCTACATCCACGTGCCGTTTTGCGATAATATCTGCTCGTTTTGCTCGATGAACCGCACCAAGCTTAATGATGAGCTGGACGATTACACGACATTTTTACTGGGCGAGATCGAAAAATACGGCAAATTTCCCTATCTGCAAGGCAAAAATTTCCGCAGCGTGTATTTCGGCGGCGGCACGCCCACGATACTGAAAGAAAAGCACCTCAAGCCCGTAATAACCGCGCTTAGGGCAAATTTTAACATCTCGGACGACTGCGAGTTTAGTCTAGAAAGCACACTGCATAATCTAAATTTGGGCAAATTACGCCTGCTAGAAAGCCTCGGCGTCAATCGCTTCAGTATCGGCGTGCAGACGTTTTCGGACAAAGGCCGCAAGCTGTTAAACCGCGTAGGCGGCAAAAACGCCGCAATAAAACGACTAAAAGAGCTACGGCAAAACTTCGACGGCATGCTCTGCACCGACATCATCTTTAACTACCCAAACCAGAGCTTAGACGAAGTACTGCAAGACGCACGCCTCATAGACGAGCTGAGCATCGACAGCACAAGCTTTTACTCGCTTCAGTTTTTCGAGGGCTCAACGCTCGGTAAAACGATCTCGCAGGATTATTACGACGTAAATTACGAGCGCGAGCTGCATAACGCCTTCGCGCGCGAGCTGTTTAGCACGGGCAATTACGAGGTGCTCGAATACACTAAATTTAACCGCAAGGGGCGCGACGAATACCGCTATATCTGCTTAGGACACCAAGGCGCGGACGTCCTGCCTCTGGGCAAAGGTGCGGGCGGGCATATAGGAAATTACGGCCTATACAACGTCAAAGAAAATATGCAAATGATCAGCAAATCTGACGATAAACAAAGAGCGCAAGGACGCTTTAAAAGCCTCTTTCAATACGATAAAATCGATCTGGCGCGAGTAAAAAGCTTCATTGGCGATGAAAGCTTCGGCGAGCTGATGGAATTTTTCAAAAAATGCGAAGAAGCGGGCTACCTAAAGATAGAAAACGGCTTTTTAAACTACACGATCGACGGCGTGTTTTGGGGCAACTCGATCGCCACGGAGGTATCGAATATCGCACAGAAGGACTTTGAGTAAAATTTGTCGCGCAAGCGCGGCAGCGAGCGGCGCAAAAACTCGAGCGCAAGCGATGAAATTTGACGAATTGAACAATATATCGGGGCAGAATCGGCTCAAATTTAAGCGGCAAGCCCCGTCACGTTTAAATTGCACGCAAGCAGTGGCGCAGGGTCGCAATTTGGCTTTAGGTCCCCGCTCGCGCATCTTCTCTCCTTAAGCTTAATCCGGCCGCCTCTTTTACGGGCGGCGCGTTTTGTGAAATTTTAGCAAAAATGGCTAAATTTAGAGATAAATTTTAGGCATGCAAAGCGTCTAAATTTAGAATCAAAACACCGAGGCTAGCCCGCGCTCTGCGATAGACGCTACAAAATTCTATCGGTGCTGCGAAAAACTCCAGATAGAGATAAGCGGATGCGCTCTGCGGCACGACTTTAAAGCATAAGGCGAATGAACGGCAGAACAGAGTATAATTACGCGCAATTCAAACGCTTAAAGGTAAAATATGAGTAAATTTATGTCTATTCTAACGGGCTGCTTGCTTTGCTGGAACGTGGCTTTTGGCGGCGATATAACGGCGGGCTTTAGCAGAGATGATGCCAAAAACGTAGTTACGGATAGTATTTACAAACTTATGTGGCAAGACGGCAAGGATATATTTGAGGGGGCGTATGACGAAGCCGTTAAATACTGCGAAAATTTAAATTTTGCGGGTTATTCGGACTGGCAGCTGCCGAATATAGATGAACTAATAAGCATAACGGATAAAACTAAATTTAGCCCCGCCATAAATTCCGCTTTTAAAAACATAGCGAGCGGAGAATTTTTATGCTACCAAAGCTCTACAAAATATATCAACGACTCGTCCAATGCGTGGGTCGTGGATTTCGTAGGCGGCAACGACGGCTGGGATAGCGTTTTTGCTCGCAGTTTCGTGCGGTGCGTGAGGCGGTATTGATTTTATAAACTATAAAGGATGGATAGATGAGAAGGTATATGGTTATTTTAGCGTTATTTTGCGCATTCTTAAATGCAGACGCGATAAATGCGACTTGTTATAGAGATAATGATAAAAACGTAGTGATATGCGACGAAAGCAAACTCGGCAAGCTAATGTGGCAGGATGATGAGCGGGTTTTTATCGGCGATTGGAAGCAAGCGAAGGAGCGCTGCGAGAGGCTAAATTTTGCGGCCTATTCGGACTGGCGGCTACCGAGTATAGATGAGCTGATAAGCATAACGGATAAAACTAAATTTAGCCCCGCCATAAATTCCGCTTTTAAATACGTAAAGTCCGATTTCTACTGGAGCTCTACAAAATTTGCCGACGGCTCCTCTCGGGCGTGGTTCGTGCATTTTAAAAACGGCTACGCAGACTGGAGCGGCATTTCCGATCGCCTCTTTGCACGGTGCGTCAGAAACGACTAATTCGACGCCTCGCGCGGCTAAAATTTGATTTTGTCTCATTAAATTTGAGGCTAGAATTTGACTAACCGCTAAATTTTAGCGCGTCGCGTCAAAGCCTACGCGCTCAATCAAAATTTTATGGTAAATTTAAAAGCTCGTCAAAATTTGACGCAAAATTAGGCGCCGAAAGCGATTGATTTTAGCTTCACGCCTATGCGACAGCGCGCGTTTTTAGTTAGGCAAGTCGCCGTTTATCATAGCCTTCTAGGCGAACTCTTTAGCGCGCATTTCGTGCCGTTTCGTTGCATTTAAAGCCTATGCTTTCGCGGCGGAGCCTTGGAATTTTAACGAATGCGGGGATCTCAATGAGCGCTTGAAATTTTAGTCTTGAGAGATGATTTTGATTTCATCCGCGCAAGATCCGCCAGAGTCCGCGCCGAAGGGATCTTGGACCGTAAAATAATGATCTATCGCGCCGCATCCGTGCCCGATCTGCTCACTCCAGCCCAGCGCCCTGTGCACGAAGCCCTTGGCATGGGCAACGGCTGCAGGCAGACTAAGCCCCGCCGCCAGCGCGCATGCGATCGCGCTTGAGAGCGTGCAGCCCGTGCCGTGGGTGTTGCGCGTAGAAATTTTCAGCGCGGAAAACTCGTAAAATTTGCCGTTTTCATACAAAATATCGACTGCTAAATTTCTCAAATCCGCGTCCTCACTATTTGATTCAAAACCTGCATCTAAAGGTGCTGCGGATAAATTTTGCCCAAAAGAAGGCTCCGCACCCGCCGTTAAATTTCCGTCTTCGCTGGTAAAATTTTCATCCGCAGAATTTGCACTCTTAGTCGAACCGGCGAAATTTTCGCATGCGCCATTTTCGCCTGTCTCGCGCTGCGAAGCATTAAAATTTCGCGCTGTATTCATTTCCGCCGTATCCGTTTCCGCCGCGCCGCAAGCCACGCTCGTGCCCGCCAGATCGCCTCCTTTAATCAAAATCGCGCCGCCGAAAAACTGCGAAATTTTAACCGCCGCGGCGCGCATACCTGCTAAGCTTGAAATTTTCATCTCCGCCAAAACCTCGGCCTCGCGCACGTTGGGCGTGATAATCTC
>ERZ772766.1821-NODE-1821-length-11107-cov-4.665219_pt1 | contig 11107 bp, 17 predicted proteins | sample MGYA00511379_ERZ772766 | MGnify/ENA primary metagenome ERZ772766 (study PRJEB29015, sample SAMEA2737895) | human oral metagenome | biome: human oral; feature: human-associated habitat; material: dental | place: China | collected 2116 ...
AGCTGTGATTGACCATCTATTTTGCCATGTCTATATAGACAGAAGCAAAGGCAAAAGAGAACAAACAGCCGATAACGACTAACAAACCTAACATTGGAAATCTATTCATCTCATGTCTAAGATATGGTGACCCCCGATAGGCAAGCACTCACGTTCGAGCCGTGAGCGGGGCAAAAATTAAAATCAAAAAGTAATGAGAACAATAAAATTTAGAGGACTTCGTATTGGATTAGAAGGTTTTGCTTATGGTCTTCCTGACTATTATGAAATGTACGATGAATGGGGTATAGGAGATTATACTGTAGATGAGGATACAATTGATCAATTCACGGGTTTATATGATAAAAATGGAAATGAAATATATGAAGGGGATATTGTTGAGATTAATACTAAAGGAATAATAAGTAAAGAGGCTAAAAGAATATTAGTTGTTGAGTGGTATCAAGAAGAATGTAAATATGTCCTCTCGGATGAAAATTCTGATGATTATGGTTGTGATGAACTGACAAGTTTATTTATAAAAAGAAAAAACTTAAAAGTAATCGGAAACATTCACGACAACCCCAAATTATTCAAACAATAATTAACAACCGATTTGAGAGGAGATTGAGTGCGCATAAATCTTTTTTTAAATCTCTAATTTCAAATCAAAATGAACGAGTATCAAGAGTTTTTAAAATCAAAGCAGAAGGCAAAAGAGCACAAAGGTTTTGCAGCTTTGCCGATGAATGATAAACTGTTTCCTTTTCAGCAGTTCATAGTAGAGCGTAACCTCAGCAAGGGCAAACACGCTGTATTTGCAGATTGTGGATTAGGCAAGACAGTAATGGAGCTTGAGACAGCAAGCCAAATTGTAAGGCACACCAATAAGCCTGTGTTAATCCTTGCTCCCTTGGTAGTGGTAGCACAAACCAAAAGAGAAGCAGAAAAGTTTGGGTTTGACCTTGATAAGATAACCATTACCAACTTTGAGAATTTGCACAACATCAATCCGCAGGAGTATGCAGGGTTGATAGTCGATGAAAGTTCAATAATGAAGAACTTTGAAGGGCAAATCAAAAAGCAACTTTTTGAGTATTTCCATAACACGCCTTATAAGTTTGCTTTTACAGCTACTCCCTCCCCTAATGATCCTATGGAGTTGGCTAATCACTCGGAGTTTCTTGGGTATCAAAGCAGGTTAGGAATGCTTGCTACTTACTTTATCAACGACCAAGACCACACGAGTAAATGGAGATTGAAAAGGCATGCAGTTGAGAAGTTCTACCAGTTCGTATCGAGTTGGGCAATAATGCTAACCAATCCTGCTGATATAGGTTACCCAATGCAAGGATATGACTTATCAGAGGTGATATACAAGGAACACCAGCTTATCACTGAAAATGACTTTAGCAATGGTATGTTATTTCCCAATTTGGCTGTATCAGCTACTGACTTCAATAAGGAGTTAAGACGGACCAAAGAGCAACGAATATCCAAGGCAATAGAGATAGCTAATGCGAATGAGGAACCACACATTGTATGGGTGAAACATAATGACGAGGGGAAAGAAGTTACTGCGGGTATTCATGGTGCTGTGGAAGTGTCAGGGAGTGATAAGCCTGAAGAGAAAGCACAAAAGTTGTTAGACTTTGTAGATGGTAAGTTCAGGGTATTAGTTACTAAGCCAAAGATAGCCCAATACGGATTGAACTTTCAGCACTGCTTAAATCAAACCTTTATGAGTCCTGACTTTTCTTTTGAGGGTTTTTACCAAGCGGTGAGACGATCCCACCGCTTCGGAAAGAAAGGAGATGTAACGGTTAATATTGTAACCACCGATACTATGCAGAATGTCATTAGTATCATAAAGGAGAAGGAGAAACAATTCAAGCAAATGCAACAATTAATGATTAATAACCAAACACTATGGAACAACCAAAATTCACAGCTATACACGGTGATTGCGTAGAGGAGGTGGCTAAACTCCCTGATAACAGTATTGACTTTTCAATATTTAGCCCTCCCTTTGCCGAGTTATATGTTTATTCAGACGATATACGAGACATGGGCAACTGCAAAGATTATGAGGAGTTCTTTGTACATTTTCAGTTTCTTGTAAAAGAATTAGCAAGGGTAATTAAAAGCGGACGATTGGTAGCAGTGCATTGTATGGACTTGCCAGCAATGAAAGTGAAAGACGGATATATAGGACTCAAAGACTTTTCAGGTATGCTCATTCAGTCCTTCCAAAAAGAGGGGTTTATTTACCACGATAGAATAACGATTTGGAAGAGCCCTGTAGTAGAAGTAACAAGAACCAAATCAATAGGGTTGCTTCATAAAACAATCTTAAAAGACAGCAGTATGTCTCGCACGGGTATTCCTGATTACATATTAGTATTTCGTAACGCTGGTGATAACCTTGTACCTATTACACACCAAGAAACAAATGAGAAAAAGGAAAATTACCTACCAGTGAATTTGTGGCAAAAATATGCAGAGCCAGTGTGGTATGACATCAACTACTCCGATACCCTGCAATATACCTCTGCTCGTGAGGAGAAGGACGAGAAACATATTTGCCCCTTACAATTGGAAACGATCAGGCGTTGTTTACACCTATGGAGCAATGAAGGAGAAACAGTGTTAAGTCCTTTTGGTGGGATAGGAAGCGAGGGGTACGAGAGTCTAAGGCTTAATCGTAACTACATAGGGATAGAGCTTAAGGAGTCCTATTACAATCAAATGCAGCGCAATCTCAAGCGTATGATTGCTGATAAAATGCAACCTAAATTATTTTAAATACTCATTCATTCTTTGTCTTATGCCCTCGCTTGTACTTAGCGTGTAATGTTAAGGAGAGGGCTTAGGGCAAAGTTTAAAAAAATTACGTTCATTAAAACCAATCAAAATGGCAAGACCAAGAAAAACAGGACTTGACTATTTTCCTTTTGATGTGGATTTCTTTAATGATGAAAAGATAGAAGCTATCTCAGGTGAATTTGGGATAAAAGGAGAGATTGTAGCAATAAAACTGCTCGCTGCGATATACCGTAACGGATATTTCATTGAGTGGTCGGAAATGTTACAGATGAAAATGCTAAAAACATTACCATCAATCTCCAAAGAACTACTTACAGAAATAGTACAACGCTTAGTTAGGTGGGACTTCTTTAATGAAGATCTGTTTAATTCGGATAATGTACTTACAAGTAGAGGTATACAAAAACGATATTTTGAGGCTATGAAACGTAATAGCCTCAGCGATAGCTTACCCTTTTTATTAGTTTCTGTTACAGAAACCCATATTAATGTTACAGAAACCCACATTAATGCTGCAAAAACTACACAAAGTAAAGGAAAAGAAAGTAAAGTAAATATTTCTTTTTTAGAAAAAAAGAAACAAAAAAGAGATGTTGTTGTTTCTGATTTAGAAAACGAAAATTCAGAATCTCCCATAGAGACCCTTCAAACTCCAAAAGAACAAAGCGGTGGCGGGCGGAAGAAATTCATAATACCAAGCCCTGAAGAAGTGCAGGCTTATTGCGATGAGCGCAAGAATGGTATTTCAGGGCAACAGTTTTGTGACTTTTATAGTTCCAAAGGCTGGAAGGTTGGAAGTCAGCCGATGAAAGACTGGAAAGCAGCGGTACGTACATGGGAGGTGCGAAGAAAAGACCAATCACCCCATATAGTGCAACCGCAAATTTCAACACCAAAACGTATCCGCTTTGATGAATATGGAAACGAAGTTGTTTATTAAAAAATAGGCTTAAAAATGCAAAACAGAAAAATACCAAACGACCCCGAGTTAGAAGAAGTCGTACTTGGGGGTATGTTAATAACACAGCAAGGAGTGTCAGAGTTTGTTGAGATTGTTAAAGGGACAAATATTTTTTACAATTCAAAAAATGCCCTGATATATGATGCTATCATCTCCTTGTACAAATCCTCTCAAGCGGTGGATTTAATGACTGTTAGGTCAGAGTTACAGAAGACTGGAAAACTAAAAGAAGCGGGAGGAGGAGCTTACCTTGTCGCACTTACTGAAAGAGTGTCATCATCTGCTCACATGCAATATCACGCCATGCTTCTTATGCAATTATACGTTAAGCGTAAGAGTATTGAGGTGGGAAACACTCTCGCAGACAATGCCTACGATGAAGATACTGACATATTCGAGTTGCTTGACAACTCCTACAAAGAGCTTGATAAGGTTTCTGATTGGCTATCTATCAAACAACCCAAAGAGATAGGAGATTATCTTACTGAGGTTCTTAAACCAAAATCTGAGCGTGCAGGCGTTCCTACTGCTGTGCGAGACATCAACCTCAAACTCAATGGCTACCAACAAAGCGACTTAACGATAATTGCAGGACGTCCCGCTATGGGAAAGACAGCATACGCTCTCAATGATGCGCTACATCAGGCACGTTTAGGCTACCCTGTAGGGATATTCTCCCTTGAAATGAGTGCAAGACAACTAACTGCGAGGTTATTTGCAAACTATGCGGGGATAGATAGCAATAAATTAGCCTTTGGCACACTCTCGCAAAGCGAATATGATGTTGCTGCGGGGCTTAGGAGTTCTTTCTCAAAGCTGCCTTTATACATTGATGATGAGCCTTACTTGTCTTTGTTATCCTTGAAAATCAAAGCAAAAAAATGGGTAAGAGAGAAGAAAGTTAAGATTATCTATATCGATTACCTCCAATTAATCAACAATAATCTGAAAGGTAGAACAAGAGACCAAGAGATTAGCGAAATATCTCGCACTCTTAAGGGGTTGGCTAAGGAGTTAGATATACCCATCATAGCACTATCCCAATTATCCAGAACAGTAGAGACACGAGGAGATAAAAGACCTATGCTTTCAGACCTGAGAGAGTCAGGAGCTATTGAACAAGATGCAGACAATGTACTATTCCTCTATCGACCTGAATACTATGGCATACCAACATGGGAGGATAATACCCCAACTGCTAACGAAGTTGAAGTTGTCATTGCTAAATTTCGTAATGGAACAACCGGAGGAATAATAGCGGGATGTCAGTTACAGTACATGCGTTTTTTTGAACGAGGAGGAAACGTAAGCATGAATATTCATCAAGAAAATAATTTACCGAAAATTGACCCTAAAAATAGCACACCTTTTTAAAATGAAAAGTACAAAATTTATAACAGAACTCAGAGCAAGAGGGCTACAAATCACAGAGAAGGAAGCCAAATACCTTATGGAGATAGCTGTAGCTGATTATCGTGAAAATCAAGTAAAACCAATCCTTAAGCGTGAAAATATGGCGCATTATATGATCATGGCGTTATCCTATTGCAAAGCTACCAGTGAATTACTTCACATGATTGACGAAAGTTATCCAAGGTTTAGGCTTAAACAGGTATTTATAGAATGCAAGAAGAAAAACAACGAAGTAGTAGAAGAGTTTGAAAAGGTCAATAAAATAGACCCGCAGATACTCAATGCCTTCAGTGCATACGCAAACGATATAACAGAGATAATGTATTTACACATGGACAACATAGATGAAGAGAAAAAAGAACAACTAAATAAAAAACATGAAAATCATTGACCTATTCAGCGGGATTGGTGGCTTTTCGCTCGGCTTTCAGCGGGCAGGATACCAATTCACAGAGCATTATTTTTCAGAAATAGACAAACACGCTATTGCTAACTATAAACACAATTTTCCACATGCAAAAAACCTCGGAGACATTACCACTATTCAGTCCGCAGATATTGCAGGAGCAGACATTATCACATTCGGATCGCCTTGCCAAGATTTCAGCCTTGCTGGAAAGCGCGCTGGACTTAAAGGAAACAAAAGTAGCCTTATCGCACAGGCAATTGCCCTCATTGCTCACGTCCGACCAAGTTTATTTGTGTGGGAAAATGTTAAAGGAGCATTCTCCTCAAATGCTGGCGCAGACTTTTGGGCGATTATCCAAGCATTTGCCAACATTGGGGGTTATAGACTTGAATTTCAATTGCTTAATACAGAGTGGGTATTACCCCAGAATAGAGAGCGGATATATCTTATTGGACATCTTGCAGGACGAAGTACCCCCAGAGTATTCCCTATCGGAGAAATTACAAAAGATAGTTCTAAAAAGGCAAGGAATATATACGACTATTCACGAACAATATTAAGAGGTTATAAAAATAGCACTTCTACAGGTAGCTTTATAAAAACTAAAGATAATAAGATAAGATACTTAACAGAGATAGAATGCGAACGCCTACAAGGGTTCCCAGACAACTGGACACAATATGGCGATTACAACGGCACAATAAAACTTATTTCTAAGACACAACGCTATAAGCTCATAGGTAATGCTGTAACTGTGGATATAGTAGAATTAATAGCAAAACGATTAAAATTTATAGAGAATGAAAAACCTACTTGTAACCGTATCAGGAGGGCGCAGCTCGGCACGTATGGCACGGCATATACAGACCCACCCAAAGTATGCTGATTATAATAAAGTCTATGTCTTCTGCAATACAGGAATGGAGAGACCCGAAACCATTGACTTTCTGAAAAACATAGTGAAGTATTGGGAAATACCTCTTACAATTATAGAGGGTGTATATTCCACTGAGAAAGGCGTAGGGGTGAGCTACAAGGTAGTAGATTTTGAAACAATGGATATGCAGGCTCAAACCTTTGCTAATATGATAGCTCACTATAACAAAGGTCATTATAATGGTCTGCCTAATATGGGGGCGCCTTATTGCTCTGACTATCTAAAAAGTAATCCTACTAAGAAGTTTGCTAATGACATCTTCGGAAAAGGAAAGAACAGCTATCAACTAGCTATTGGTTACCGCAAGGAGGATATGCCTAAGCGTATTAGCTGGGCAGAGATAAAAGCCGATACTAAGCGTATATTTCCGCTACTGACAGACTTTGAATCACCTATTGGACAGCAGGAGCTCAACAAATTTTGGGATAGCCAACCTTTCAAACTCGGCATACATAACAAGTATGGCAATTGTGAATTATGTTGGAAAAAGAGTACTCCTAACCTTATAGAGAATATCAGATACGGCACCCGCTTTATTGATTGGTTTAAGGAAATGGAAAGCACCTATCAGAGTACAATGTTTAGGGATCGTAGGAGTATAGAGGACTTGGTAAGGTTAGCTCAAGAACCCATACAACTATCATTTCCTTTTGAAGCAGCTGACGGCTGTGTATGTAGTTTTTAATGATTAAAATAGAAGAATATTAAACAGGATTTGGACATTTCAAATAAAGAAATACAACATGAAATATTTACACCTTACACTCAAGAAAAACTGGTTTGACCTTATTCTCTCAGGAGAGAAGAAGGAGGAATACCGAGAGATAAAGCCCTATTGGGAAAAGCGGCTTATGGGAAAGACATACGATAAGGTCATCTTTCGTAATGGGTATGCTACCAATGCCCCACAATTTACAATAAAACTAAAAAGTATCACCCAAGGCACAGGAAAGAGCGAATGGGGTGCAGAAGAAGGAAAAAGATACTTCGTACTTAGTTTAGGAGAAATTATTAACAAATAAAAATATAATACCATGACAAAACGTAAATTTTACATTATTAAAACATTAGTTACTATAGGACTATCTGTATTCATCTATTTTTGTATAGATCTTTTTTTTAAAAATCTAATTACTGATGGACGAAAACCATCTGACCTTGAATTTGGAACTCTATTTCTTTCAGCGTTAGTTGTTTTTATTATTTTCATTACTGGAATAGAATTCTTAGTTAATTATAAGCGACCTAAATTTCCTGAAGAAATAGAAGAAGAAAAGCGTAAAGAAAAGGAAGATAATAAAAGGTATGAATTAGAACAGAAGGAATTATTCGAAAAAGCAAAACAGCGTAATAGGGAATTACTTCCTGTAGTTGAAATTACTTTGTTTACCAACGAAAAAATTAAAGGTCAATTCTTAGAAAAATCGGAATATTTAGAAGACCTTGAAACTTCAACCAAATATTACAAAGCATACATAGTAAAAATTGAAAAAATATGAATACAAACGACAAAAAACAACTTAAAATATTTAATAAGATTTTAAACAAGGAACAAAGAACAAATCAAAGACATTGTATAATTGAATTCCTTAAAATGGAAGAAACCGAAGAAGGAATAAAACATTTTAGAGATGTAGCTCACTTAGAGATTTCTAACAAAGAAGAGCTTAAAAAATTAATATCTCTAATGGAGGAGGAAATAAGTTGTGGACTTCAGTACGACACAGGTTATTTGAATATAGACCAAGTGCCATATGTTTTTACAATAGATCAGGCGTTTTCTAATAAAGAAGATTGTAAAAAATTCTTAGGAGAAGTAGAAGATTATAGTGAAATTGTAGAATATATAACGTCTTTAATCAACAAGTACAATGCCAATATAGATTTGAAAGGGAATGAAGTTTCCTCCATTTCTTTAAACTTTCCTCTTTGGTGGTGCGAAAAACATTATAATCTTGTAAGATCAGCCAATCCTGATTTTGATAAATCTGAAGTAAGAGCTTTTAGTGTTTTGTATGATGCAACTTTAACTTGGTAAAATTATGAATAAAGAAAATTATCCCACTTGGCTTGTCCCTATAGAGATAGCCAAGGAACTCAAAAAAATTGGTTTTAATGAACCTTGCTTGTATTATAACTCTGAAGCAATAAGTGGTATGGGATATCAGTGTATAGAAATAGAAGAAAGAATACATAATGAGGATCCCAATGTTATAGAACTGAGAGAATTGAAGTATTTCAATTATAATAAGACGAAAGGTTGTACATCTATTCCTACTTGGGAACAAGTCTTTAAATGGTTTAGAGAACGCAATTTATTAGGAATAATTGCTTTTGATATAGAATACGATTCTCTTTTTTATTATGAAATAGAAAATGAAAAAGGAAATACTAAGGGACATATACCAGCTTTCAATACTTACGAAGAAGCCAGAGAAGCACTTGTTTTAGATTTAATAGATACGTATACATTTATAGAAGAGGAAAAACACTGCCTTATCTCTTTTTATCATAACAAACGATATGGAACAGGTTCTTTAGTAGTTATGCAAGTAGGAGGGGAAATCAAAATTTCAGATAAAGAAGAATTACAACAGATTTGGGAAACATTGAAAGAAGACCCAAAACTTTATTTTGAAGCTCTTTTTGACACAGATTATATATCTTACAAAAGTTCTAAGATGTTTAGATTTAAAGAGGAAAAAGGAAAAGAGAAAACACCAAAAGCTATTATAGATTTAATAAATAAAATAATGAAGGAACATAATTATTCTTTTAATAGTAATGATTTAGAAGCTCATTATTTTGATTTTTCATTTCCTGAATTGTATTACGAACAATTAAATAACCCAATAATGACTAAAAACCATGACACACACAGAAAAAATAAACATAGTTAGAATATTTATATATGCTCTAATAATAGCATGCCTTTTACTCATAAAAGCATTTGTACAAAATAATATAGATGAAACAAACAAAGAAGAAAGTAAAAAGAGAGTAGTTTTCATTAAAATAACTATCTTTTTAATTATTGTTCTCATTGGAGTAATATTTTATATTGAACATTAAAACTTAAATCTGTAGAACATGGAAATTACCAAAAAATCAAAGACGATTAATTCTAATATAGGATTATCTATTTACCTTGTGGAAGAGGGCGAGGGACACAATTTACAAATGAAAAGTAATCTTGGCAGTCAAGACATAGATCTGCTTACTGACATACTTGTACAAACTAAGATTGAAAGCCTTTCCGAGGGAAGCCAAGAGGGAAAGGAGGGGAGCGATACAATTGATATTTATATAAAAGTGCTTGCCCTCATTGTAAATTCCTACCAAGAGAAATTAAAACAAATAATTAAATTAATTGATGATGAAAAATAAAATGAGAATTGATATCGAGGAGGTCGCTTGTACTATCTTAGAGCTTGATTACGAGGACTACGAAGAGTCAAACGACTGCACAGAACAAATTGAAAATATCCTTATAGACGAAATGAATATTGATTTGGATACCCTTGAAAGAATTGTAAGTAAGTTATTACCTCTTATTGAGATAGGTAAAAGCCCATTAACAGGGATAGCTTACAAGGGCTTCTCAAGAGAATTTATTAAAGGCTCCTGCAAAGTAAGAAAATGGATAGCCAAAATGCAAATAGATGAGTAACTTTCTAAAAATAACGAATTTTAGTAAACAATGAAAAAAATAAAAGAAACACCACAGAAAGAGTTTAAAGAAATAGGATTTTCTGTAAAACTCGCAAAAGAAGCGGAGGGGGTTGGCTTAGATATGAAAAGCAACCTTTCTCAGGGAGATATAGATCTCTTAACTGACATACTTGTTCATACCAAAATAGAAGCTCTTGCAGAGGATAATAGGAATGGTAGTGATACAATAGATACCTATATGGAAATGTTAACCTTTGTCGTACAAATGTATAGAGAAAAATTGGAACTCACCCTTAAAATATTAGAAGAATATCATGAAGACAAAAAGAACTAAACTAAAGCAATTTCTTGAAAAGAATGGGGAATTTATACTATACATAGTGTTTTTACTACTATTAGGATTTTCTCTATGGGTACTTATTAGACCGCTTTACTCCTTAGAATATCTTCGGGAACACTTTATATTCTATCAGGAGATGAAAGTATTGGTAAAGTATTTTTTAGTACTGACTTTAATATTCCTTTTCTTTTCTGCAATATTGGGACTGCTACTCAATAAAGTAAGGGTGTTATTGGGAATACTAACCAAGAGAGAAAAGGAATTTAAGGAATTACAAGAACGCAATAAAAAATTAGAAGAAATACTTGATAGTAAAAAATAAATGCTTATTTTTGCAGAAGAAAAACGATTAATTAATCTTTTAAATTTTTGAATTATGATAAAGAAAGTTTTACTATTTGCAGCGGCTACAATAGGTCTTGTAGCCTGCTCAAAGGATGGTAATAAGACAAACAATGATAATAGAGGAGGTAATATATCCAAAGAAAAATCTGTCAAAGATAAATTGTTAGGGGAATGGATAGGGACTTATGATATTATATCAGAACAAGCAGATAAAAGGGATATAAT
>ERZ772766.1823-NODE-1823-length-11104-cov-2.978550_pt1 | contig 11104 bp, 6 predicted proteins | sample MGYA00511379_ERZ772766 | MGnify/ENA primary metagenome ERZ772766 (study PRJEB29015, sample SAMEA2737895) | human oral metagenome | biome: human oral; feature: human-associated habitat; material: dental | place: China | collected 2116 ...
CGGAATATCTTTGAGGTTAGCATAGACGGTCTCACCTAAAATCTGACCACCGGCTGCTCGGGGATTGACTGGAACAATCCGATAGCCCCGTTCTTGCATCTCCTTGGATACACGGTGGCTGGTTGCCTCTTCTCGATCTGACAAACCAACAACCGCAATCACCTTGCTATTTTCTAAATAATGCTTGACAATCCCGTCGCTGGGATTTTTGAAATGATAGGTCATAAAATTTTCTCCGTAATTTTTATGTATTGTGAGTCATGCTGATCCTTTTGAATCAGAAACACAGCTATAAACACTAAGAAGCCAAACGACGCAAGAACTTCTCGCTGTCCTTATGAACTTAGCACCTTGCTTTTACTTGGCTTCATACCAGGTCTTGCCAGCACTTTCGTCCGCTTTCAAGGGAACAGAAAGTTCAATGGCAGATTCCATGATATTCTTCACCAGAGTTTTAACAGTCTCCAGTTCGTTTTCAGGTACTTCCAGCACAATTTCATCATGAACTTGCAGCAACATTCTGGTTTTAAAATTCCCATCTATCAGAGCTTGATCCAGCCGAATCATTGCAATTTTAAGAATGTCTGCGGCTGAGCCTTGAATCGGTGAATTGATAGCCGTCCGTTCCGCAAATCCTCGGACATTGAAGTTACGAGAATTGATGTCTGGAATCTCCCGACGACGATGAAAAAGGGTTTCTACATAGCCCTTGTCTCGCGCCTCTCGCACCACATTTTCCATATAGGCCTTGATACCCGGATAGCGCTCAAAATAAGTATCAATATAGGCCTTCGCTTCCTTACGACTAATGCCCAGATTGTTGGCAAGTCCAAAGTCAGAAATTCCGTAAACAACACCAAAGTTAACAGCTTTGGCATTGCGGCGGTCATTTGGTGTCACATCTTCTGGCTTTTCAATACCAAAAACCCGCATGGCTGTTGAAGTGTGAATATCTGCCCCGTGTCTGAAAGCCTCAATCAAATGCTCATCACCTGAAATATGCGCCAAAACCCGCAACTCAATTTGCGAATAATCGGAGCTAAGTAAGACACTGTTCTCCCACTCTGGCACAAAAGCCTTCCGAATCAAGCGCCCTTGCTCTAGGCGGATTGGGATATTTTGCAGATTAGGGTCAACACTTGATAGGCGTCCTGTCTGAGTCAAATCTTGAAGATAGCGAGTATGAATCTTTCCGTCCGCTAGAATCCAGTCCTGCAATCCCATGACATAAGTCGACTGAATCTTAGCAATTTGCCGATAGTCCAAAATCTTCTCCACAATTGGTGCGATTGGTGCCAAACGTTCCAATACATCTACTGCCGTAGAGTAGCCCGTTTTGGTTTTCTTCGTGAAAGATGTTGGCAAACCTAGTTTTTCAAAGAGAATACCCCCCAACTGTTTAGGCGAATTAATGTTAAACTCCTCACCAGCAAGCTCATAGATTTCCTGAGTTAGCCGAGTCAGAATTCTCTCATTTTCAGCCTGCATAGTTTGCAATGTTTCGCGTTCTACTTTGATACCAGCAATCTCCATTTTAGCCAGCACAAAGGCTAAAGGTTGCTCCATTTCGTACAGTAGATTGAGTTGGTCATGCCGACATAGCAAGTCTGTCATAGGCTTTTCCGTTTCAATGAGAACTGTGACTTTTCTGGCTAAATGGCTCAATAAAATAGCTTTTTCAGGCAGTGCCCGCTTAGCTCCTTTTCCATAAACCGCCTCATCTTCGGCGAGTTTGGTCTTGCCATAAAGACCGGCAATTGTTACGATTTCATTGTTATCAACGGTTGAAAGAAGGTACTTAGCTAAACGGCTATCAAATGCAGGTCGCGAAAGCTCAATGCCTAAGCGACTGAGCAAGACCTTGGAGCGTTTAAAATCATAAACCTTGAGGGCTGTGTTTCCCAAAAATTCTTTGAAAGCTGGTTGCTGCAAAAGGTTGATGTCCTGACTGGCATAAATCTGCTGTGCATTTCCCCACGCAAAGCCCACCATCTCGTCTATGTGGTAATTGTCCCCCAACATTTCAAAGTAGAAAAAATCATCTTTACTGAGCATTTCTGGACGGACTTCCGTCACTTCCTCAAAAGCAATGTCAGCCGCCTCTTCTGGCTCTATCTCTGCTTCTAGCGCTTGCTTAAATTGTTTAAAGCCCATTTCATCATAGAATCTACCTAGTTGTTTAATATCTGATCCTCGATAGAGAATATCTTCTAAACCGATTTCAATCGGAGCTTGAGTGTCAATAGTGACAAGTGTTCTAGACAAGAAAGCTATCTCTTTATCATTGATAAGATTTTCCTTCATCTTAGACTGCTTCATTTGGTCAATGTTGTCATAAATGCCTTCCAGAGAGCCATATTCCAAGAGGAGCTTGAGTCCCGTTTTCTCACCGATTTTCGTCACACCAGGGATATTGTCCGAAGAATCACCCATGAGAGCTTTGAGATCAATGAACTGGGTTGGCGTAATTCCCATTTTTTCCATGAGGTAGGCTGGCGTAAATTCCTCGAACTCAGCCACACCCTTTTTGGAAATTTCCACAACGGTATTGTCATCGACCAGCTGGATTAGATCCTTATCTCCGCTTACGATTGTCACATCGTAGGGAACAGCTGTGTTTTCAGCCATTTTATCCAAAGTTCCGATAATGTCATCCGCTTCATACTGATCCAAATCGTAATAGCAAATACCCAGCTTATCTAGCATTTCGCGAATAAAAGGCAGCTGTTCACGAAATTCCTCTGGTGTTTTAGCCCGACCGCCCTTGTAATCAGCATACATCTCTGTCCGAAAGGTGGTCTTCCCCGCATCAAATGCCACCAAAATATGAGTCGGCTGTACACGTTCTATCAAGTGATTCAACATAAGATGAAAGCCGTAAATGGCATTAGTGTGAAGCCCAGACGGGCTCTTAAAACGGTCAATTTGATTATACAGTGCAAAAAAAGCACGAAAAGCGACGGACGAACCGTCAATCAACAGTAATTTATTCTTGTTTTCCATAGGTTTATTATAACATGAAACCAAAAAAATTTTTTGATTAAGGATAGTGGTAGCACACAAAAAGCCTAAGAAAATTTTCTTAAGCCTTTATACTATTTTGATACAACAACTTCTCCAAATGTTTCACTGCATCTGCAAAGTAATCCACTACATACGTAGCTGCTTCTTGGACGGCCTTCGGAGCATGCGCCATACAGTAGGAAATATCGGATTTTTCAAACATCGAAATGTCATTTCCTGAATCACCAAACGTCACAACTAGTTGAGCATTAGTTTTCAAAGACTACAAGCTGCTTCCCTTTGAAACATTCTTAGCAGTCACTTCTATTCGTGTCCCACCCGATTGATAAACTTCCAAATGGGGGAACTGTTCTTTCTGAAGATCGTTCAGCAAAGATCTGACATCTAATTGCGATAGGGAGAAAGAAAATATTTTCTGCTTGATAAAATCAGTGACCACATGATTTTCGTCTACGATGCACCTAAAAAGCGCGAAAAACTACGCTCACGATTGATGTTCAATTTAGTTGGAAATCTGCTTTTTGAAGTCATTTTAACCGAGCAGCAACAAGGATAACAAAAAAAGTAGAACGCAACCTTTTTCGGTCTTGTCCTACTCTTTTTTTATATATCCAATACTAAAGAAAAGCTGCTACCTTGCCCATATTCGCTCTGAACGGAAATATCTCCACCCAGTTGATGTGCCAATTCACGCGCGATATAGAGCCCTAGACCGTGCCCGCCAGTTTTCATGTTGCGAGAAGATTCTACCCGATAAAGTCGTTTAAATATTTTCTCCAAATCCTCTGACTTAATGCCCTGACCTTCATCTGCCACCGTTAAAGTCAAGCGCTTATTTTCAACCACCGCATCAATAGTAAGCTTAGTGCCTGCTTCCGAATACTTAAAAGCATTGCTCACAAGATTGAGAATAATCCGTGAAAGTTTATCATAATTGCTAATAATTTTTGCTGATTCTGGCTGCACCGAAATTTGAATATCTCGGTCTTCTCTATCAATCACCAATTGGAACTCCGACATAATATCAATCAAGAGCTTATCAAGAAAAATCTCCTCTTTTTCTATCAGTGTATCTGGTTCATGCATGGTATTTAACGTAATGAAGCTTAACTCTTCCACCAATTTATTTAGGCGATCGGTCTGCCGACTGATGGTTTTGAGATAATACTGCTCATCAGCTGCAATCACACCGTCTAGCATTCCTTCAACAGTTGCTTGAATAGATGTCAAAGGCGTTTTAATATCGTGTGAGAGCTGAGCAATCATCAAGCCTTTTTCTTTTTCACTCTCTTCTAAAGAGGCAAATGTGTTTTGCAAATCAGTAGACATTTCATTAAAAGCATCTGCTAATTCTTTAAACTCTGTTGGATTTTTAATTGTATTGACCGTTTCAAACTTCTTATCTGAAATACCTTTGATGAGCTGTTTTAATTTATCCAAAGAGAGAAAAACGCGGCTCAACAGTAAAAGACTGACCAATGCACCTGTAATACTTGCTAGAATACTAATCCCAATAATAAAATAAATATCACTTTTTGAAATCAGCATGGTGTTGACAGACCAGATGATTGCAACAACCGTGATAGTTGTGGAAATGAGGTATCCCACAATAATAAAGTGCTTTAATTTCATCTTACACCTCTATCTTATAGCCCAGTCCCCAAACAGTCTTAATCGTGGGTGTTTTTTCTGTACTGTATTTTGCTAAATCTTGCCGCAAGGCATGGATGTGAACATTCAACGTATTTGTATCATCTACAAAATCTTCTTGCCAGACTTTCTCATACAATTCTGTCTTAGAAAAGACCCGCTGAGGATTGCTGGCTAAAATCCATAGCAACTCAAAAGATTTAATGGTCATCATCAACGATTGTCCGTGCACTGTCACTTCGCGCGTTGCATGATTTATCTCTAAATCCCCTAGTTGGAGTTTTTCATCTGCTCCCACACTGCGGTGAATGCGCCGCAAGATATTGTGCACCCGCAACACCAACTCCCGCGGACTGAAAGGTTTGGTAATAAAATCATCCGCTCCCATACTGAGGGAATAAATTTTATCCGGTTCAGATGTTTTAGCAGTGATAAAAAGGAAAGGTTGCTCCGGAGCAAGATACTGCACTTCGCCAATCAAATCATACCCGTCCATGTTGGGCATCATAATGTCGGTGACAATCAAATCAATCGGATATTTCTTAAAAAGCTCCAAAGCTTCCTGCCCATCATGCGCCACATTGACTTCATAACCTGCCTGTGTTAAATAACGCTTGTTAATCTCGGTAATCTCTACTTCATCATCTACTAACAAAATTCTCTTCGTCATTTTCTTACCTCTATTGTGAAAAATAGTGTTATACCACGAAAAAGTATAACACTATTTCTATACTTGATTCAAGCGTTATTGCTCACAAATGCGAGAATTACTTCTTTTCTCTGCGTTTCATGCCAACAAGTGCTAAAATAGCTGCTGCACTTAAGCCAAGAAGTCCTAAAACTGTCAAAGCAAGAGAAGATTTTTGACCTGTATTAGGAAGCGATTTTTTACTTGCCCTAGCTTGTCCACCTTTTGAAGTTGTTGCAGAAGGTGTGCCGCCTTTATTTGAATGTTTGCTTCCGTCATGATCTGCTTTTTTACCTTGGTTTTGTGCCTGATCATTTTGACCTTGTTGTGATTTTTCTGGCTTAGCTTCTGCTTTCTTTTCACCTTTTAGGTTAATCGTCACAGATTTCGTAACAATAACATTGTTTAAGTCTGCTTTACCGTCTTTAGTTGCACCATAAACTGTAACATTTGCTTTATAAGAATGCGTTCCATTCGCCTTTAATTGATCTAAAAGCGCTTGATTTTCTTTGCCAGTCGTAGTGCCGTTTAAAGCAACTTGATAGAAATATTTGCCTTTTTCTAAACCTACAAGTGGTAGGAGACCTGCATGGTTTGCTTTACCATTATCTGACCACGGTGCGCCATCTGAGGATTTCAACAAGAGACGGGTTAACATACCGTCACCACCGAAGAGCTCATACGGAATGACTTGGTTGACACCAGCTGTAAATGGTCCTGGATAGACTGCATTTGTTAAATAACTTGCAGGAACATCAATTTTATCTTTGATGTTATCTGCTACGGATTTTTTCACTTGGTCAGCAGTCGTAGTGCCGTTCAGATTCAAGTTCACTTGACGTGTTGCGATGACATTGTTCAAGTCTGCTTTACCATCTTTGGTTGCACCATAAACTGTGACGGTTGCGGTATAGCTGTGTGTGCCATTCGCTTTTAGTTGATCTAAAAGAGCTTTGCCTTGTTTACCTGCTGCCTTACCATTGAGTGATACTTGGTAGAAATATTTACCTTTTGGAATGTTGGCAAAGGGTAGTAAGCCGGCGTGTTTTGCCGTGCCATTATCTGACCATGGGGCGCCATTTGAAGATTTCAACAAGAGACGGGTTAACATACCGTCACCACCGAAGAGTTCGTACGGAATAACTTCGTTCACGCCTGCTGTAAAGGGACCGGGGTGGTTAGCGTTTTGTAAGAAGGAAGCTGGTACATCTGTACTACCTTTGATGTTATCCGCTACAGATTGCTTAGCTTGAGCAAGAGTTGAATCTTCTTGCGCTTTTGGAGCTACTTCTTTTACAACCGTTTCTGTCGCCTTTTGGATTTTTTTCGTAGCTTCTGCAACGGATTTGCCTACTTTATTTTCTTTTGTAACTTCTTGTTTTTCTTGCACCTTTTTATCTGGTGTTTGAGTTGTTTTGCCAGACAAATCTTGTGAGGGCTTAGTTGTATCTGGTGTTTCTTTCTTGTCAGCTGTTGTTTTTTCAGATTGTCCTACTTTCGAATCAAGTATGGATTTCCCAGATTCTGTTGGACTATTTGACGGGGTTGTCGTGACCACCTTGTTTTGCGTACCAACTTGAGCATTTACCGGATTACTAATAAGAATAAAGAATCCACTTGCCACAACTACGGAAGCAACACCTACACTTAACCGACGGATTGACCATCTTGTATATCTTTGATTGTCTGGACGATGATTTTTGTCAACCATATTATTTACTCCTTTGATTATTTTTAATGGTTGATTAAAGTTTACCAAGCTCTTATTAACTATCCGTAAGACAAAGTTAAAGTTTTTCTTAAATAAGCATTATTTCTTGCTTATTTATAGAATTTTCACATGTTGTGATATACTAGATTACATGAACAACATTTATTATTTTGTCCGTCACGCGCACTCAACTTACACACCTGACGAATGGACACGCCCTTTGTCACAAAAGGGACTCACTTCCCTCTCACAATTAAAAATACTAGAGAATAAGCCAATCTCTGCTATTTATTCTAGTCCTTACCAACGAGCAATTGAAACGATTGAGCCTTTGGCACTAACCTTTGGGCTTCCGATTCAACTTGATAAGCGATTGATTGAACGAAAACTAAGCAGTCAGCAGGTTTCCGACCAAACATTTGAAACTACACTCAAACAACTTTGGCAAAATCCTGACAGTTCTCTACCGGGTGGCGAATCGAACCTCATGGCTCAAAAACGATCTCTAGCATTTCTGCAAAAATTAGAAGAAAATCACCAAGATGAACACATCATCATCAGCTCTCACGGAAATCTGATTTGTATCTTGCTCAATTATTTTGATGATGCTATCCAGTACAGCTTTTGGAAACAACTGCCCATGCCCGCTATTTTGGTCTTAAATGACAGCAAAGTTTACTTGCAATAGAAAAAGCATTCTATATTAAAATCCAAGAGTGGTATGAAATTTTGTTTATCTTTTTTAGCAAAACTTCAGTAAACGTGAATACCCAAAACACTTGTCAAATCAAACACAACTTATTTTCTCATTGTGTTCTTGATTTTTTGCTCCAAAAATGTATACTTTGTATATACAGGAGGTGTTGAAATTGAATACCGTTAAAACTCGTAAAGTAGGAAACTCACTGATTATTACCATTTCAAAAGAACTAAAAATCCTGCGGGACAAGAATTTATTGTATACAAAGGAATTGATAATGTCGTTGTTTTTGCTCCTAAAATAACAGATCCATTTGATGGTAAAACAAATCTTGCTATGACGGAAGACTTTGGAGGTGCGCTGTTAGATGATGAATACTGAGTATATCCTTCAAAAACAGGATATCATCTGGCTTGACTTTGATCCCTCGGCAGGAAGAAAAATTCAGAAGCGCCGTTCAGCGGTGGTTGTATCAAGGGATAGCTATGCTAAGCAAACTGGACTAATAGTTGTTTGTCCGATTACACATGGGCAAGAAAGACTGAAAGAGTTAGGCTTACTTATACCTGTTTTATCTCGTAAGATCGACGGGTATATTAATCCCTTGCAACTACACACTTTTGATTTTCGCAAACGCAATGCTCAAAAGGTAGATACAGTGGATACGATGTTCTTTCAAAAGGTTGTGCAACTGTACAACTATATTTTCTCTGAGTAGAGATTTACTTAAAAGGTCCTAAGACTCAGGACTCTGTTCATATCATCCTACTAACATGAAGATGATCATTCCACACCTGAAACATAAGTAACTATGTAAAATCTTTGTTTTTTAAAATATTGGCAAAATAGTTTTAAACTGTGAAATACCATTTTTATACCTATTACCCTAAGAACTCTTGAACCAATTATTGGATTTAGGAGTTTTTTCTTTTCCAATCACCTCAAGCTCTTATACAGTTTCTTTCGCGTTCATTTCTTCTATAAAAATGGTTCTTACTCTTCTTTGGGTTGCTCTTGATTCTCAAAACCGCTCCCCTCCAAACTCGTAACTGAATTTTTAGCTAAGTTTCGAATGTAATCTTTGGTTCCATCTCGAATAAACTCCTGCGGCGACTCACCATTTAACCATAATAAGTTCGTATGAGGTTGCCAGATAAAGTAATAAAAATCCCTTGTCTCCACCGCCTGATAACATAAATAATGAACTCTTTACTCATCCACCCAAAACTATCTACTAAATACAACAATTGTTGCCGATACAACATTTTCCTCCCTTTAAATATCTTCAAAGATGACGTTGAATAATAAATTGTTTCATGTTCTGTTTTCTGGATGAAAAGATGACTCCCTATCGGAGAATCCGTCAGAAAAATATAGAAAAAGACAATCGGTAAGAGGAAAAACAAAGTTGGATATAAGATAAAGATGCCGTATCTCATGCCGAAAACTACGTTTGAATAAAAATATCAATATACGAGACAAATCCACAGAAGTTACCACTAAAGTCAATGCTGAAATCACACGAACTCTCAGTAACTTCCACATACGTGCCCTATACTTTCTAAGAGAATAAAAAAGCCACATCATCCGAGAATGAAGTAACCTATTTTTCTGATACAAGCAATACCGTTTCAAACGATTCTCATAAGTATGACTCTCCATATAAGATCAACCAAGCCAAAAACTTCTCTAACGCTAAAACCGTCCCATAATAAAAAGAAAAAATCTTCAACCCGAATGGGATGATGGAGTCCTTCTTTGGCATCCTCAAATCGGAAATGTTCTACGGTTATGAGAAGAGTTATCAATCGCTTGATGAGCTGGAGAAAGCTATTACAAATTATATTGTTTATTACAACCATAAACGGATCAAAACAAGACTAAAAGGACTTAGCCCTGTGCAATACAGAACTAAATCCTTTCACTAATATTTTTTGTCTAACTTTTTTGGGGCAGTACATACCTCACCCTTTTTTTAATTTCCCAAAAAGTCCTTTGATCGTCCGATACTTAAAAGCAACATAGACCAGGTAAACCACCAGATAAAGGCTTCCTCCAAGATAGATTGGCAGAAACCAGCCGGAGACGATGAAGACCAGGGTCATCAGAAATTCTATCCGAATATCCGCCTCGACCTCGATTTTCAGCTTGCGGGCCAGAACCCGTTCAGCGATCAGGCTTCGCAGGCCCAGCAAAAATACGATTGACAGGACGGTCAGGTTAAGGTTTTTCATCCAGATCGCGCAGACCAGGGTTGTCAGGAAACTGCAGACCATGACAAAGACATTGATCTTAAAAATCTGCCTTTCCATACGCAGAGCCTTGAGATAGGTATTGATCAGGAGGGCCATCTTGCCTTCGTAAACTGCCATTGGAAAAATCAGGGCCATAAAAACCAGCGAATCCCTGTAGGCCGGCAGCCAGGCGTCCAAGACCAGGCGGATCGGATAGTAACACAGGAGAATTCCAAACATCACGACCATGAGAAAGCTCCTCAGGGTATCGTAGATGCGCGGCAGATTCTCCTCATCCGTCCGTTTCAGGATGGGAAAGACCACCAGGCCGACAGCATTGATAAAGGTCATGAGCAGGTTGGAGATGCTCAAGGTCAGAGAAACCTTGCCAAAAGTAGCGATATCCCAGATCCGCTGGATGCCCATCCGGACCGTCCCGATAATCAGCATACTGGCAATATTGGACAGCATGAGGTTTATCCCCACGCCGATATTGACCAAAGTCTCCCGAATATCAGGTTTGAAGTAGCTGACTGGCAGCAAAACCAGATCCCGGCAAAGGTAGATGGCGTAGAGCAGGGATAGCAACCGGCCGATTAGATCAGCATAGACCATGATGCGAAAGTTTCGAAAACCCAGTCCGATAAAGACCAGAAGCAAAATCAGATACAAAAGCCGGTCACCGCTGACGACATAGGAACTTTCCTTGAGCCGGTTGGTCATCTGGAGGATGTAAATAAAGAGAAAGCGGACATTGGTCACCAACATGGTCAAAACCAGCAGGGTATAAACAAAACGACTGTCCCCATCTCCGGCTAGAACCGGAATAAGGATCAGAGCTGCCAGACTGATGACGGACAGATAGACCAGCAGCTGCAGGAACTGGACAAAGAATTTCTGCCGATCTAGCTGACCGTAATCCAAGCCACCATAACGCAGGTAAATTCCATCGATCCAGCCCAGATGAACAAAGCCGGCATAGGACAGATAAAAAATATAGAGCTGCCAGTAGCCGTACTCTTCCACTCCCATGATTTTAGGCAGAACCAGGACGATAATTGAGGAAACCAGAACCGTCAGCAGGTTAGAGCCGATGA
>ERZ772766.1824-NODE-1824-length-11102-cov-65.540961_pt1 | contig 11102 bp, 12 predicted proteins | sample MGYA00511379_ERZ772766 | MGnify/ENA primary metagenome ERZ772766 (study PRJEB29015, sample SAMEA2737895) | human oral metagenome | biome: human oral; feature: human-associated habitat; material: dental | place: China | collected 2116 ...
CGCTTTTGGTGGCGCCTTTGCGCTTGAGCGTTGTATGATAACTAACAGCAAAACGGTGCGCCTCGTCACGAATACGTTGAAATAGCTTTACGACATCATCATATTCACTCATAGTATCGCTACCGCGCAGATTCCGCGAGTGCGAACCAGCATTTTGCTGCCCAGCATGCAAATTAATTAAGTAAAAATCACCAGAATCCAGTACGCTGATGCCGGGACGCGATTCTTTCATCAACTGGCCGAGCAGCGCGTCATCGTCGTTAATATGCGAACGATTCTTGGCGACAACGATTTCTTCTTCGCGCTTCGCTATGCCAATTACTGGCACCGTAACGTCTAGCTTGTCTAATTCGTCGAGTACCGCACCAAGCTGCCCTTTACCGCCATCAACCAACAACAAATCTGGCATCCCCCAATCTTTACGATTTTTTTTACTGAAACGCCGCCTAATAGTCTCGCGCATATTAGCAGTGTCGTCGTTACGCTGCACGTGCATCTTGAACTTACGATAATGTGTCCGGTCGCTAGCACCGTTCGTGAAAACCACCATACTGGCCACTACATTTGTGCCGCTCATATGTGATATATCATAGCCCTCAATCCGTGCTGGCGGCGACGGCAAACTCAACAACTCAGCCAACTGCACTAGCGCTTGGTCCTTCGAAATATTAATGAACTCACGGTCGCCGAACATAATTCGCCGCTGCAACTCGCGCAAATACGTCAACTTATTGCGAAGCTGCGCGGCTGTCTCGAATTCTTGATTACGCGCCGCTCGCTTCATGTCGCGTTCAATTTCTTGCGCGATTTTGACGCGCCCGCCCTCGATATACTTGATCAGCTTGCGCAAAGATTTCTTGTACTCGTGACTAGTCATATCAAGGCTGGGCGCCAAACCAATTTGCTCTTCTAAATTAGCGCGTTCGCGTCTGGGCGGCTTGATATAATAAGGAAAAATTTTGCGCAAATAACGCAGCGCCTTCTTGACTGGCAAACCACTATAAAAAGGGCCAATATAAGTCACACCGTCATCAGCAGGGCTGCGCGTAAAAGTCACCGTCGGCCATTCGCTTTTCATATCAATTCGCACGAAAGTTTGTGATTTATCATCGCGCAGCAAAATATTGTAGCGCGGCATATAACGCTTGATCATCTCGCTTTCTAGGAATAGCGCGTCAATCTCGCTCTCGGTTTCGATCCAATCGGTATCATAAATTTCGGCTACCAGCGCCCGAGTTTTGGCGTCAAAATCTTTGCTGCTCTGAAAATACTGCCGCACGCGGTTTTTTAACACCGCTGCTTTGCCTATATAGATGATCTCGCCGCTCGCCGACTTATGAAAATAAACACCGGGGCTGCGCGGTAGAGTTTTGAGTTTTTGCTGCAACTGTTTATTCACAAGTACTATTATATCTTATATCAAGTAATCAAGCTGCTAATAATGTCAGTCAAAGCCCTCTTCAATAATTATTTTCTATTACGCAATATTGTCTCAAACAACTCAGGAAAAGTATCGTCGGCCATGTCGCGCTTACCACAAAAATGCCCATATCCCGGAAATAATCGATAACAGGCAGACGGGAAAGAATTTTTTAGAATTTTTATTGCAGTATCAACTCGTACCGAGTCATTATCAGAGTAAAATATAGTTAGACTACGCACGCGATCAAGTAGCGCCTCGTCAATCTCAAAATCAAAAAAACCGCCACGAAGCGGCTCATCATATGGAGCTTCGGAGTTAAACTTATCGCCAAAAGCTGGCGCAACGAGATAAACGTCGCCTGCACAAATTTGCGGATTCTCGCTCATCCATTGAATTAGAAAACCCCCGCCACAACTATGACCAACCAATATGGTTTCTGAATTTACATCATATTTTTCAAAAGTCTGTCGCCACAACGAGTAATCTGGTCGCCACGATTCAGGTATCTCGGGCGTCTGAGTGTCAATACCGCAAATTAGCAGCTGCTGTTGCAGCCATGGAATCCAAATCGAATTACTGGTACTCGGTAAATTTGGGTTAAAATATGACTGTTTAGACGGCTTACCGTGAATAATTATCGCCTGATTCATATTTCAATATTAACATAATGACAAGTCAGCTTATGAATTTGACAAATATGCAATGTATGATATGATAGCAAGCGAAACGATGGACGGTCTAAAACAACCCATAACAGCTTTTTGTGTAGGCGGGGGCGGCAGTCACCTAGAGAGAGGCTCAGTCGCCTTTAATTATATTAACCGTACTCTATCAGACTATGATATTACTCCTCACAATGTTCACGGTGTCACCGATGACACGACTAGTTCTCGCGTTCTCTCACCCTCAGAACAATATGAAGAAATAATGGATAACGTATCTGACAGAGGCAAAGAAGGCCCTGTATTACTAATAGCCCAATGCATGGGTACAATTGCTGCCCATCAGGCATTATTATCCATGACAAAAGAAAACATAAACACAGCACTTGTAACTTTTTCACCCCCATTACCAAACCCCAACGAAGTAATTCAACTGCCAAATTCTAGAAAACGACGACGCCATAATGATACAGAGATGCAATGTCCGACATTTCCAGACGGCAAGATAGGTGATTTCAGTGTTCTACGCCAAGAATGGCTTCCTATTCCTCGGGAGTATTTTCATGACATCCAAAAAACTCGCGATCTAGAAGAGAAACTACACAAATTAGTCGAAATTGGCCGCGCAGCAGTAATTGCGGCAGAAAGAGACTGGAATACTAGTACTCCGTTAATTGTTAGCAGCTGGAGGCGAAGCTGGCAACTGCACGGATTGCACGAGGCTAGACAACGAGCTATTATCGTACCAAAAGCTGGCCATTCACTCCACCCAAGCGGCGAGAACAAGCACCTCACTCCCCTTTCGCAACAGCAAGCCTGCCAATTGGTCGTAGACACCGGCTTAAAAATTTTGAGCACCAGCTTTCCAGGCAGAGAATTGAAATAAACAAGAAAGCACTTCAGCGACCTATCAACGGCGTAAGTATTCTTCTAAGAACTTGCTCCACTCCGGCGCATTCTTCTCGCGGAAATAATGGCGCAAGAAATCAACCATAATTTGCTGGCGGTTCTCTGCCTCTGCTCGCCCTGGCCCCGTTAGCATCAAGCCTTTCAGTTTCAGCAGCTTTTCAAAAAAGTGATTAATGAAGCCGTCGGTATCATGCGTATTGCCGTCAGCATTATATTCGTGCGCCGCCAGATTAACATTCGGCCAAACCGCGGGGTCAAAAATCCGCCCGCCATGATGGCAGGCATAAACCAGCGCCCGCTCAATCCCAACCGCGCCAATAGCATCGCACATGTCAGCGTCAGACACCAGCCGCCCCGCCAGCCGCTGTGGCTGCTTGCCGTTCAAACATTTGCTATAGCCGATCGCCGCAACATTTTCCAATACCGCTCGGCGCAAATCTTCAGCCACCTTTGCTTCTGTCATAATATTTACTGCGTTCGTCAATTTCTCTGCCTGCGCCTTGCCGACTAGTTTATAGTCGTCGACGTCATGCAGCCAAGCCGTCAACAGCACTTCTTGCAGATCCACTGATTCGCTGCATTCGCTAGCAAAACGCTCTGCCAGCAGCGCCACTCGCTCGACATGATCATCGGCGTGACCTGAGGTGTCGCTGCCTAGTAATTCACGGACCAATAGTTTAACTTTATTAAGTTCAGGAGTTTGCTTATTATTCATAGCATTTATTATATCTCATTGCCGCCACTAGCACATTAGCTGCCCTTGTATTTCTATAGTATTTATGCTATAATATAAAGATATGGCTGAAGTAATCACCACCGCCCCAAAGTCGAAAGAAGCGAAAATCAAACTGTTATTTGTGCCGCTCGGCGAGCTAACTTTGCACTTAGGCGACGAGGAGACGTCCTCTGCTATAAAAGCGATTGCTAATTTTGTCAACCGCCGCAGCCCAGGCGATAAGCAGATGCTGCCTGTATCTGATGCAGATATCGCCAGTAAACATACTGATATCGTAGCCTTGCGGCTGCCTGAAACCAAAGACGCTATAGACGCTAACTTTATCACAAACAATGTAGTCGGGTACGTTGGAGCGATGAAACCAATCAAGCATGGCGCTCGTCTAATGTCTGAAGTCGGCTCGCTCAAAGTCGACGATAGCCTGCGCGGCCACGGTGTCGGAACTATATTATTTGAGAGAATTGTTCAAGCAATACAAGATGAAGGGATAACACCATATGCTTTCTGTAATTCAGATAGCCTGCCCATCGCTAAACGGCTCAATGGACATGAAATAGAATCAACAGACGAAGTGCCCCCAGAGGCATTGAAATTATGCAAAGATTGCCCTCTCTATGGCAAAGCTAGTAGCAAAAAATACGGTTGTTGTGATACTGTAATGGTATGGGACGCGCTGACCGAAACCAGCCAGACATTATCGAACTAACCAAGCAGCTTATAGCTATACCGTCGGTGTCGGGCAATGAATCAGAAATTCTACGCTTCGTCGCGTCGTGGATGCAATCAGCCAATTTTGACGAAGTTATTACTGATGAGCGCTTTACCGCTGGATTAATCCGTGCCAAAAAGCAGATAGCAAAGCGCGCGCTCATTTTGTGCGGGCATGTTGATACGGTTTCTCCTGGCGATGAGTCAGCTTGGCGGCAGAGTCCGTGGCAACCATACGTTATGGACGGCCGGCTATATGGTCTAGGCGCCACCGACATGAAAGCTGGCGTCGCTCTACAAATGATAGCCGCCGCCGAATACGCAAACGAACGGCGTGACGACCTTGACGTGTGGTGCGTCGCCGTTGCTAGCGAAGAAGTCGATGGTGCTGGGTCGGCTGATTTTGCGAAGTATTTTTCAGAAAAGACACATTACGAAGAAGTTAGCTGCGCCATCGCCGAACCGACGGATAATCGAATTGAAATCGGACATCGCGGCAACAAGTTTGTTGAATTTATCTTTGAGCGCACATCAAGCCACGCCTCGCAAGAGAGCGCTTATTACGATAGTTCGCTGCCAGCCGTGGTGTCGTTCCTAAATGATTTACCAGAGATTCGCGAACAGCTTCATGCCGCCTATAGCCACGATATTTTGGGCGCTCCTAGCTTCACGCCAACGCGCATTGAACCTGCAGGGTCATACTCTAACAACAAAACAGCTGGTGTCAGCTCTGTCATTGTCGATATACGTACCACGCCGCCCCTGGACGCAGACTTTGAGAAGTGGGTTGACGAGATAGCTGCTCGCTACGATTGCACATGGCGGCATCCCGCTACACCTGTACCGTCTGCTTTGTGCGATACGAACGCCAAAATCTTGAAAACCATGCAGCGCCTACTGCCAGAAGCTGAGACAGCAGTCAGCTACGGCGGCACCGATCAAGCGTTCTTCCAGGCCATTGGCGCAGAGACGGTCATCTACGGTCCTGGCGATTTCGACCAAGCGCACACCGTAAACGAATCGGTATCAGTAGCAAGAATTAGACAGACGCATGGCATTTACCAGCAACTCATTCAGTCAATATAGGTTTAGCGTATTGCGATTTACTTGACATAGCAGGTTAAAAATTATTAACAGGTAAACCTCGTGTTACAATATCTGTAAGCTTTGTTAAATTAAGGAGGTTTTATGAAAACGCCAAAATTACTATTAATCATCGCTGGATCGCTTGCGGCTATTGCGGCAGTATTAATTGCTGTCAGCTGCATACCGCCGTCCGAACCGGAACCAGAATACGTTTGCGTCAAAAACGGCCAGCCAAGTTCCGGGTTCAAAGATACCAAGAAAAATTGCCCGATAACTTCAGAAAGCTTGAAGGCTCATATGGCGTGGGAAGAAGGCCCATTCGGCAGAGGCAAATATATCATGCGCCAAATCGCCGTCGTATCGATACTTGGAGCGATTGGCTGCGCTGTTGCTTCGCCAATTGTTAAATCATCGCAGAAGAAAAAACCAAAGAAATAAAACTGGCGAATTTATACTAAAAACTAAGCCGTCTGGATGTTGACGGCTTAGTTTATTTTTATCTGTCTAAATAGCTACTCTGCCTCTGCCAGTACTTCTTTCAACAACCGGAATGCCGCCCAAGCTTTCGGCCAGCCAGTGTAAAAGCCAAGCTGAGTAATTACCTCGACCAGCTCGCTGCGCTCAACACCGTTATCAAGTGCTTTTTGCAGGTGCGCTTTGAGTGAGCTGTCTAAAATGCCAGCACCAATCAGCGCTGAAACCGTCGCCAAACTGCGATCGCGCGACGATAATTCTGCTTCGCGCGCCCAGACTTCGCCAAATAGTACGTCGTCGTTCAGCGCGGCAAATTGCGGCGCGAGATCGCCCAAATTATCGCGCCCAGTGGTTACTTTTTGACTCATAACTTCATCTCCATTCCCTATTTCAGCTTGCTATATATTTCATCAGAAACTGGCTCGCACCATTCATTTGACGCGTCCTTACCTGGTACTTCAATTGCTAGATGTTGAAACCAGCTATCTGGCGCTGCGCCATGCCAATGTTTTACATTAGCCGGTACGTTAATGCAATCACCCGGTTTCATTTCGATAGCGTCCTTGCCCAATTCTTGATAATAACCTCGGCCAGCCACGCAAATCAGAATCTGTCCACCGTCGCTAGTTGCATGATGGATATGCCAATTATTGCGGCAACCCGGCTCGAATGTGACATTAAAAATATTAACTTGCTGCTGCGACAACGGTTGCAAATAGCTTTGTCCGGTAAAATATTGCGCATAAGCGTCGTTGACCTGCCCGATCGGAAATGATGTTTGGGCAGCGAATTCGTCCTTGCTCATCATCTTAAAACCCTAGCTCCTTTAGCCATGCCTCGACAGAATCCTTCGCGGACTGAGTTCGAGCATCAGTGCCCATAATCGCCAAACCGTTAGTATTGACGTTAGCGTCTGGTAGCTTCTCTTTGATCGCCTTGTACGAGCCAGCTGCGCCAGAACCGGCGTGCGTATTGAATGGAATGATTGTTTTGCCGGCAAAGTCATACTTCTCTAAAAAAGTATTGATGATCATCGGCGGCTCGCCCCACCAAATCGGATAGCCCAAGAAAATATTATCATGAGCAGCCAAATCTATCTCGCCTTGGAATGCTGGCCGCGCGTTTTCAGCTTTTTCGCGCTTGGCAACTTCAGTACATTCTTGATAATTATCCGGATACAGATTTACCGGCTCCAGCTTGAAAACGTCGATTTTATCGCCGAAATAATCCTTGATATAACCAGCAATTACCTCCGTATTGCCAACTTCAGTGTCATCAACACCGTAATTTTCGCCCGCCCGCGAGAAAAATGTTAGTAGTATATTACACCTCCTTACGTAACCATTATAGCACTTGGCACCAACTGTACGGCGCGAAAAGTGGAGCGCCACAGCACAAAAACCGCAAATTTCGAAAAATCTTTGACATACTCGAACAAGTATGACATATATTAACTTTTGCTCAAAGTTAGTTTAGGGCGAAAGTCGCCCTTGCTGGGTTGAGGCTCCCAGTTCCGGCTTGAGTCCGTTCGGTGGGCTATTTTTATGCTATATTATAAATCTACAAAAATCTGCGACCTTCCAAGGCGTGCCCGAGGGTAATTTGATCGGCATACTCTAGATCGACGCCCACAGGAATACCGCGAGCTAAACGCGAGACCTTGGTAGCTAGGTGCGATTCCTTGATTTGGCGCTGGATGAATAGCGCCGTTGATTCGCCCTCGACGCTAGCGTTGGTGGCGATAATAACCTCCTCGACGTTATCGTCGCGCAATCGCTGCAATAACTCAGGTATATGAAGCTGTTCTGGCCCGACGCCGTCAATCGGCGAAATCGTTCCGCCCAATACGTGATAAGTACCTTGGAATTGCCCGGTGCGTTCTAACGCCACTATATCTAGCGGCTCTTCAACAACGGCAACTTGCTGGCGATCGCGTTTCGGATCGCTATACAAGGGCGAGATTTCCTGGTCAGCGTCAATTAGCGCGAAAGTTTTCGGGCAACTTTTGACCTGAGTATGCAACTGCCGCAAGGCATTCGCTAGCGCTTCAGTAGTGCGAGAATCGTTTTTTAGCAAGAAATAAGCATAGCGCTCAGCCGTCCGCGGCCCAACGCCTGGCAAATGACCCAACTCCTCAATAACACGCTCAAGCGCGCTTGGCAATAGAGCCATTAGTTTATAATCCGAGACTTCCTAGCCCGCCCATCAGCGGTTTCATCTTTTCGGCAGCAATTTCTTGTGCTTTAGCCATACCGTCGCGGATAGCAATCTCAATCCAGTGTTCAAGCTGGTGGATATCATCTAGATCAACGTATTCTGGATTAATCTTAATCGATTTGATCTTGAGCTCGCCGGTGATTTGAACGATAACCGCACCATCGCCCGCCTCAACCTCGACGATTTCTTTGGCTAAAGCTTTCTGCGCTTTGCGCAAATCATTCAACATTTTCATTTGATTCAAGGCCATTTTGACTCCCCTTCTTCAGAAATTAACTCTACCAATTATAACTTATTACGGCAATTTTTTGTAGACATAGAGCCGGTCGCCATTTTGGGCACGGGTGTTAGTTATAATACTCTCTAGCTGCCAGTTTTTCGGAATCTTGCGGCGGGCGGCACGTGTCGCCACCGTTTGGGCTGCTTCGGAATTAAGCTCGGTAGCAACCGTCAAAGATTTATTATAGTGAGCGACTAGATTATAAATAGGCGCCTCATCCGCATCAGCCAAGAGCGTCATACTTTTTTGGTGCTGCAATTGGGCATTAACTAGCGATAGGTCACTGTTGTAGGCGCGAACAACAGCCGGATTGTACGTATACCCGTTAAAATATTGATTAACGCTAATATAAATCAATCCGCTAACTAGCACACTCAATGGCAGCAAACCCGCAACGCGAGCATATGGATTGCAAGGAAATAGCCGATACCAGTAGCGAATCAAGAAATCAAAACCAGTAGCAACTGCAATTACCATCAGAACAAATATTACATACTGATTATTATAATTAAGCAAGGTAAGCGGCATCATAACCAAACTCATCAGGATAGTAACATAACTGCGCGCTGTATAATGTGTTGCTAATAAGCGGCAAAAACCTAGCAGGGCAATAGCCGCCAACGGCATAGCATAGGCCGGTCTCAGTAGACCATCAGCAGCACTATCAGTAGCAGCAAAACCAAACAGACTAAGGCTCGAAATTAGCGCATTAGTTTTGAGATGCACGAAGTCTGACGGCAAACCGAGCAGCACCTTGCCAATAACTTTTGGCTCTAATATTAAGGCATAAACTAGCGGCGCCATCGCAGCCAAGCCGACCAGCAATGCAATGAGTAGTTTTTTCTTGGGCAGCCGCTTGATAATCGCTCGAATATGCGGATGGACTAAGGCTACGATAATTATAATTAAATCCAGATATACGCCCATCGGCAAATAAAGCGCGACGCTCATCAACACGCCGCCAAGCACTTTCCAGAATGTATGAAAATGCTTGCCGCGCGTTACATACATACCCGCAACCATCAGCCATACTGCAACAGCGCTAAAGGTAATACCGGGCGTACCGTCTTGCGCCTGAAACAGAAAATGCGTTGAAGTCGCCAATACAGCCGTCGAAATAACAGCAACATTAGGCTTGAACCAAGCGCGAATCAACATGAAAATACCCAGCATCGTCAATGTGCCGAGCGCAATTGACGGCAGTTTAATTGAAAACTCACTGACGCCAAACACAAAAATCGATAGCCGCTGCAACAGATAATATGGCAAATTTACCACCATCGACGGCTCAAGAGTTTGGCGCGACAACATACTAGCCTGGCTAACAGATTTGATTTCTTGCTCGCGCAAACCGCCAGGAGTATACAATACGCCGATCCATAGCACTGCCACCAAAATTACAGCGATACAAAAATAACTCAAAACATAGCGATATTTATATAAAGTATAGTCCGCAGGTTTACGCATACTAATTATGATTATATCACGCGAGAGATTATTCGTGGCGCTTATCGAGCGACATGAACCGCAGGCGCTCTGGATGGAAGTATAATTGAACTTTGCCAACCGGGCCATTACGGTGCTTGGCAATGATTAAGTCGGTGATATTGGCGACATCTGGATTGTCTGGTTCGTAATAGCCAGGGCGATAAATAAAAGTAACAATATCAGCATCTTGTTCGATACTTCCCGACTCGCGCAGATCAGCCAGCTGCGGAATTGGCGGCGTACGGCTCTCGACCGACCGGCTAAGCTGACTAAGCGCTATCACTGGTACATTCAGCTCGCGAGCGATAACCTTCAAGCCGCGGCTAATTTCGCTAACTTCTTGGACGCGATTGCCGTTGTAATTACCGTTCGCCTGCATCAACTGCAGATAGTCGACGATGATTAACCCGAGCGTTTGATTATGCGCAATTCGGCGGGCTTTGGTGCGCATACCGAGAACGCTGAGTGCTGGCGTGTCATCAATATAAATCGGCGCTTCAGCCATTTCGCCCATAGCTTCACTGATCTTTGCAAAGTCGTCATCGCTGAGATTACCAGTACGAATATTCCAGCTATCAACGCCAGCAGCATCGGCCAGCATGCGGTCGATTAGCTGCTGCTTGCTCATCTCTAGACTAAAGAACAGCACTGGCAGTTTAGCAATAGTCGCCACATTGTATGCCAAGTTAGTGACAAACGTCGTCTTACCCATAGATGGCCGAGCCGCCAGGATAAAAAGGTCGCTGCGCTGCAAGCCGGCGGTCATATTATCGAGATCTTGATAGCCGGTACGTATACCGCGCAGCTGGCCTTTATTGCGGTGCAGCTCTTCGATGCGCGAAAAGCTCTCGTCGAGGATAGTTTCGATACTGACCAGATCTTGTTTAATCGTTTGGTCAGAGACGTTGAATAGCTCGGCTTCTGCCTTCTCGAGGATTTCCTGGGTTGGAATTTCTTCGTCGAATCCTAACTCGCTGATTTCGCCGCTAGCTTTGATTAGGCGCCGGCGGACAGCTTTCTGAGCAACAATTTCGGCATAACTAGTAGCATGAGCAGCTGTAGGCACATAGTTGGTTAGCTCGGTTAAGTACGTAGAGCCACCAATTGTCTCGAAATTAT